>Ga0209430_1000871_pt1 | contig 25569 bp, 16 predicted proteins | sample BarGraIncub1133A_FD_184504 | JGI IMG/M metagenome (GOLD analysis project Ga0209430, IMG submission 184504) | Arctic peat soil microbial communities from Barrow, Alaska - Barrow Graham LP Incubations 11-33A (SPAdes) (version 2) | ecosystem: Environmental > Terrestrial > Soil > Wetlands > Peat... | reverse complement strand
AGGCTAAAGGAAGGAAAGCATTTAGCTTTTCTTATGATGCAGACTGGATCAGCTCTCAGGAACAATTGCTGCTTGACCCGGATATTGCCTGGTATAGTGGGCAACAATATCCCAATGGGAAGGAAAATTTTGGCGTCTTTCTGGATTCTATGCCCGACACGTGGGGCAGAACACTGATGAAACGGCGGGCGGCATTAAATGCAAAAGAGCAAGGCTGGATTTGCCGGCTCCACTTTTGAACGAAACCTTCATGCCGTTTTGTAATGTTTGAACAGAATCGGCTGCAAACATAGATCCGGCGAAGGCCAAAAATAGAATTAAAAAAGAAATTCGTTTCATAAATAATTATCATATTATTGTTAATTATTCACTCCAAACCAATACACCAGCCGGTTTCAATACATTTACGCCGACTAATATTTTGGCCGATACTGGCAGGTTCATGGTATAATCATCTGAAGAATAGTTTACAGCAACATATAAACCATCCCGCCAGTAAACATAAACACCTTGAGGGTAATCTTCTGTAGTCGATCCTGCTTCTACATAAGTTTTGCGTAAAATATCCTTTTCCAAATTCGATTCGTCAGTATCCACACCTATGTAGGTTACGGAGCCTTTCCCAATCTTGTGTTTTACAACAGCAGCATTGCCTTTATAAAACTGGTTATCATACGCTGCAAGCACTTCTGTGTCTTTATCCGGCACAATCAGATCGGCCCAATTATTCCAAATGTAATGGGTCGATTTCATTAAAATATCGCCTTTAGCATAACCCGAAAGCATATCAGTTGCTTTCACATGGGCTCCGATAAGGCCAGATATGGGAGCGGCTATTTCACCTTCCCATAAATGCCCTGAACGATTTTTGGTTGCTGTGCGACATGTAAGAATCAACTGCCCGCCATTTGCCACATAATCATTCCATTTTTTCACTAGAGCGGAATCAACCATTTCATATGCAGGGACAATCACGACCTTGTATTGTGACAAATCGGCAGTTTCTGGGATTACTTCAACCTGTGAACCTAAGGATTTGCCTAATTCCATGAACTTAACCGGGTAGTTCCATGCATCCCACTGAAAAGTTTGTTTTTGCCTGTCGATCGTCCAGTAATTTTCCAGGTTCCAGACGATTGCCGTTGACCGTGCTGCCAGTTTTTCAGGCATTTTGGCGTTTGGTTTATATTGCTTCCGGAGTTCTTTTATCTCTTTCATAAATTGCATATACTCCTCCCCACCCGGCGAAGGCGTTACTCCATCAGTTTTTATTACTCCCGAGTGGTATTGTTCGGAGCTGTAGAGTATCTGGCGGAAACGATAGGAACACGCTAATTTTCCGCCGGCTGCGAAGGTATGATACAACCACATACGCACTGTGCCAGGCAACAGAAGAGAATTGTAACCACCCCAGTTGACAGGCCCGGGTTGCATTTCCATCACCCCCGAAACTCCTCCAACCGATTTGTAATACTCAGCCGCAAAAAGAACGGCTTTACTATTGCCCAATCTGAAACCAACATCGCCAATGTTATCGCTGCCACCATTTGGATAAGCAGTATAGGCAGCAAAATCAAGTTTCGTGGTGCGCCTGGGGTCAGAACCCGTGCATACTGCCGTATAGTTGGTGGTAATATATTGGTCCTTATAAATATAGCTACGTAATATTCCTGCCTGTAAATCGAGAAATTCAGCTTCAGTATCAGCGGAGTACCTTTTTAAATCGAGTAAGGCATGAGGGTTGTTGCCCCACCATCCCACAAGGTTGGTATTAGGGATGATAACTTGGTCGAAACTACTGAACCATTGGCTCCAGAAAGCTGTTCCCCAGGCCAAATTTAAAGCGTCGATTGCTTTGTACTTGTTTTTCAACCATTGCCTGAAAGCTTCCTGCGACGAAGGGCTGTAATCGGAAAGTGCCGGTGGTTCGTTATCAATTTGCCAACCAATCACGTTTTTATTTTGTCCGTAACGTTTGCCCATTTCGGTCACAATTTTGTCAACAAACATGCGATATTTAGTGTTGACAATCGATTCCAGCCCACGTGTGCCGTTTTCGGCACGAATGTAATGACCGTCCATGATAAACGTTTCAGGATAATTGGTGCGCATCCAAGTTGGCGTGGTTGCCGATGGCGTGCACATCACCACTTTCAGGTTGTATTTCACACAAAGATCCACCACTTTATCGAGCCAGGTAAAGTCATACTTCCCTTCATCCGGCTCCATTTTAAACCAGGCAAATTCTGCAATGTGTACAAACTCAAAACCCATTTCAGAAATTTTCTTGATATCACGTTCCCACTGGTTTTCGTTCCAATGTTCGGGATAATAATAGATACCGGTTGTTATCAGGTCTTTTTCAGAAAAAAACCGTTTAGCGTCCTGCGATTGTGCATTTAAACCGGCAATCATCATTACCAGGATGAATAGCGTTGCACAAATTTTCATGTGTTTAATATTTATCAGCCCCCTAAATCCCCCAAAGGGGGACTTTCTGGAAGCATTTATTTTAAATTACACTAATTACCAAGTCTCATTTTAGCAACATCACCCTTGTCACCCATATTTCCAACATAAGGGCGGATCGAAAAACTGAACGTTGCTTTTTCAGTTTTCAGTAAATATATATCCAATGGGCCAGGACCACAACTTCCTCCACCCAATCCGCAATGTTGCAGATCGACAGTCAGTATTGTTTCCTTTCTTCGGGTCAATTCGTATGGATGATTGGCTTGCTCAAGGTCAAGCGGGGTATAATGCAATGCGCTGAAATTCATCAGATCGTTGGCTACTACCATCATCCCAACACCGTTGTGGTTACTTACGGTAAACCAGCGTACATTCGAACGATTTCCGCAATCCTGAGTACGCACGTAAGGTTCGAACATGTCATCGGGCGTTGTTTCGTAGCGGCCTATAGCAGCTGAATGTAGGCGGTCGCGGTAATTTTCGTGTGGCCCGGCACCATAAAAAGTCACGTTTTCGAACCCTTCGGGCATTTGCAACAGGAATCCCAGTTTTGCCAAAGGGTAGTTCAGTTTGTCCGGATCAAAATCCGTGGTCACATCAACAAAGCCGTTTCCGTAAATTTTCCAGATTGTATGCTGGCGAACAGCGTAGCCTTTAGGTGATTTCGATTCGATGGTTACGTCAATCGCCAGGGCTTCTCCCAGTTTTTCAACAGAGATATTATTTACTGTCGGGCGCATATTATACATAGCAGCTTTGCGCCATTTTGGTCCGTATCCACCCCCAAACATATAATCATTATCAACCGGGGCACGGAAAATATTAAGCATTGGCCCGGCAACGCTTGCATTGGTCAAGGTGTCCCAATAAAGCATTTGTGTTTCTGGCCGAACACCATAAATCGCTTCCGGTTTGGTTTGCAACACATTTGTCCCGAAGTATGCTAGTTCAGTAATTGTTCCAATCCGTTTATTGAACTTCAGACTGAATGCTTTTCCTGAAACATTAATCCAATCGCCATCTTCTTTGTATGAAAGCGAAGCCAGCGATTCAGGATGCATTGGTTCAACAGCCGGAACAGCAAACGGCACAACCATTTGTTCCCAGGCAACCACATGTCCACGTGAAGCCCAAATCTCATCGGTGCGTAACTTTAAAATTACTTTAAGGAAATATTCACCGCCGGCTTTCAATTGTGGTTTGGAAAAAGGAATTGTCACATCCTTCGATTGCCCGGGCTTAAGATCTAGAGCAGGCATGTTCCCAGCTTCGATCACTTTGCCATCGCAACTCAATTCCCAACACAGGTCAAATTTTTCAAGGTTGATGAACTGGTATTTATTTTTAATGCTGACTTTACCGTTTAGGATGTCCTGTGGGTTAATGGCAATGTACTGATACACTTTTTTTACTTCTTCCATTTTGGGAGTGATGATACGATCTGGCGTTGTCAAGCCATTGACACAGAAATTCCAATCGGTTGGGCGGTCGCCATAGTCGCCACCGTAAGCAAAAAAGTATTCACCGGGCTTTCCGGGCACTTCCTTCTGCAATCCCTGATCAACCCAGTCCCAAATACAACCACCGATCAAACGTTTGTGTTTTTCAATTACATCCCAATATTCCTGAAGGTTGCCAACCGCATTTCCCATAGCATGGGCATATTCGCACATAAAAAATGGTTTGGTATCATCCTTCGCTCCGGTTTCATCAAGCCAATCCACACTTGGATACATGGTTGATTCAATGTCTGCAACTTCATTGTAACCCTGATAATGGATGGGGCGCGTTGAATCTAAATTCAGGATTGCTTTTCGGCAAGCTTCAAAATTAACACCCGGTCCTGCTTCGTTTCCAAGCGACCAAATAATGACAGCCGGATGGTTCTTAAAAGCTTCAACCATCGATACTTCCCGGTCTACATGCGCTTTCTGCCAGCGGACATCATGCCCCAAACCTTCTTTTTCAAAACCCATACCGTGCGATTCCAGATTGGCTTCGCTCACCATGTAAATACCATACCGGTCACATAATTTATAAAAGTCGGGATGATTGGGATAATGGCAGGTGCGTACCGTATTAATATTGAATTGCTTGAATAGTTTTATATCCTGCAACATGCTTTCGTAGGTGATATACCGTCCGTTTTCCGGATCAAGGTCGTGGCGGTTAACCCCTTTGAGCAGCACACTTTTCCCGTTTACCCAAAGTTGCGAATCTTTGATTTCAATTTTGCGGAAACCAAATGGAGTTGCAACAACTTCGAGGTTTTCTCCTGAAGCACTTTTCAGGAGAAACACCATTTGATACAGGTTCGGAATTTCAGCAGACCATAAATCAGGTTTATCGACATTGGTCTCAAAAGACAGTTTTGCACCCTTTTTATTTACGTTAGAAGCAGAAAGTTGCTTCGAAAATACAGGAGTCTCTCCTTTATAGGTCTGTCCGTCTTTTAATAAATACCCTTCAAGAGAAACTACACCTTTATAACCTCTGTTTTCGAATGAGAGATCTGTTTTGAGAACTGCAGACGTAAAATTATCATTCAAGTCAGATTGAACAAAAAAGTTGCTGATATGCAATTTGGGCGTGGCATATAAAAACACATCGCGAAAGATTCCGCTTAAACGCCAAAAGTCCTGATCTTCCAGGTAGCTGCCATCGCTCCATTGATAGACTTCAACTGCCAGTGTATTATTCCCTTTCTGAAGATAAGGGGTAATATTGAATTCAGCCGGAGTCATACTTCCCTGGCTGTAGCCCACTTTTTTGCCATTTACCCACACATACATGGCTGATTGTACGCCTGCAAAATGAAGGTAAACCTCGTGTCCGTCCCAAATATCCGGGACAACAAAATTACGCCGGTAAGAGCCTACCGGGTTAGGTAATTCGCTATTGGTCCAACCGGAATATGCCGGAGACATCACGTAAGGAGGTTTTTTGACAAAAGGATAAGTAACATTCGTATAAATCGGCTTGCCGTACCCTTTCATTTGCCAGTTCGAAGGCACTTGAATATCATCCCAGTAGCTGACACTAAAATCTGGCTTGTAAAAATCGATAGGACGCAAATCAGGTGATTTTACCCAGTTAAATTTCCAGGTTCCGTTTAAACACTGATAAAATGGCGATTCATTGGCGTAGTCAGCCAATGCCTGATCTATAGTTGCATACGGGATATATACGCTATGAGCCGGTTCTTTGTTGATTCCAATTACCTGTTCATTTTCCCAGTCGTGCTGCTGTGCAACTAATGAACTGATTGACAACAATAAGATGAAAATTGAAATGAAAAATCGTTTTGTGTTCATGTTGGTTTTAGTTTATATTTTATCGATTAAATTATATTCAGTTACAAGAGTACTCACTTTTTATCTACTAATTCAACCCATATTTTTTCTTATTTCTGATTTCGGAAAACGACCACTTCGGCATTTGATCCGATAACTGACATACGGGCTTCCAGCAAATCGCGGACTATATTTACCTTTTTACTATTTAAACCCAGGACCACATCGTTTGGCAGTAAAAACCGGGATGCACCCGATCCTGGAGCTACTTCAACAACCAGGACACCCCTGGTACTGTCCATACCGGTTGCCGAACGTTCGCCCAAAGTAATAAGGTTTTTCACTTTAGCCCCCATAAAGTCGATAATTTCATCGGCAGTCAATTTATCGGGATCAAGTACTGAAGGTATGCTTACCTTTTTTGCCAGGGCTTTCAATCCCGGAGAAACAACCCCAAAACTGTCCATCGAAAAGTTCCTAAAACCGACAGAAAACGCGACTGAACCTTCTTTCAGACGAAAGTCACCTTTTTCAGGATCTACAAAATTCAGCTCACCACACACCGAATGCTGATCTGTTCCTCTTTCCCTGGCAGCTTTAAGCGAAACCGAATCGGGGAAAACATTGTAATCAGTTTCCTTACCCCAAACATCAATACGGATTGGTGCATATCCGGAGAAAACGATATTATGCCTGAACACGTCATTACTGTTCTTAAACCATACGTGCGGGTGGAAGGTATTATTTAACATGATGTTGTTTTCAACAATACGGTTTACCCCTTCCCGAAGTTTTATACCGCCATTCAGACATAAGTTGTTATGGACGATATAATTACTCGAACCGTCGTCCAGATCAATATCCCACCCATGGTCGCAACGCATGCGGTTGTTCTGGATGGTAATTGGCTTCACCACATCAAGTAAAGCCAAATCGTAATTGGTTTCTACAATTGAATCGAGAACTTTTTTATCAGGATGCCAGAAGCGGTCGCGCCCCCATGAATTGAACGAACCATGATCGCCACTTTCTTTCACCGTATTGAACACATCGTTGTATTCGATGATATGACCGCCCCAGGTTCCTTCGCTCACATTGATACCAGCACGCGGAACATCGTAAATGGTATTGTGACTTACTGTAATACTCTGGCACATGGACAACTCCACTCCTGCCGATTGCTTTTCGACCAAACCTGAATTAAATATCAAGTTATCAAACACCTTACATTCCGCCGTAAAGTTATTTGTCTTAGGGCCAGGGGTACGATCAATTTGTTCCAATGGCACAAACTCCCAATATTTGAAGCTTGGGGAACGCACAGCATTTGGATCACCGACGAAACAGATTCCACTGGCTCCAATTTCAGAAATCAAACAGCCTGAGACCTGACAATTTCTATTGAAATTATTGAAGAAAACAGCATTTCCACCCAGATTATTGAGTGTGCAGTTTTTAATGGAACAATTTACTGCACCACCGAAAAGCACTGCACCACCGCGATATATAGTCCAGTCGCTACGCAACAACGGCTCCATATTATCCATAAATGTGCGAAGGGTTTGCGAAAGCGTAAGCCCTTCGATTGAGATATTTTTAACTAGATTATTTTCTGAACCTTTGAACTCGAATAAATGAGCGATTTGAGGTGTTTCAAATTTTGCCGTTTTAAGATCCAAATCTTTTGTAGGATAGTAGTACAGGATCTTGGCTTTTTTATCGTAAAACCATTCGTTGACAGTGTCCAGTTCTTCGAAAATATTCTCGACAAAACGGTATTTGGGATGCATGCCCATCGGACGATTGTTTTGCCAGCCGCCTTCAAGCGTAAGTTCACCTTTGTCATTTTTCCCGGTAATCATGTAATGAACATCGCCCCATTCACTGGGATGTAAGGCGTGAACATAACCACCTTCGGGAGATTTCCATCGGGCAACCCGTTCCACTGCAATAGCATCAGCTGCAGTTCCTCCAAAATAATGAGCCGTTGAATCGTAATTCGGATACCGGGCCATTCGCTGCAACTGACCGTTGACAAATAATTCATCGAAAATAAGATCCTGCTTAACTTCTGCCTGCCAGATACCGTTTTTGTATTCTTTCCACTTCAGGTTGAGTGTTACCCCTCCGCTAACAGTAATTTTCTGATTTTCGAAATTAGTTATCGTAAGGGTTTCGTTTTCCTTTCTGTAATCTTCAGGAGTAAAAACAATGGGCTGATTCAAATAATATGTTCCCTCCATCAGGTATATCACAACGGCTCCTGAAGTTTTCCGTGCTTCGGCAAAAGCCCTGTTTATTGAGGCAAAAGGCTTCATTTGTGTTCCCTGGCCAGTATCGCTACCACGCAGTGAGACAAAGAGCTTGGTTTGCGCCAAAACGTTTGTACCTAAGGCAAACGTCACGAATATGATATAGAATATTTTCCTGATCACCCCGGAATTCTAATTAATTTGTAATTGCATCGATTTCGGCATACCCTGCAACATCATCGCCCGAAGTGTTTTTTAAAGCCTGCAGCTTTATATAACGGGCATTTACAGGCGAAAAATTTTTGGATTGCCACACCGGGTTGTTTTTGATGTTGGAGAATTCGCCCTGATCAACCAGTTTCCAGTTTATATTGTCGACTGATACGCTGAACTTGAAAGTAGTAATGATGCCGGAACTCCATTTATTCTGATCGGGCAGGTATTTGAAACCAAGAAGGTTTTGTTCACTTCCCAAATCGATAATCAAATCGACAGGCATTTTTTTATCTCTTTGATGCCATACACTTAAAGGATCTCCGTCCAGAATTTTGCTTGCGTTTTCATCGTCTGTCCCAACAATTTTCCAACCCTTTTTGGAGATGTCGAATGTTTCCTTGCCAACAGGGCTGCTTTTAGCCGATGCCGGATCGTAAGCAATTGCATTCACTTCCACTTTCCCATCTGCCTGGAATGGCCCGGCATATTGATTTGACTCCGGGGTAGGTTCGCTACCATCCAGCGTATAATAAAAAATCGGACCAATATCATTGGTGGTTATCGAAATTTCTCCTGATTGGTTTCTGGCTATGGAAGGAGTATTCAGGAATACCGGGGCACTGTAAATTCCGATATTGGAGATGACAGGGCAGCTTTTCGAATCGGTAATATTGAAACGAACCTTTGTTGCCTCAACACTCGGAAAACGAAGGACACGTTTATAACCGATTGTCGTTGCTTTTGCCAACTCCTTCCAGTTTCCGTCAACGAATGCTTCAACAGTAAAAGCCTTTACTCGCTGCCCCAGCCTGATATATTCCTGTGCCATAAAACGATTGAACATTGTTGGCTTATCAAAATCTATGGTCAACGAAGCTGTAGTTACATCATCGTCAGTAGCCCAATACGTATCTTTATCCTTGTCAATGGCATTAGCAGCTCCAAATTCATTCGCGCTCCCACGAATATTCGATGCTTCAATCTTCGCATTTTCAGCTAGGTTTACGTCAAAAGATTCTTTTACAGCTTTGCCAAAATCAACGGCCATTTTTTCGTCAGTTGGGTGAATCAACCCATTTGGCATTATCGGGAAGTTAAGCAATAATGAGCCATTATGCCCGATTGAGTTATAGTAGATTTCCATTAATTGTGGTACAGTTTTAACCTTCGAATCTTCATTCGGATGATAGAACCACTCTGGTCTGATTGAAGTATTTACTTCTGCCGGAACCCACGCATTCCCGTTTTCAACACCGTAATGCAACATATTCCATGGAACATCACCAGTGGCATTCAGCAGACTCCAGTTTGTTTCGCCAACATAACCTTCTTCGGTACCCACCCAGCGCAGATCACCACGGTCACCCCCATCGTTCCAAATCACGATATTGGGCTGTAACTTACGGATCATCGCGTAGGTATTTTTCCAGTCGTAGTAAGTTGTGCGATCAATTTTGCGGGTTTCATTGGCGCCACCGTAATATCCATCGCCACCATTGGCTCCGTCGAACCACACTTCGAAAATTTCGCCATAGTTGGTGAGGAGTTCGGTGAGCTGATTCCTGAAATAGGTAATGTATTCAGGTTTTCCATAGTCTTTGCTATTCCTGTCCCAAGGTGACAAATAGATACCTAATTTCAACCCGTATTCTTTACAGGCATCGGCCATTTCGCGAACAACATCGCCTTTGCCATCTTTCCATGGAGCATTTTTTACCGAATACTCCGTGTATTTTGAAGGCCATAAGCAAAACCCGCAATGATGTTTTGCTGTAATGATGATCCCTTTCATACCTGCTTCTTTGCAAATACGTGCCCACTGACGGCAATCCAATTCTTTTGGATTAAAAAGATTCACGTCTTCATTTCCGAAACCCCATGATTGGTCGGTATAGGTATTTAAGGAGAAATGGACAAACGAGTAATATTCCATTTCCTGCCAACGCAATTGGTTTTCGGTTGGTACAGGGCCACAAGGTGCAGGGGCTTTGGTTTGCTTACAGCCTGAGAGGATTATACTTGCTGTAAGAACTATTCCGAATAAAAAATACTTAGTCATATGATTGAATTTATTTCGTTTATCTCATTATTTGCTTTGAAATTAATCGATTTATTTCACGTTAAGAATAACCTCGTCACCTTTAAGTGAGTCAGAAGAAGCTCTTAACCGAATCTCACCGATTTCATTATCTGATTGTACCAAAATTAAGCAATATCCGTTGAAAGCCATTCGCTGGTTGGCTTTATCCGGTTCATGACTGCTTGGATTACCATTTCCTGTACCAATTATCTTTCCTGGTCCATCAATCGAAAATGTCACAAGATTATCAGCAGTTGGCACCACCCTATCCTTCGAATCTTTTATAGACACCCTGATAACGGCCACATCACAACCATCGGCTTTGAGGGTAGTAACATCACTATTTAAAGCAACCTGCGCCGGAGCTGTGGTGGTTTCCACAATATCTTTAGTTATCAGCTTTCCTGCTTTGTAACCCCGCGCTTCAAGTTTTCCGGGTTGATATATCAGCGGCCAAATCAGTTTAGTATTTGGAATTGCTTTTTGCTTTCCAACGCTTTTGTTATTCAGGAATAATTCTACTTCATCGCAATTGGTGTAGCAATGCACTTTAATACTATCACCTTCTTTGCCGGGCCAGTTCCAATGCGGGAAAATATGTACTGTCGGGATATCTGTCCAAGCCGATTTATAAGCATAATAGCCGTCCTTGGGGAAACCGCATACATCCATTATCCCAAATTGTGATGAAACGAAAGGCCATTGAAACGGAGTGGGTTCACCCCTGTAATCGAAACCTGTCCAAACAAACAGGCCACCGAGATAAGGATATTTTACAATGTCGGCCCAGTCCTCGCCGGGATAGGGTCCCCAACCGGGTTGCCAAATAATGCTATTTGAACAAGTACCTTTTCCCCAATTGTTTTCATATTCGCCACGGGTTGAGACGAAACTGGTTCCTTCAGTACAGAAGATGACACGGTTCTGGTAATTTTCATGATCCTTCACGTATGCCAAACCTTTGTCGCCATAATTGTATCCTACAACGTCCAATACATCGGCATATCCACCATCATTGCGGGCGTGGTTCATGGCCGCGGTAACTTTACGCGTTGGGTCAATCTGGTGGGTTGTTTCAACCATGGTTTCGAGTATACTTGCCCCGGTTACCGTACCTTGTATTGCTTCTTCGTTCTCCATGCTCCATATAAATATAGATGGGTGGTTCCTGTCTCTATAAAGCATGGTCTCCAAATCTTTTAAATTTTCTTCGGAACTCGACAAGTGGCGGTTTTCATCCAAAACAAGCATCCCCATGCTATCACACATATCCAGTAACTCAGGAGTTGGTGGATGATGTGAAGGTCGGTACCCATTGCTTCCCATTTCTTTAAGTAACTTGAGTTTGTACCAGTTGATTTTATCCGGAAGTGCGACACCAATGCCAGCGAAGTCCTGATGGTTGCAGGTTCCTTCTACCGGGTACAATCTGCCATTGAGAAAAACGCCGTTTCGGTTGATTTCAAAGGCACGTACACCAAATGTAGTTTCGTAAGTATCAACAACATTTCCCTCTTTAGAAACTTCAGTTATTACCCGGTATAAGTTGGGCGTTTCGGGCGACCAAAGTAAGGGCTTTTGAATCGATCCGGTTTGGGATATTTCTACCGGGTAATAAGGAGCTATTGTTTGTGTAGAAGTTTTAGTATCGAGCAAATTACCTTTGCTGTCAATTATTTTTGAAACGAGTGTAACATTAATAGCTGTTTTGTACTCGTTTTTCAAGGTGGTTTGAATGTTTACAGTGGATTCAGCATCAGAAACAGTCGGTGTTGTAACATAAGTGCCAAACCTTGCAACATGAAGCCTGTCAGTTTTTATAAGCCAAACATGACGGTAAATGCCTGCTCCTTCGTACCACCAGCCTTCTGGCTGAGTAGCATCAACCTTAACAAGAATAGCGTTTTTGCCTTCGTTGCCGTATCGCAAAACATCAGTCAAATCGTAGTTCGATGGCGTGTAGCCACTTGGGTGGTTACCTAAAAGATGCCCATTCACCCAAACGGTGCTATTCCTGAAAATACCATCAAATTCAATGGATATTTTTTCCCCTTTGTCTTCATCCGGTATTTCAAATTCCTTCCTGTAAAAACCTATCCCAGTGGGCAAGTATCCGCTACCGGCGGGTTGGCTGCCCAGGTTATTGTCATGAACAAAAGTTCCCTCAACTGCCCAATCGTGCGGGAGGTTTACTTCTTTCCAATCGTGTGGAAAGAAAATTTTGGCGCTTTCAACATTTGAATAATCAATAGTTGTATCACCCTTTGAAATAATTTTTACGTTGATATCCGTCAAACCGCCCTGTCCGCCGGCTTTTACCACTCGCTTCATAGCGATGTCGCCTTTGTGGAACTGCCAACTGAAATCAAATTTCTCTCTATCCCGTTTTCCTGAAATAGTTGGTTGCGAATTTTGTGCATTTCCTTCAAGGTAACCTAATAATAACAAGGCAAATGCTACGCAATAGAATGCTACCAACCTTATTAATCTCTTATTCATATGTTGTTATATATACTAATTACTAATTTCAACAAATTCCGGTTCATAAGGTGCAATTGTGAAATTGCCGTTATAATCTTTATCAAAAAGAATACTGCGCGAGTTTCCTTTCATTGGAATTTCTTTGGGGTTCCCACTTACATTCAGATACAGAAAATGGTTTTTATCGATTTGCCGGGCCATAACTCCGGAAGGCACTTCAGGTCCTTTTTTAATGTTCAGTTCATCTATCAGTTCATCCACCAAAGGATTAAGAACATCGCCATTTGCCGGCAGACCAACATAAATTGCCTTTCCTTTGCCATATTTATTCAAGGTCATAATAGGATAATCCTTGTCGAGGCTGGTTACGCTGCCAATGACTTCAGCTCCTTTCGGTTCTACAATATCAAAGCGGGATGATTCAGTATCAATGGCTTTTCCTTTATAGGCAAATTCAAGTTTTTTCCCTTTATATGATTTCCTGGATACTTCATTCATCATTTCTGTTTCTTCGTAACTTCCTACCCGGATGCCAAATACATCGCTTAAGCGACCGGGTCGAGTTGTTGCAAAAACTTGTCCGGATTCATCAACAATAGCGGAATTGCTTGTCATGACTACTGTACCGCCCTTTTTCACAAAGTCACGGATTTTGTTTGCTGTTGCTTCATCCATTACAGCAACTCCGGGAACAAATAGAATTTTGTAATTCAGTGAACTTCTGCTGATTTCAACGATCCGGGTATCCATGTTGCGCCAATAGAACAAATTGAAGCAAGTTTGCAACTGGCTATCATGCTTTTCAGGAAAATAACTGCTTGCAATCTGGCTTGGAAATGAGAATGCCAGGCCAACTTCTGCCTGAAGCTGATATGGGAAAAATTTCTCGATTTTTTTAAATTCCGTAGCAATTTTCTTGTACTCATCGTACTTGCGGTTTGGTATGCCGTCCCAATCAATCATGCCTTCCAGATATTGTTCTTCACCGGCTTTCATACTTTGCCAGGTCCAGCCGCAAACCATCTGGTTACCATACATTAATGTAGAATAAGCCTGTTTCCTTATGGCATTCGGAACAGCCGTCATGGTTGTAAATTCGCTGCACCAGAATGGATTTGTGCTTTCGAATTGAATTCGTGAAATTCCAAACAAGGCATTCATGACACCCCAGTTGGTAGTTAACGTTGTTCCAGGATAAAAACCGCAGCCTTCACGCGTCATCTTTCCGGAATAAGCAATTTGGGAATAGTCGAAATACTTCAATGGGCTGAAATACCAGGCATTGGTATTTGTTAAGGCTTTGGGATCATTCTCATTGACCTTGTCGATCACTTTTAAAAGAAGCTGGTTCACTTCATCTGAAACAAAACGTCTGAAATCGAGCATCCGTTCGGGTACATCGGTTGAGTGAGTAGCCACCGGGAGGCCAGTTTCCTCGAACTGGTTGATTTTTCTCGACCAACGCTGTGTTGCCCAGGCTTTATTCAGGTCTTCAAGATTGGAGTATTTCTTTTTTAACCATTTAATGAATCGTTGCCGGACTGTTTCGGAATATGAAATTGGTCCGTCACCCGATTCATTGTCAATCCCGAACGCCAGTAAAGCCGTATGATTTGCATAACGTTTGGTGATGGCATCAGTGAACAACAAGGCATATCTCTGGTAATTCGGGTCACCGATATCTTCCATGTACCTATGGTTGGGGTATCGCGCATCGCCATTGGCATCGACTATATCGATAGACGGGAACTTGTGATGCAACCAGATAGGAGCCGGGCGAATGGCAATATCAAGAACAACCTTAATGCCAGCCTGATTCATCATATCCATCGCCTTATCAAACCATTCAAAGTCGAAATTACCTTCCGAAGGTTCATAGCTATCCCAAGCCAAATGGCCCATTCGGACAGATGTAAATCCGGCATCTTTCATTAGCTGAATGTCACTTTTGATTTTTTCAAGATTCTTATCATCATGGGGATGGTAATTGGCTCCTACATACAACACCTGAGCATTCAATTCGAAGCTTAAAAAGAAAGGGATTGCAATTAGAAGCAAAATTTTAATCTTACCTGGTTTCATGTAATTATCAGATTAATTATTTTTCAATCAGACATAGTTTTAGGACGCAATATAGTCAATGGATTTTCATAAAATACAAAAACGACAATCCGATGTTGGCTAATTTATAAATATCTTTTAAATAATCGTTGGGATTATGTGGCTAACTGGGTATCCTTAATATCAGATTTTATAAGCGGGAAAGATACTTACAGATTTCACTTCTGATAGTGCACATGAATGACCAACCCTTTAAATACATTAACGCTTTATCAAATTAAGTAAGAAAACATCATTTTCCCGTATTTCAAGTTCTTTTGAAAAGGGTTCATTTGCTTTAACCTCAATTATTTCGATTGAAACAGGAGAACCGTCATTATGTTTTTTCAATTTCTCAACCTGCTGTTTGTTAAGTTGTTTTGGCTTACCCATATCCAAATAACTGGTGTATGCATCATTAACACGATAGCCTACTTTATAAATCTCCAGTGTATATGTTCATGCCGGTGCATGGGATATATCTATTTTCACTTTACCCTTTGATTTCGATCGCAGATCTTTCACGTAATATGTCTGATTATTTACAGAATCAGGAAGTGTAATTGTAAAGTTCCAAAGAAGCATTTGAATACCGCCATTATCGGTTTTAGTCGCCCATGAACGTGTATCTGTATTAGACAGTTCAGTTTTTCCGAGTTTATTCATAAATTGGTAAGCATAAAATGCCGATTTTGGAATCCCCTGAATAGTAAGCAGTCCAAATCCTCCGTGAAAAGGTGTAAAACGAGGGCCTGCTTCTTCAAAAATATCAGTAAATACCCATTAAGACATTGAATTGGCCGCATTTCCTACCTGTTTGATTTTTTCTAATATGTATGCGGCTTGGGGATAAATGCAGACTGATCTCCTTTGAAGTTTTCTGCCTGATGTATTGAAGCCTGCCATCGATAATATTGCCTGATTTAATATTTGCAATATCAGTAAAATTAATCCCAACACTTAGGTAACTGAATACGAAGATATCCCAGACAAAACTGACTGATTTTATCTCCCCTGTGAGATCAGCTTTTATGATATTCAGCATATCATACTTCTTAAGTGCCCTCTATTTTATTTTTACATCAAATTTGATGATCTTAAACTCATCGAAGGGATAATTGCCCAGGCACATTTGGCTTCTATGGCCTTATTATACGCACTCCTGAAGGTACATAATAACAGACTTATCGTTGTCTCTTTGTTGTCCATGGAGCGTAACCACATCTCATACCTGTTCAGTCAATTAATATCAATATCAGTAAATAAAAATTAAGCCGTCCTTTAGAGAAGGTTTTGAGAGAGTTATACGACATTTTGTAAATCAACCCATTTCCTGTTTTGTTAGTCTGCCTATAATGCAAAAGCATCTCAGTATAAAACTCACCAACAGTTTTCTCATTAATGGATGTTTTCTTACTCTCTACAAGCTTGGTTGGGTAAATTCTTTCTGGTTTGCATTGAGTTCCAAAATGTGCCTTTGTAGCTCAGCCATTTTATCCAGGATTATCCTCTGAATCAACTCACTATTAGGACAGTTGGGTTTAGGTTTGCTTTTGGAAAAATCCCAATGAATGGGATTAATAGAAACTCCAAGACTCTAATATTTACGTTTACCATTTTGTGATATTTGAAGCATTAATGGATTTTCACCATTGGAAAGAGTCTTTGATTTGTAGCAAACTACTGAAATTGAGGCATTCATGTATGTAAACTGGTTTACATCCTGGTTTACATGCATGCCAAAAAACGTAAGAAAATTGCCTAAAAAAAGAAAATCAGCTATTCACACTTTTGATGTAATTAGCTGATTTATAGTATTTTATCAGTGACCCTTATTGTACAAAACTCGAACCATTTGCTGGAAGATTTGAAGCTTTTGAGTGATGTGCTGGCGGCTTAAATATTCAAGTTATATCTTTAAAATATTGTTTGCAAAAGGAGCGAAATCTGTCCCTTTTTGCAGATAAACGCTTAGGTTATTTATTTCCAAGATGCTTCCAATTAGTCTGTTTATTCCATTGCCATGCATAATTGGAGAACAGACCTGGTTTAAAGTATATACTATCTATAAGGCCTAATATTTTGTTTGATTTCAATAATCCTCCAGTATGCTCTGGCTCTATAGCTATTGTAAATCCTTTCATTCTTTCAAAAATCCAGGAAATTAAAGGGCGGTTAGGCTTAAGCATTTCAGTAATTTGTTTGTTGGTCAGGTAGGTAAAGTTCTTTCCTACTCCATTTAAGGGATTATCTAATGTAAAGAAGTCTAGGTCTATATCAAAGTATATTTTATTTTCATTAGACATTGATAGATACCTTTCCAAATCATCATATTCTTTGAATTTCTTGATTAAATGTTTATTGCTGTATTTGTCAATGAATATTTCATCTTCCCAATGGCTATCAAATCTTCCCTGTCTACAATGAATATAAATATTGCCTATAAGATTAAGATAAGCTGCGGCCATAATCTGTCCGTCATTAATTGATGTAAGGTTGGCCCATGCATATAGAGAAACATCCCTGTTATTCAATAAGTCGAGGCCGTCGAGCCAGCCCTTCTCGGTTTCGTTTGGCCATATTAAATCCTGATGCCAGTCAATCGTAACAAGACCTGGGGGAGCAAACTTACGATCTTTTTTACGCAGCTCTTGTGTCCATTTGTTCCAAAAGAAGAAAGCATAACGATGATCATGAAACAAGGACACTTCCACGGAACTACTCTCCCCGTAATAAGGATGTGATAGCCGATCTGTTAATGATCCGGGTGGCGTCACATAATCTATATTTCTAAAATGAAGTTCCACTATTGCTTATCATTTAAATTAATTCTCTCTGAAAGTTGTGCATGGCCAAATTTGTCATGTATATCTTCAATAAATCCCCATTTGAAAAATGAGCTGTTTAGATAAAGATGATTCCGTCGGATTTCATCTATACATCCCCGGATTATGGTTTGGTTTGAAAAGTTTTCAAAAAAACTTTCCCATAAATCCAATGTTGGTAGGAAGTCGTACAAATACCGACATTGATCAAATACAAAAACATTTGAATACATCCATGTTTCCTTTGCTTTATATTTTAATCCAAGATTTTTTCCTGCATGGGCAATGTAAGGGTATCCATATAATCCAATTAACAACTCAACCAACAAATTCTTCATCGGAATATCACATGTTAAGCGCATATTCCGGTCGAAGAAGTCAAGTTTAGTAAGCGTTTCTTTTAGTTTATCTCCACAAATATTGTGTATAAAAGTCTTGAAACCAGTATCAGCTTCCTCAAAACGCTTTAAAATGCTACCAATATATAACGATTCTTCAATTGTCATTTTTTTCCTGTTACTCGCAATAAACCTTTTTAAAATATGATCATTTGGTAAGTTTTCACTAATTAATCTTGCCCAGTTTAATAGTGGGTAAACATCAACGGCTAGTAAATAATGTGGTACATTTTTGATTAATTCCTCTATCGTTTGTGCATCGACCTTATGCTCCCGAATCATCTTCAATTCCTTTTGCAGTGTTTGCTCATTAAGTAAATGATTATTTTGAACAGACCCTAATGAAGAAAATTGCCACATTGGTATTATTTCTGAAGCCAGAGTCGGGATAAAATGAGTTAGAAAGGTATCATAATAAGAACTCAGATGCTGATTTATATATTGGCTGTACGCAGTGAATGATTCTGATTTTTCGAGTGCACTCATTCCAAATTTATTATCCTCGGCTGGTACTTCAAAACTTTCTTTGGTGGCAAACCAAGGAGCTAATATCTCCCCCCAATTATAGTTATTTCCGGGCTCTGCAAAATTTGTTATTAAAGCAGATACCCCGGTAAGTCTTTTATTGAGAAATATCTGTTTTAAAATTTCCAATGGAGATTGCTGAGGAGACATTAGTGGAGAGCAGGCGTCAAAATATACAATATCGAACTCATGATTGGTTAGTTCGAAAAACTCAGCGAGTGATCCTCGGTGAATCTTGATCTGAATCCTTGCGTCCACCAGTGACTTTACCGCCTGTTCATATGTTTTTTTATCTGACTCAATCGCCCAAATATTTTCCAGTCGAATACCGTTACTACATAGTATATCAATATCATTGTATGGTTCAGGGCCTGAAAGGTATAATACCTTCAACTCACTCACTTTTTTTTCCTTACATATATTGTCGTAAAACTCGAACCAACTGCTTTTCCCTCCCAAAAACAGCCAGTTATATTCGTTGCTAAATTCGAAGTTCTTATTTCCAATAGATCGAAATAGTAATGAGTTAAAGTGATCTGTTATTTTCGTAAAATGCTCTTTAGAGACCAGATAACTTTCCTTTCTTTTGGTTGTAAGAGATTGGATAGCATGCTTTATTAGTTTCTCGCGAGCTTCATTCTTGATTTGTTGATTATATGTATGCATGGCAGAAATGGGTAAGAATATTCAATAATTTAGAATCAATACTTAATCCAATCCACTCCAATAATTTTTTTCTTTCTATCCTTTCTTTAGCTTCTCTCTCTCTCTTATGTAACTTCATTTTTAAGCCGCTTCCAGAAGCTCTAACTTTCTTTTTAATTGGTTGATTTTCTTTTGCTTATATTGTTGTTGGTAATCTTCTAACGCCTTAGGATTGAAAGCTTGTTGGTCGGCTACCATTTTATAAAAGATGATTGCAAGTTTTCGTGCCGTTGCCACAACGGCTTTTCCTGCACCAGCCTTCCCCTTTATTCTACGGTAATAATCGCCTATGGGACTTTTGCTGTTGTGCAATCCGTTGGCTGCCATTCTGAAGGCTTGACCTGCATGATGTTTCTTTTTCATGATCCGGCTGCTTATTATTTTGCCTCCGGATATTTTTGTATTGGGTGCCAACCCTAACCATGAGGTAAAATGGTGCTCGGTTTTCCACTTAGACATGTTGGTTCCAACTTCGGATAGGATTGCCAGTGCACTTAATTCACTTATCCCAAAAACTTCAGTAATATCTACGCCAAAAATTTCTTTCAGGTAAGATGTAGCGTTAAATGGTAATTTATGTTTTCCTAAAGCTTTTCTTTTTATTTCTGGAATATTGGTAATCACGCCTTCATTTTTTGAAGCAATCTGCCCAATTAATTGCTTTTCAATTTCTTTGTCACATTCATCAATCATTTGCCTATGTGTACAATATAATTGGCAACACTGTCTGAGCTCAAACAAATGTTCGGTAGTATAGTGACCTTCCAGTGATTTGATTATCTCTTCCCTGCTTGCCTTTATGCGCCTGTCTCTTAAATCGGCAAGGATTTCCGGATTTCGTTCTCCGGCAAGGATTGATTCGATAATTAGTGTGCCAGTCTTGCCATCAATGTCGCTAATAATTGTATGTAATTTGATATTCATTAATTCCAATGCCTTTTGCATTCGGTTGATATACAATGAACACGTACGCTCCAAACTCTTGCGGTGGCGTACAATGCTTCTGAGCGTTCGTGTCAGGTTGTCGGGTTGAAAACTTGCACTGAGCAACCCACAGCTATGCAATTTTTGTATCCATTCTGCATCGCTTTCATCGTCTTTGCGCCCTGTGACATTTTTTACATGCTTGGCATTCACAAGGTAAACTTCAAAACCATATTCCTGTAGCAGAAGAAACAATGGAATCCAATATACCCCGGTACTTTCCATTGCAACAGATGTGACCGAAAATCTTCTAAAAATATTTGCAATGGAATGTAAATCAGAAGTGAAACAACCAAAAGAACGCACCTCTAATTGACCTGAACCAATCGGGTAGGCTACCATCATTTCTTTGTCAGATACATCAATCCCAGCTGCTGTCGGGTTGATTACCGTAAGTTGGGAAATCCGTTTCACGGTTTCAATTTTTGTTTTACTTTTACTCATAGTTTTAAATTTAAGCGTTTAAAATCGCTCCGTGCCTGTTGGTCTTTGGGGGTTTAATTCTCTTATACGGCATCCAACTGCCAATTCGGGCTCTTAAAACCAAACAGTACCAGACTACTAAGTGATGTCAAGCATCATAGAATTAACGGTTTGTACTGCACGGAGCAACGCTTAAAAATAATGCTTTTTTAAAGTTATTCGTTTATGGGCTTTATAATTCAGATACTGAGGGACTACTAAAATGCTGTGTATCTTTTTCTCTAATTGTTTCTTGGAGGGTAACTCTGTCCAGTATTCAGCTACCATTATACCGTCTTTGTGCATTTCCAATAATTCTATCTGCTCTCTGCTGCTCTCAGCACAAAGTATTAAGCCAACAGGAGGCAATTCTCCCTCTTTCTTTTCATATCTGTCCAACCATTTTAAATACAATTCCATCTGCCCTTTATGTTTGGCCTCAAACTTACCCAGTTTTAATTCTATAGCTACCAGGCGTTTTAAATTACGGTGGTAAAATAGCAGGTCTAAATGAAAATCTTCACCATCTATTATCATTTTTTTCTGACGTTCTACAAAGGCAAAGCCATTGCCTAATTCCAATATAAAGGCTTCTAACTCCCGAAGAATAGCTTCCTCCAGATCCTTCTCTAAATAGGAGTTCCGTAATCCTAAAAAATCCAAAAAGTAGGGATCTTTGAAATTATTGTAAGTAGCAGGATTATTACTTGTGTTTTGTAAATTAGCTATGCTAGTTCGTTCAAACTCTTTGGTAGCAATTTGTTTGCGTAAATCCCTTACACCCAATGCCTGCGTGGTCGCTGATTTAGCATAGAATAGTTTGGCTTCAGGATTTTTGAGTGGCAACAGTATTAAGAAATGCGACCAGCTCAATTGTCGTGACAGTGTAACGACAATCTCTTTATCGGTAAACTGTTCTGCAAATTGAAGTATCCTGCGTAAATTTTTCTCCTCGAAATTTCTGCCGTATTTCTCGGTTAATTGTCGTGACAATGTAACGACAATTTGCTTGCCGTAATCTGCCCGTTTGTTTTGCAGTATGCTTTGATTAATGCGATTGCCGATATACCAAAAAAGCATGGTAAGGGTACTATTGGCTTGTGCTACCAGTTGCAGCTGACTTTGCTCAATAAGTTGGGAAATCTCATTGAACAAAGCTTTTTCTGTAAGTGCTATACTTTTCATTTTGCAATTGATGAAATTATTTATTCAAATTGAGAGCTGTTTAACCGGCTATTATTGGGACAGGATTGAATACTCCCGAAGGTTATGCTAAGGAGGTTGCAGCCACTATTTCTGAATTGACAAATCTGCCTTTTATTTCTGCTAAAAACAAGTTTGAATCCCTGGCAGCAAATGATGCCATTGTAGAAACGCATGTGGCAATCAGGCAATTGGCTGTGAGTTTGATGAAAATAGCAAACGACATCAGGATGCTGGCCTCCGGACCGAGGTCGGGAATCGGCGAAATAACGATCCCTGCAAACGAACCTAGTTCATCAATCATGCCCGGCAAAGTAAATCCTACCCAGATAGAGGCAATGACAATGGTTTGCGCGCAGGTTATGGGCAACGACACCACCATTTCGTTTGCAGGTTCAAATGGGCACTTCGAGCTCAATGTCTTTAAACCGGTGATGATAAATGCACTATTACAATCGGTTACACTGATGGCAGATGCCTGTAAATCCTTTAATGATCGTTGTGTTATTGGAATCGAACCCAATCTTGCACGAATTGAAGAGAATCTTAATAATTCGTTGATGCTCGTGACAGCATTAAACCTTCATATCGGGTATGAAAATGCGGCGAGAATTGCAAAAAAAGCCTATGCTGATCATACAAGCCTGAAAAAAGCCGCCCTGGCATTGGGCCTTTTGACAGAACAGCAATTTGACGAATGGGTTGTTCCGGGAGATATGACAGGCCCCATCAAATAACGGTGATATTATAACTTGTATCTCAAAGATATAGATGGAAGTGGCGGTAAATGTGAGAATCATGTAATATTTTCAGGAAATTTTGTAACGCTTATTGGTTCATTGATGCTCAACTTTGCTTTCAGAGTTTAATAAGTCAATAGATTTATAAAGTTATTTCAGTGCTATGGAAAAATATCCCGTAAAAATAAAGTCAATTCAGCACATCACGCATGATGTTCTGCAGATTGTCGTTGAGAAACCCCTGTATTACAACTTCATACCCGGACAAGCTACTGATGTCGCAATAAATAAAGATGGTTGGAAGGATAAAAAAAGTCCGTTTACCTTTACCTCTCTTCCGGATGATGATTTCCTTCAGTTTACGATTAAAACATATCCTTCACACAAAGGCGTTACAAACGAACTATTGCAACTGAAAAAGGATGATGAACTGATTCTGCAAGATGTATTTGGTGATATTGCTTACAAAGGCGAAGGTATATTTATTGCCGGGGGTGCAGGCGTCACTCCTTTTATTTCCATCTTCAGGTATCTTCAGTCAAAAGATGAAATAAGTGGCAACAAACTCATCTTTGCCAATAAAACGAAAAAAGACATCATTCTGGAAAAGGAATTTAAAAGTTTATTGGGCGATAATTTCATCAATATTTTATCTGATGAAAAAACAGATGATTATGCTTATGGGCAAATCACAGAATATTTTCTAAATGCCAATATAGACTGCATCGACCGGCAATTTTATTTGTGTGGTCCGCCACCGATGATGGAGGCAGTGCAAAAGCAATTGTTGAATTTAGGAATACGTAAAGAGTCAATTACGACAGAAAAATTCTAATTGTAATAACACAATGTCCGGCACAGAAAAAAGCAGGTCTTGAACTGAAAAATAGCTTAAAATCAGTTACTCCCAACGAATTCAACGATTATTTTAAGAAACATGTAGATTCGGTATACAATAAGCAAATAAACACAAGAATAAGATGAAAAATCATTCAAAAGAAAATAAGATGTTAAAGCAAGAGGCAGACAAACATCCTAAAGAAATTCAGGCAGGTTTCAATGGACGGAATCAGGAAAAGACATATAGTAACGAAGATGCTGAGGCCGATTTGAATTCGAAGATTCTGAAAATTACAATGATGATTATGGATCAATATCCTGAATTATCTAAATATTTAGAGGAAATGCCGATGACGATTCCGAATGAAAAAAATCCGGATATAACGCTGAATAATCTAAAAACATATTACGAATCGCTGAGTTTGATATTGAACAAATACAAGACGGAAGATCCCAATATCGAATCATAAATGAATGTGGTTGCATTTAAAATCTGGTTTGTAACACATTTTTTAAAAGATAAAATTGGTAAATACATAAAAGGAAGATGCATGCGCAAGTTTAAAAAACCACTGATCATTTTATTTATTACTATAACAACCATTGTAGTATTGGCTATTTTATTTATTTCACCCATCACTAAATATCTGGTTGAAAAGTATGATGCGAAATATACAGGACGTGAAATTAAAATGGATTGGGCATATGTAAATCCCTTTACGGGCTATATTCATTTCAGCAATGTCAAAATTTATGAATTGAATAGTGACAGCATTTTCTTTTCAGCAAACGGGGTAAGTGCAAATTTCTCAATGTTTAAAATACTATCGAAAACGAAAACCTATGAAATAAGCGATTTAACATTAAACCAACCCAACGGAATTATAACTCAAAACAATAAAGAATATAATTTCAATGACCTGATTAAGAAATTTTCTCCGCAGGATACTTCCAAAGCTGCCAAAACAGTGTCTCATTTTAATATTCTCAATGTAAAAATACTTGACGGAATATTTTATTACCGCGATAAACAAGTTCCAATAAACTACTTTATAAAAAAGGTAAATATTGAAAGTGCTGGAATGCAATGGGATGCAGACACCATAGTTACGAAATTTTCATTTCTGTCAGGAATAGGAAGTGGTGGCATGAAAGGCAACTTTACGATCAATTCGAAAAGCAAGGATTATCGATTGGCAATTGTCATTCAAAAATTCGATTTAAATATTTTAGAACAATACCTCAGTGCCTTAACGAACTATGGCACCTACACGGCTAATCTTGATGCAGACTTAAATGTAAAAGGTAATTTTAAAGCAGCAGAAGATGTTACTTTTTCAGGGTTGCTGGCAATTAATGATTTTCATATAGGGAAAAATCCAAAGGATGATTATGCTTCATTTGATAAATTATCCCTGGCAATAGCAGAACTAAGTCCGAAAAACCACAAATATCTTTTTGATTCACTTTTGTTGAAGCATCCTTATTTCAAATATGAAAAGTATGACAACGCAAATAACCTGCAAACTATGTTTGCAGCTAAAGATTCCAACAATGTAGTCACCAAAATACCAATTGCCAAATTAACGGCGACTAAATTTAACCTTGTTCTTGAAATAGGGAATTACATAAAAAAGTTATCGAAGAATTTTTTCAGAAGTGATTATCAGATTAAGAGGCTGGCAATAACCGATGGTGATTTAAAATTCAATGATTATTCATTAAGCGAAAAGTTTTCCATGGATTTTAATCCAATAAACATTAAAGCTGATTCAATTGATAAAGATCATAAGCGGGCTAATATATCTGTTAAATCAGGTATTAAGCCATATGGCAATGTATCAATTGCACTTAGTTTAAACCCAAAGGATAGCAGCGATTTTGATCTGCAATATCAAATACAAAAATTGCCGGCTACGCTGTTCAATCCCTACATTATTTCACAAACATCCTATCCTGTTGACAGGGGAACAATCGAATTGAATGGTACCTG
>Ga0209430_1000870_pt1 | contig 25599 bp, 28 predicted proteins | sample BarGraIncub1133A_FD_184504 | JGI IMG/M metagenome (GOLD analysis project Ga0209430, IMG submission 184504) | Arctic peat soil microbial communities from Barrow, Alaska - Barrow Graham LP Incubations 11-33A (SPAdes) (version 2) | ecosystem: Environmental > Terrestrial > Soil > Wetlands > Peat... | reverse complement strand
ACCAATTGCCACCAGTTTTCAAAGAACGACTGTTGTTCTTGCTACCCAGAAGCGAAGAAATCCTTGAATGTTAAGGAGCTTATGGCGCTATCGCCATGTGCGAAAGTTGAGATTGTAACGTTCAGCAAGCTGCCTGATCCGAGACGTGAGCGATTGCGACACACGATCCAACTCGGTCTGGACATCGGCAGCGAGAGTTGCCAGCCACTTGTCATCGACCGCAAGGCTCTTTACCTCGTCCTCAGTCAGGGCTGCGTACTTCACAGCCACCTTGGCGTCCAGCGCCTTCACGGCGTCCTTCACCGCTTTGCTGGCAGAAGTTTCCGCTTCGATCAGATCCAGATATTTGGTCAACAGCTTCCGCTCGTCCGTAGATTCTCGGTCATGCTTGATCGCCTTGAGCCGGTCCTTGACACTCTTCGCAGTCAACTTCCCCTTATCGGTCTTGGCGTCTTCGAGCAGTCCATCTTCGCCACTGTTCTCCTCTTCAATTTCTTCGAACTGCTGCCCGATGGCGTCCCGTTCCGTCTCCAACGCTTCGATCTGTTGTTGGTCAGAGCTGAAGTAGCGACTGACGATCAGCGGCGACGGGATAAGGTCCGGCGTACCCTGCCACCCATCGCTGGCGATGAGATACACATCATCCTGCATGATGTCACTCCAGTAACTCATGAGGTGTTGGTACACGTCGTAGCGGTCGAGTAAAGCCACGTCGGTGAAGACGGTCAGCAACTCCTCACTGATCTGCTCTATCAATTCCTTGGGATGACTTCCGACGGTGATTCCCTTCAATACGGGAGTCGTGGTCGCTCTCCATCGGTCGAAGTGACTGGACACTGACTGGGTGAACTCGACGAATTCTGGATTTTCAAAGATGGTTGTCTTGATATGCCCAGTGTCCACACTCAGACTGCTGTAGCCGGAACGACCAGCAGGAGCAAACAGTTGCTCATTCAGGCTGGGGCAGACCTTCCAGTATGGGGACAGATCGGTTACGTCACGGTCGGGGATACCTCCTTTCAGATGAGCTTCAATGTCCTGAATATCCTCTGTTTCGGTGGCGTCGATGTAACGTGGGATGTTCAAGTTGAAGTCGTTGGACTCGATCTCGGCGACGCTGACCATACGAGCAAACTTATCGACTTCGATCTGCCGGTTGAACACGTCCACGATCTTGTGAATGTCCTGATGCCGCAGCCGGTTCTTGTTCCCGTCCTTCATGAATCCTTTGCTGGCGTCGATCATGAAGATGCCGGTTCGAGCGGCGGCATGCTCCTTGTCTACAACGATGATACAAGCAGGAATCCCAGTGCCGTAGAACAGGTTGGCTGGCAGACCGATAATCCCCTTGATGTATCCCTTGCGGATGATGTTGCGCCGGATCGTTCCTTCAGCTCCTCCACGGAACAACACGCCGTGGGGAAGGATCACCGCTCCTTTGCCAGTGCTCTTTAACGAATTGATGATGTGCAACAGGAAGGCATAGTCACCATTCTTGACCGGTGGTATGCCAAAGCTGAAGCGACCATACAGGTCGTTTGCTGGGTCAAAGCCATTGCTCCATGCCTTGGTGGAGAATGGAGGATTGGCAACCACGTAGTCGTGGCGCTTGATGCCGCCTTCCTTTTCCTTGAAGTGCGGCGTCGATAGAGTGTTGTCCTTCCAGATCTCTGCCGTGGGGCAGTCGTGCAGGATCATGTTCATTTTAGCCAGAGCGGCGGTCGCGTTGTCCATCTCCTGCCCGTAGATGGCAAGGTCGAGGTGGGTGACATTCTTGGCTTCGTCGTGTGCCTTCAACAGCAGCGAACCGGAACCACAGGTGGGATCGTAGATGGTTTCGGCATTGCTCTTTGCATCAGCGATCCCGATCACCTTGGACATGATCCGCGAGACTTCTGCTGGAGTATAGAATTGTCCCTTAGATTTCCCAGACTCGGTGGCGAAGTGGCGCATCAGGTATTCGTATGCATCACCGAGGATGTCGTCGCCCTCGGCTCGGTTGCGGCTAAAGTCCAACCCCTGAGTCTCAAAGATGGCAACAAGATTGGAGAGGCGGTCGACCATCTCCTTTCCCTTGCCGAGTCGGTCGGCGTCGTTGAAGTCGGCGACATCGATAACACCCTTCAGTTCGTTTGCCTCGGCCAACCTGCCGATGATCTTATTGATCTTGTCGCCGATCTCCTTATCACCTTTGAGCGCGACCATATCGGCGAAGCTGCCACCCTCAGGGACTTCAATCAGCGCATCGGGTTGACCGGCGTACTTATCGGATACGTATTTGATGAAGAGGAGGATCAGCACATAGTCTTTGTATTGGGAGGCATCCATCCCGCCACGCAGCTCGTCGCAGCTCTTCCAGAGGGAGGAGTAGAGTTCAGATTTCCTGATTGCCATGGTGCTCCTTTGCGGTCTTCATACTGAACGGGGGAATCAAAAGCAGGCTCTCTGCAAATGCGGAGAGCCTGATAGTATTACCAGAATCGGCGATTAGATACCATACATATCGTGCGAATTGGTCATGTGATTGGCACGATATGGGGAGAGCTGTTCGATCAGCATCTGCGGTCGTCAGTATTTGCTTGACGTTTAAGTATGCTAAATTAATTCCAATTTTGAGGTGACTCTGATATGTTGTTTCGGCATTGGATCGAGATCACCACTGCGATCTCATAGGAAAGGGAGGAGGCGGTTTCGGTCTCTGGTGATGAGAATCCTTCGGAAGTATGGTTGTCCTCCTGACAAACAGAGAAGGCGACCCAGACCGTTCTGGAGCAAGCAGAGCAGCTCTGCACCGACTGGGCGGCGTAAGAGACTTCGAAGGTCGCTACATGGGATCTGCTGGCTGGTGTGAGATTGGGAGGAATAGAATAATGAAATACCAAAATCGGCTGGCTGACAACGACAAACTCCAAGAAAAGATCCGAGCGCACCGTCCGCTCGACTCATATGAAGTGAAGCAGTTGAAGGAGTATTACCGGATCGGGCTGACGTGGTCTAGCAATGCTCTTGAAGGAAACAGCCTGACCGAGAGCGAAACCAAGGTGGTTTTGGAGGACGGCATCACCATCGGCGGCAAACCGCTGAAAGACCACTTCGAGGCTGTCGGTCATAGCGAAGCGTTTGACCTGCTATACAAACTGTCGGACGGTAAGGACATCTCCGAAGTAGATATCCTTGGATTGCACCGGCTATTCTATTATCGGATTGAATCCGAATCTGCTGGGAAGTACCGTGAGCGGAACGTCGTCATCACCGGAACCGACTTTACGCCACCGGCACCATCTGCGGTTCCGATTGCCATGCAGGAATTCCTTGGCAGCTTGCCTACGCTTCGGTTGCTGCACCCAGTGGAATATGCCGCCATGCTGCATCTCAATTTGGTGACAATCCATCCTTTCATTGATGGCAATGGCAGAACTGCGCGGCTGCTGATGAATCTCGCGTTGTTACAGGCTGGCTACCCCATCACCATCATTCCTCCTATTATCAGGAGCGACTATATCTCCACCCTACGGGATTCCAACAAGGGGAACAACAAGCCGTTCATCGATTTCATATCCTGTTGCGTGTGGGAAAGTCAGAAAGACTACCTGCGTCTGCTGGAGAGCCTTGACCGTAAATAGAGCTACTTAGAGCCTTTGTGTCACCAACGCCGCAGAGGAGAAGAACGCCGAGAACCTGTTAGTGATGAAGGGGAGTCGGGCGGTGGTGGATCGGTATATTCAGAACTTCGAGGAGCAAAAGAAACATTCTGAAATATATCAGAGTAACTTGGGGAGTTGCACATGTTTTTTGAATTTAGAAATTTGATTAGGCATTTTATAGTTTTGATAATATCATTCATGATTTTATTCCCATGCATGTGGGTGTTGAATAAAAGTTACTATACATCTATATCCAAGGTCAACTACTGGGAAGAAAAAGAAATAGTCGGACTGTTAACCTACATTCTTAGTCACACTGATAATACCGAAATCGAAAATAGTTTAGGCGAAAACCTCGACAATATTGAGTTTTTTGATATTAAAATTTTGAAAAACGGAAAATCTGTGGTGCACAAAAAAATGAAGCATGGTATAGATTTAAGTTCAACAAATAGATATTCAGTAAACAAATATGAAATGTATGTGACTAAACGAACATATCCCACATATATAGATGACTATAAAAGGTATCTATCAGCTTTGTTCAAAGATCAATCCAAATTGTCATTGCATAGGAATTTAGTGCTGGTTGTTGCTCATTTTAACATATTGTTGCTGCTGGAAATATGTTTGATATGTATATCAGTTAAGTACAAGCTTCAAACAATCAGCATACGAATTCCATCAGACCAGTTGCGTGAGGTTTAGATGTTTTCATTTACAAAGGCAAAGGCAATTGACGTACTCCTGAATACCATATGTATTGACATCGGAGAGAAAAAGCTAATAGAAAAACTAGATAAAATAGAAGAGGTTGAACGGCTATTTGGACGGTATGATTTTATTGTTAAAAACTCACCAGAGGATGTCAGTAGTGCCGTAGCTGAGTTTAATAGGCTTTTAAATGAACTTAACGAACTCCTCAGCTATAGTGACTTTTACATAAATGGTAAAGCCCTTCAAGAACTAATTGAATACTCAATAAAGTACAAGAAAGATAAAGTTTTATCTAAAACCTTAGATACAATATTTAATTTGATAAACGAAAAACGAACCGACCTCAGATATGAATGGCTCACTGGCAAAAGCCACAAGATTGGTGAGGTTAGAATAAAAAATGAAAGGTGGAGGATATACTTCTCTTGCAATCATGGCAAAAAAGAAATCATTGGATTTGATTACGAACACAAAACCAGCAATCACCGAGATATGATACCAAACCTTATAAAGAGAATACAAGGGTGACGAGAGGATAGGTCTCGTAGATGTTCTGGAGAGGCTGGTGTCGGCTGGCAGTGTCACCACATACTCCGAAGTAAGTTGCTGGGCGTATGAGGTGCCTAACCGGACAACCTGTGCGTTCGCTACTGGTGGGTGTTCGTAACTATGGTCCCAGATGCTGACGAACCGAGTGGTGGGTGCCGATGGCAAGCTTGCGGTCCTGCCTGATGGATCTGATCAGCAGCGGCAGCAACTCCTGACTGAGGAGATTTCGTTTACTGATGACGGCAGAATTAATTTCGTCGCGAATCCAACCGTTGTCTTTCATCTGCTTCTTTGAAGCTCATCATGACCCCACATGGTCACCTGCGTGGCTATGTGGATATTCACCGTATAACTACCAGTAAATTGTGGAGAAAATGGGATACGATCAGGACGTTAAGGCATATGCCGAATCCATAAAAAACGAATTTACTCATTATAATGAATACAATTCTAAGGTTGTCAGCTTTGGTTATGTTGCATTCTTCGCATTGGCAACATACGTTAAAGATTTAGCACCAAAGAAATTTTTTGTCACAGCAGTACTCTTAATGTCTGCTTCAATTGCCATATTCGTGGTCCTCGAGCTTTGCAGGTCAATGTACTTTAGCAGATACTCCACATTGAAAGCGAAAGCATTAGAAAAACTACCGGAAAGAAATCTTCTGCAACAGATTGATGACGCCCATATGGTGGCGTGTATCCGCTTTCAGAAAACAAATCTGTTATTTTTCTGGCCGTCTTGCCTTCTGGGAATAGCAGGTTTAGTTATCCTATTTCTATGCTACTTAAATATACTTATTTATCGATAGTCGGCTTGTTGTAAATTGACTTCGTTCCCAACACAGTAACGCGACGTTATCGCGGTTGCTGTAGTGATACAGAGGAACGGACTTCAGGTGAATTTCGTGTTCAATACTGTATTGCGCCTGCTGCCTGCATCCCCAGCAAAGAGGTATACAATGAACAGGAGTTACAGTGCAAGACAAAGGTCTATCAGAATTTAAATCACTCTCGGGCATACTTCAGTCAAACGGTAGTACCGTACCTGTTAATTTTGCCGTGCGGATAGACCCTTCGGGCGAAGTTGAGTTTGATTTCGGCATTATCCCGCTATCGCAGGATACCTTCTTCATAAAGAAAAATTGGCACCATGATAGTCCGAAACTCAGCAGCTTTTCTGTTTCTGGTCAATCGGAGGACGGGTTCGAATTCAAAACCGATGATCTGCAATTCAACAGTCTGAAATGTGAGTCAAGCAAGGAATCTGGGCATCTTATGATGCCTACAGGTAGGTGTTCAAAAGCAGAATTCCACAGTAAGCCATTCGAATCAGTTCCTAAACCCATAATTCTGATGTACCTGAAAGGCTTCAGAAATTTCGGGCAACTAAGCACAAAGTGCAGCCTCGGAACGATTGCTCTGGATGGTATAAGTTCAATTCTTGATACGAACACAATCACTGGCCGTATCTCAATATACTCAGACAAAATACCAGAAGATTTATCCGCGTGGCGTATGGAGGCTGACAAGTTACTTGAGCACGTTAGGCGGGTGATGTCCTTTGCTTCGGCTACTGTGCTTCAGGCGCCGGTAATCGAGTTTCGAGCAAATGATTGTGTAGATGTTGTCGTGCTGTCGCAAACTAGACAGGCACCAGCGCACATGAACACGTTCCATTACCTCAACCAGCAGCCAATTTTCGACACGGCTGTGAAGTCATTTTTTAGACCACCGGTTAAAGTGAATAACCTTTTCTTCGCTATTGAGTGGTTCGCTATGGATGCGACGTACAACGAAGTTCGGTTAGTTAATGCAATGACTGTACTCGAAAATTTAGTAGCTTCAAATCTTGGCGACAACGATGTAATGATTCGTCCATTGAAAGAATTCGAAAAAACAAGAACCAAACTTCGGCAAGTGATTAAAAAATGCGTTAATAAGTGGTCAGATGAGGAGACTGATAAGGCTAAAGAAGTTGTAGCCGAACTCAACGAAAGGCTTTCAGATCTCAATCGAAGATCAATCCTTCAAAAGATCAAGATTCTGGCTGCACTTTGGTCGGTTCCGCTCGACGGGATCGGTGATGATAAGATTAAATCTGCCAAACGTGCTCGTGACCTCATTGTTCATAGAGGGCATTACTATAATGAAGAAGGTGAAGTAATTGATGACCTCGGGTAACACGTTGCCGTTGTACGGGAGATTGTTGTCCGTTTCATTTTAACGGCAGTTGGGTTCAAAGGATCCTACCATTCTTATCTCGGAGGATTCCACGATGCGCAATTTCCACCGTAGTCGCCTATTGAAATAGTAGTTGAATTTACTATTAGTTAAATGCAAAAGGTTAATTGAAATGAACACTATCTCAAATGTAAAAATTCTAGAAATATTTCAGTCCACAGTAAGATTTAGACGATTCATAGAAAGAGTAGATAGTTGTCGATGGGGACGAGAAAGTACTTTCAGAAAATTCCATCATTTCCCTCGTGGCTGCTGCGTTATTACAAGCCATCTCTTGGCAAGATACCTTATTCGTGATTGTGTTGTGAAGGACGTGGTAAACATAGTACATGGTGACCATCCTCAAGATGGGGGGCACTATTGGGTGCAAATTAACGACTTAATCATAGACATCACGGCAGATCAATTTGATGCTATGAGCGAAAAACAAGTTATTGTAGGAACCAGTGGTTGGCATTCTAATTGTTCTATTTATGAAATAAGTACTGAAATGTTTGACTTCACGAATGTCGACGAGGGTGGCGACTACGCTGATCGCATAGAACTCGAAAGCGCATACAATGAGTTAGTTTACCCGTAATTACCCGAAGACTTCTGATTTGGTGCAAGAATAATCACTTGCGTTAACTCCAGTCGGAGGTCTCCGATGCGGAAAACACTTCTCATAACCCTGATACTCTGCGCGATCACAATCCCTGTCTTCGGAGAGAAATTCAAAACCACCGGAACCGTTGATGTCTACTTCTCACCAAATGGTGGGCCACCGATGCCGTCGTCAGGGAGTTGGTCGCCGCGAAGACTGAGATTCTCGTTCAGGCGTACTCCTTCACAAGTAAGCCCATTGCCAAGGCGCTCATCGATGCCGACGCGGCGTGAAAGTGGTCGTAGTCTCGACAAAAGCCAGCGTAGGAGAAGTACACGTCCGCCGACTTCGTCGCCCATGCCGGTGTCCCGACTTGCCGCTTCGGATATTCTCAACCTCACGTTTATTGAAACCTTTTCAAATCTTTTTTTCGGTCACGGATCATCTGCGCAAATTTGACCTTATCAGCTTCTGGCATTACATTGACATTCTCATTCATAAAATTTTGTGTACTGATTATTACCTTAGTAATTTCCTCCACCTGCTTCTTTTTAATAGAAAAGATCATTTTTTTTCTACGAACCCGTCGAGCTTTTTGCATTGGTTGATAAAGTACTACGGCAATTACAAGTACACAAAAAACTGCAATAACGCCATATGCATTAAGTTCATCTAAAATTCTAGCAATAAAAATAAAAGGAGCCATCAGGAATGTCAGGAACAATCCAACAACTCCCAAAGCACCTAAAATCAAAATGTATCCGCTCTCATCAGTAGCTAATTTAAAATATACATCCCGCCAACCGATTCCCGTTTTCAATGTACCCTTTTTTGCCAAACCTCTAGGAAAAATCATTTTGTCACCTCCTGTAAAGCGCAAAGGTACCTCGTATTATATCATGTGTACCAGTTCTCACTTCATTGTGATTTCCGATAGTGGGTATCTGTATAGCACGGATCAAGGCTGAAATATAGCCCTCACTAATGCATCCGATCTACATGCCATCACATCGCATCCTACCAATAGACCAAGCCCCTGTGGTATGGAGCCATCCTCCAGATAAACCTACCACTGAGATTGACATTGGCTTTTGGTAGTGCTACTATCTCATTGTCTATAATTCTAATGGTATGTATCGGAGGATGATATGGCTATCGTCGGGTATGCGCGCGTATCTACAGTCGGTCAGAAGTTGGATACTCAACTGGAGCAGCTCCAAGTCGCCGGTGTCGAGAAGATCTTCCAAGAGAAGGCGTCGGGCGTCGATGCCCAGCGGCAAGAGTTGGCCAACATGATGGACTATGTACGCGACGGCGATACTGTCGTCTCCTGCAAGCTGGACCGGATCGCCAGAAGCACCCAGAACCTACTGGAGATAGTTGCTCGACTGGAAACGAAGGGAGTATCCTTCCGTGTCCTCAACATCAACCTCGATACGTCCACGCCAACAGGGAAGCTCATGCTGACTATGCTTGCTGGGATTGCCACCTTTGAACGTGAAATGATGCTCGAACGACAGCGGGAGGGGATCGCCAAGGCGAAAGAGAATGGAATGTACAAAGGACGGAAGCCAACAGCTCTGGCGAAGTCTGCCGATGTCTTCCGTCTACTCGATGAAGGAGTGTCCAAGGTGAAGATCGCAGCCGAACTCGAAATCGGGATCGCATCGGTATACCGGATCGTGGGAGCGCAGAAAGCGGCGGTGTAGTTTTCGCACCGCAATTGTGAAAACATCTTGTTTGCTAAATCAGCTAGTTCCAGATTTCAGAGATGTGTTTTGCCTGTGTGACCGCATTCAGCCAGCTTCTTACACTGGGCAGGGTAACCCATGGCCATGCAAGAGATCACCGATTTAAAGGGTATTCACGGCTTTCATCTTTCATGCGGAGGGAACTAGGTATTGGAGTTACATCTGTCACCGGACTCGTCGGAGCGCAGAAAGCCGCAGTATGACCACCAGTAGTATTCAAACAAAAATGGAGTCGGGGGAGCACTTCCCTCGGCTCCTATTTTGTTTTCGGAACCATCTACTAACAATCCCATCTGGATGATCCTCCGCTGATCCGCATATCCATCATCTCGCCGCAGTCCACTGTCTGTCCGTCGGTCCACGCTTGCCGCAGAAACCAGTATCATGGTACTCGCTAGGCATGAAATGGTCTGACCTTCAAACATTAAAAGCCGCACCCAAGGAGTTCCAAGGGTGCGGCTTTTGATCATTCTGGTGCAGTGGTTATATTACTTTGCAGCCGGAGCAGCGTCAGTAGCCGGAGCAGCAGCCGGTGCGGCTACTTTCTTAGCTGCTTTTTTCACTTTCTTGGCTTTTTTGGTTTTCTTAACTTTCTTAGCTTTCTTTACAGGAGCTTTTGCAGAAGTTGCAGTCGGAGCAGTAACTTCAGCGGGAGCAGCAGGGGTAGCGTCAGCAGCAAAAACAACACCAGCGAAAGCAACAGCAACGAGAGCGGCAACAATGGAGGACATAATCTTTTTCATTCGGAATCTCCTTAATAGGTATTTTAAATCTCTTGACAACTATTTATCATTGAACGTGCCAACCTATATTGAACCATTCAACTCCTTGGAAGCATCGCACATCGCCTCCAAGAGCATCTATCTGCGACCACAATCATGCTGCATTTGCTCCAAGGCATACCTTAAATGAAGTGAACCCCACCACTTTGTCTCTTAGTCGGAGCATCCATTGCTCTGTCCGTCGGTCCCAATATTCCGCGCCGGAACCTACGTCGTTGGGCAATGCCACCAAGGCTTGCTTGTCTTCACTTGGCGAAGACATCAGCGTAAATGTGGTAGCCATCAGCAATTAGTCAGCATGATCTGGCAAAAGATGCCGCAAGAGTGGTCATTGACTGACAAAATATATTTTGCACCACGCTTCCTGCAAATGCGCATAAAATAAGGATGTTATAGACAATGCACATAGTTGGCACCGGTTATGCTCTAATGAGCTGTAGGATTTGGCAACGATGGTTTGTTGCCCGTGCCTATATGTTTGGTAATGCAGGTAACCATGAAAAGGAGAAAGTATGAGAAAACTCTTAACGGTAGCATCAGCGGTGGTCCTATTCGGGACCGCTTCAATGGCTCAGGCAGATGGTCTTTCTTTTAACCTAAATGTGGGCGGACCGGCTATTGTAATCTCGCAACCACCAGATTTCATCTATCCGTCTGAACTGGGCTTCGGCGTTGCTGTAGGCGTACCCTATGATATGTTCTACAGCAATGGAATCTACTTCGTTTACAGGGGCGGGGGGTGGTATCGTACATCCTCTTATGGCGGTAGCTGGATAAAGGTTGGGCAACGGCAACTGCCTCCTGAACTCCGTAGGTACAACATCAATAAAATTCACTCATTCCGTGATCGTGAATATCGCACATTCTCGAAAGACAGGGATCACTACAGAGGGAAACGATTTAATCCAGCAGGGGAAAGGCGTGAGGAGCGTCGTGAGATGAAAGAGCAGCGTCATGAGGATCGGCGGGACATGCATGAGCAGCGTCAAGAAGAGCGTCGCGACGACCGGAGATAGCAAGGACGCGAACGATAGATTGGTTCGCTAGATCAAATTTGAACATCATTAGAACCAATCCCCATCATAGGAGCTATAAATATGCCTATGATGGGGATTTGCAATTACCGCTTCGTTCGTTACTGCTCACCATATTCGCTGAAAAAATCTTCACATATCCTCTCATAATACCTATCTATTTGTTCCTGAATGCCGGTGTTCCCAATATTCTCCAGTAGGACATAGAGTTGAAGGTCATGTTGAATGAAGTCGGACATCAATTTTTGTTTGAGTCTGACAAGTTTCAACGCGTATGACAAATTATCTGGTTCTTCGGTGACAGTAAATCCTGTTTTCATGGTGGTGTCCTTTTGAAGATTTAATGGGTTCATCTTGTACTGGTATTTATGTGATTCAGATTGGCTGCTGGAGAAAATTTTCGCCGACGGATTCCAATACTATTTAATTTGTGATAACGTGACTCAGGCATTGTGACAAGGCTGATGCCTATCCATTCGACGATAGATGTCATGGTGATGGGCAGTGTTTGTTCAATTAGTTATGAAGCAGGGGTACTGGTATGGGCAAAAGGATGTTTGTCATCGGGGATATCCACGGCTGTGCTCGGACGTTCAATCGATTGCTCGATGTCATCGAACTGGATCGAACCGACATGCTCTACCTCCTCGGCGATCTGATCGACCGTGGGCCTGACTCTCGGGGAGTCATCGAAACTATTCTCCGGTTGCAGCACGACGGATTTGATCTGCGCCCAATCAGAGGGAACCACGAAGAAATGATGTTGCTTGCTATCCGAAGTGGGGTTGAAGAAGATTTGTTGGAGTGGTTGGAAAACGGGGGAAACGCGACGCTTGCTAATTACGGCGTCTCTCATCCGAAAGATCTACCCACTGAGCATCTGACCTTTCTGGAAGCACTCCCCTATTACAGGATGACGCCCCAATACCTGTTCGTTCATGCTGGTCTGGATTTCTCGCTCGATGATCCACTCTCGGAAGCGGGGAGGACAGCTATGCTCTGGACGAGGGATGGCAAGGTTAACTCAAAGAAGATCGGCGGTCGGACAATGGTGACCGGCCATTCCACGAGAACCCTCGATGAAATTAAGAAGTGCCTGAACACCGAGCATATACAGACCGACAATGGTTGCTACTTGGGAACTGGATTCTCCAAGGGCAAGGGCAATCTGGTCGCGGTTAATCTGAGCGACCGTGAAATCATAGTTCAACCGTACGTCGACGGAGAGGACCATGACCACCATTGAGACTGCGGTCACTCCCTTGGATTTCGCGTACTGCTCCGTGAAGCGGCTCCCCGCTTACCATCTCAACCTCTTACGGGAGGTTGCCCTCGGGTATTGGAATCGCGGTACGACCGACGACACAGTCAGAGCCGTCGCCATCCTCGATGAAATCCGGCAGGAACAGCGTCGTGAGCTTCGGAAGTATCTAAATATGGTGGTCTACCCAAGGTTGGCTGTCGATTACCATCGTCTCTGTCGTCATGGTATCGCACTCGACATCATCGAAGAGACGATCCAGAGTTCAAAGTCGCTGCTGATACGATGGGAAGCATCGGTATATGCCTATGTGGCTTCGGTCTGCTACGACATCGGGGAACATGGACAATGCGATCTGTTGCTGCGGGCGGTTACTGAGTATGTGGAGTCAGTATCCAGATTCGGCTCGTCTGTGATCCACAACTACAGGGTCGGCGACCTGCTCTCGTTGTATCTGCGGTTGGAAATGGTGGACGCCGCCGAACTTATTGCGCTCAAAATGTCGGGCAACCAGCGGGTAGAGTCGTTGGTCACGCTTGCTTTTCACGGACAGCCAGATGGGCAATGCAACGAATCGTTGCTGTGCGCTGCGATGAAACACCCCAGTGAGTCTGGCATGGCGCTGATGGCTGGTTTCATGATCCAGAACGGTCAGTTTGCACGGGGGACGGCACTTCTCAATCAGATCACGCAATCAACATACCTCCGCTACGAACCAATGCTCGAAATGGTGAAGTGCATGCTACAGCGCGGAGATGAGTCGGGCGCGCTGGAATTGTTGGATCAATTGTTGCGAACACCGTATGCGATCTCCGCTGGCTCGGATCACCTTGCACAGATATGCGCCATGCTCCATGACAGTCACGGCGACATGCTCCACATAGTTCTGGATCACGTCAGCAGGGCAGTGGAGATGAATACGAGGAGCTTGACGCAACTGGCTGGGATGGGGAAGCTGGTGGGGTTTCTCGCGCCATATTTATGCAGCAGAGCAGAAGCGGCGGTCGATCAGTTGCTTGACTCATGTACGGCAGGTCTTGATCAGGGCGCGAATAATATCACGGATAGGGTTCCAGTTGCCCTGCATACCGTAGCGATTGCTATCAACAAGCACGGACTGGGGTGGTCGGATAGTCGGCGCGAGAGGTTTTGGCATATACTTGCGAGAGTTCCAGTACCACGGCGGTTCGAGTACACCGATCTATTCCGGCCAAACGTTATAGTAAGAACTCAGATGTAAATATATTTTTATGCACTGTATACGTGTAAGGAGCTTGCATGGCCGTCAACTTATCTTTCATCGACTTCATCATCCCCAAATCCATCATTGAAGTGAAATACGTTGGTGGGTTTAATAAATGTCTTAATGATCATCGGAAGTCTATAGGCGGAAGTGTTTACTTCGATAAGAATCTGTTCCATAATGGCGCGATGTCGTCTGAAGGTATTAACATACTCATAGATAAATGGTCTGCGTTGGGTTTTGAAGCAACTGACTTTTGTGTGGTGGAATCTCTGCTACCCCAAGCAAACAATCCATGCGAATGGCTCATAATCAATCATGACGAACGCTCTGCTCATCTGGTTGGAACGGTATCAGGACCAATAGTGGGGCGACGACTGTTTTATGAACGAAGAATAACAAGGGAATCACAATCAATATTCAAGAAAGATTGTTGTCGGATGCGTTGGACTGCATTGCTGATTTATCGTTTGGGAAATAGCAATCCGGCTTTGGCTGCACGCATGGAATCTTGGTTGGCGCGTCAACTAATATGGAAACCATTGCCATCAATCCAGTAACCATGGCATGTAGCGTGAGCATTAAACCAGACAATTGATCATTGGGGGCATTGCTGGGCTGTGGATCTCTCATTCCTTTGCAATAATGGATTCTCTTTCTAGTCGAAGACTCCCTTGTCTAATAATACATTGTGATATTTGCATTTGGATTTATCTGTTCCGCATTTCGAACATGGATTCCCCTTGGTCTCAAACCATTTGTCGAGGAAAATCCTTTTCTCCGCAACGGCTTCGCATCTGCCGTAGACAAAATCGTATATGTTCATTTTTACTTTCATCCGTTAGATACTCCTATCTCACTTAGGACGGTATTACATCAGTATTTACCGACTATTTTTGTCTAAGTTCTGAACTAAGCCCAAAATGAACGTGATCTTTATGGACGCAATACCTTTTGGGTCCGTAGGTTATTTGGTGCTGACAGCAAATGATCCCATCAGCCAGACATTCCCACAGGTCATCCATCTTCACCTTAGTCCTGCAATCCTTGTGGTTTACGTGCTCAAACACTGCTTCCCCCATGTGATCAACGAGCATATGCCCCCCCTGAGCGCCCACGGTGAACTTGTCAGGAATCATTCAAGCACATCGGCGTGAACGTTAAATTTAGCATAAGTCTGGAATAAGTAAATGGTTTTTAATTAGATGGCAATGATTGATGCGGGAAGGCGGTGGGTATGGTGATGGATTCGGTGAGGGTATGCAAGACGTGGCTGTTCAGGCATCCTGACAAACGAGGTGAACCGGCTTCTCAACTCTGGTGATGCTCTCCAGTACCACACGGTTTCTCCCATCCGCTTTCGCCCTGTAGAGTGCCTTGTCTGCCGCCTCTACCAGCGCCCTCCTGCTGGTGTCACCATCGGGGACCATGGTGGCAATACCGGCACTGACCGTAACCACATCGCACACCGCTGAATGTCCGTGGGGTATATTCAAGGATTCTACGCTTGCCCTGCATACCTCTGCAATGGTGGCGGCGTCGGCAAGTTCAGTTCCAGAAAGGAGGAGCGCGAACTCTTCCCCTCCATAACGTGCGGAAGTATCTCCAGTGCGTTTAGCAGCCCCTCGCACTTTTTGCGCCACCAGCCTAATGCATTCGTCCCCTGCTTGATGACCGTAGTTGTCGTTGTAGTTTTTGAAATAATCAATGTCCAACAAAATAAGCGAGATAGGGGTGGCTGAACGCATGGATCGCATCCACTCTTGATCCAACATGAGATCGAAATGGCGACGGTTCCCTAGACTCGTCAGTGCGTCTGAGATTGAAAGACGACGCAACTCTTCACTTGCTTTCTGGAGTTCTCGATTCTCATACTCAAGGAGGAGAGAGTTCAAGAAGTCACGTCGCTGGTAGTTCTCCATCAGGTAGTTTGTGAATGCACCGATGATTATCGTGGCGATTATGTTGAAGGTGTTTTGGACGAGGATGTTTACATCCGTGTGATTTGCAAAGATGGCAACCGCCTCGTAGGCAAAGGCCGTAGCAAGCGCCCATGAAACGGCGTACAGGAACCTCAAGCTTATGAATGTGAAGGCTCCCATTATGAGGAGCAGTATGCCGGAGTAGTAGTAGTTCTTGGCAGGAGTCGGATCGAAATATACCATGGCGACTATTCCAAGACTCGCCACGAGCATCGCAAACGAAATGACTGGCTGTATGAAACGTCTGAAACGCAAGGCGAAGGTGAAGGCAAGCCCCGCAGCTATCGTGGGACAGATAACCACGTAACGTATGATCCACATATGCGTTCTGTCTGCTGGTAGAAGCATGAGGTCCACTATCCCGAAAACCATGAAGAGGCATAGTCCAGTTAGAAGGGCTACCCTTAAATGCTTCAGCGTATTCGTGCGGTGGTATTCGTTGAAAGCGAGTTCGAGAGTTTTGGGAAACCGATGCGCACCACGTCCCCCCTGTTCCAAGGTTTCTTTGGCCTTGGCAATTGCCTCCATTTCCGAACCACTCACCTTCATCTCAACATCCATATCCACTTTATGCATTGCTCACTCTGATGCCTCTCTCTGTATGTAAAATGTCGTTACGCCCATTGATAATCAATTTGGAGTCAGTTCCACTTCCTGTGCTCACTAGGATTTGCCACCCGTCCGGTTATTAGACGTGACACATATTAGTAGATATGTGAAGATATTACAATGGTGTATTTGTTGGGAGGGATAATTTTAGATGGTGTCGGAGTACCAGAAATTGTGTAGGTATGGCATGTACCGTGCTTTTGTGTTCGGATTATCTGGTCGTAGGGATTGCTGCATTTGCCAATCAACCGAACCCATGTCGAACGTGAAAAGCTGACCATTCGGCACATGATAGCCATCTACTGCCGTGGCCATCGCCATTCGCCATTCGGTATCTGTGCTGAATGTGGGAACCTACTGATGCGCATGATCGGATCGACATGTGTCCGTACAGCGGATCGGTGAAGCCAGTGTGCGGTCTGTGCCGGACGAACTGCTTTGCGGATATGTACCGTCAGTTTGCACAGATCATGAGGTACACTGGACCTCGAATGGTGCTGTATCACCCGTTCCTGACCATGGCGCACATCTGGGATGCGGTCAAAGAACTATATCGATTCCCGCGACCTTAATGCATCATGCCGAGCATAAACGTCGATATTGCAGCGAAAAAGAATGATAATACCAGAACCATAATCACCCCAACTGCAATTCCAACAGTGATTGCCCAGCTATGCACTCCGCCGATCTCATGGAGGGCGGGGTACAGAGTTTGCGGCGAATGGCTTTGTTTCGCTTCTGATATTTTGCTCTGAGCATGTTTGTAGTATAGATAATTTGCAACCATTCCGGTTACGATATGAAGGATTATATTCACTCCCGGCAAACAGAATATGACAAACGTAATAGCCGACAGAAAATACATCTTCCGATACAGCATCCAGATGAACGTAAATCCAAATGCAGACCAGTTCCATGTCGGAGTGAACGTGTCGGTGCCAGTTTTTGTGAACTTGTCGAAATTACTAACATAGTATTCCGAGTTATTTCCAACAAATGCTCGAATTTCCTCGTTGTTTATAGGATCGGTTGCATAACCAAATGGAGCTGAACCCAGCATGGAACCACAATGGCGACATTTGATAGCTCCATCGAGGATGGTTTCTTTGCAATACGGACAAATCATTTTTGACTACTCCCTGATTCAATCAAAATATTCCTTGAACCGTTCCTTCGGATCGCTGAACACAACCTCGGCAGGATCAAAATGCGCCGAGTCGAAGGTGCCACCCGTGATGGAATCTACCCACTCTTTTGTATCCTCATACTCCTCATCCAATGGATCTGAAAGGACTTCGAGCATGTTCTCGTAGCCATGCGTCCCGCCGCAATCGTCCGGCGGTGCGTTCCTTTTCCCGCCGATGCATACTGGATACGTCACTCCTTTCTCGGCTGGCAAAATGTTCTCCAGCTCAATCATGTGAACCCAATCGTCACCGAGATCGTAGACGTATCTCAGATAAGGTTGCTCAAGATTCAGGTACTTGGATATCTTGTGCTTCCAACTGGGATAAATTTCCATCTCATCTTCGTTTGATGGAATTCCGAATATCATGGATTTCTTGAAGACTTTGTCATCATAGAGGAACATGTGCAGGTGGGAGTGATTCCAATGGAAGACATCCTGTATGGCCGAGTGCAACTCCCAGAACGTCGCCGAGGTCGGGATCAGTATCCGTCTCCAGATCTTTGGTTGGGTATCGAACAGGGTGATCTTGAGCTGGTAGACCATCTTCGGGGGAGCCATGGCTGCACCTCTTGAGGCAAATTTCGTTTTGGGGTGAGTTCTTGGCTGGGTTTATACCATGGATGCGACCAGCGCGGAAGCTGTTTCACCTGAACCGGCCATGGCTTCCCAGTACTGCCTGTAGGGGGCACTATTTACCCAAGGCACTCTGCGACCTGCACTGACATTAATGCACCGTCAATATGGTCGCCTTGACACTGTGTCCGATATGTCCTTCGTCTAACCCGATAATTATATTGGCGTCTGGCGAAATATGTTCATGGATGACCATGCTGGCCGAATCAAAGTCATCCATCGTAAGTTCCGACGAACCATGCACAACAGCAAGAACTCCCAGAGCTGTAGATATATCCACGCCTTGTGTCCGCAGATGCTCAGTTGCACGTTTTGCTGCAACGGAGGCATTGTCCGTTCCTGTTGCGATTCCTATCCCCATCTTTCCAAAATTACCTTCATGCATAATTCTGATAATATCGTTAAAATCAACACCTATGCATGTCCGGTGAGTAATCAGATTGGTTATAGCTGCGACGAGCTGCGGCATCGAATCACTAATTATAGTCTCGGATACAGTAGGGATAGGTTCTTCGCAAATTGGTAAACAGTTGTCGGATACGCTAAAGATGGTGTCGTGCCACTTCCCAGTTCCGTCGTTGCACTGGTAGGGTATCTGAACCATTCCAGCCGGTGGTGCAACCACCAGCGTCAACACTCCGGCTCCACACGACGCACGTCCCAAGGTTTGTGCAATCGATTCGCAGTAGTCATCATCAAATCCTGTGACGATAAACAGGAGGTCGCAGGATTGTACGGAGGAAACAAGCGCAGCCATGTCACCAGATGGTTCCTGTTCAACGTCATGGATGACCTCATGACATGTGATTCCCGCAAGATTCTGGGATAGCAACTGCAACATCCGTGATCCCAAGGTTCCGACACCAATTGCCCTGATATCGATGATGTCCCATTCTTCAGCGGGTCGCTCACCGGCGTTCAGTGGTACTGGCATGGCAGGGTAGGTCTTTATGCGGAACTGCGTGAACAGTTCCGGTGCCGTTGAGGCACAGGATATTGTAATCGGACTGGAATTGGGTTGCTCGTTCTGGTTCATAATGTTTCCCCTCTTTGTATTTAGGGTCGGGCTATGCCGCAATGAATTGGAGATCCGTCAGATCCATCTCGAACGCACCCTATCAGCCCTGACACGTCTCATAAAAGAAAAGGTCGCCAATCTCAGCATGGCGACCCTTCTCTCTATCCGTATGTGGTTCCGAAATCAACTGGCCACCGCAACTGCCACCTCGACGAAATGGCTCTCCTCAACCACGACAGTGGCTTCCTGTGCCTCGATATTTATCCGACGAACTTCCCGTGCCTTGGCGAGGTTGTCCGCGAGTCCTCGCTCCAGAGCCGACTTCCTCCGCGCTTGGGAGTAGTTCCTTGAAGTCAGCGGTTGTGTTCTGGGGATGCCGAACTGCTTCCTGTACATGGATGCAGTCATGTTATGTGCCGTGGTCAGGTGAAGTCCGAGTGTCTTGAATCCACGTTTGCCACATACCATGCACGCGATCTCGTTTTTCAGGAAATATTCTTTGGTCGAAATAGGTTTGGATTCTCCTGCAATATCTGCTTGCTTTCCAGATTGCAGATCCGTTAATCCTTTGTGTACCCTGCTGATTTCAGATATTATCTGTTCAATACTCATGGGAGTTTTTGACAACTGTGATGTAACCAAATTTGCTGACACTTCTATTAAAGATACCATGTTTGTTTCCTCCCATAAGTTTATTACAACTATCGACAACCTAGTCGATATGAAAAATTTTGTCAATAGGGGGAGCCAAAATAATTCCAAACTTAATTCGATACGGAACTACATTGTCACCGTGGATATCGACACCATTTTTGCCAATGCAGATTACATACCGCAGTTCTATGTCGTCTGGTAAGTATTTGGGCTTCCGTAATGATGTAAGTGTATACCAGACCAATCATTGGAGATGCGATTCGTCGATGATCTGGGGATCCTTGATCTGTGACTGATCGCGCAGTGCTGCGCCCCATGTACCAGCACTGCGGGATTAAATATATTTGTGAATACTACTGAGATTATTCTTCGCGCTTTTCTTCCAACTCTTCTTCCCAGACTGGAAACAATCTCGTAAATTCAGCTATTCCAATTTCACTGCGTATTTGGATACGCGCCTTTCTCGATACCTCAACACCAGATTTATCGACATATTTTTTTATTGGCTCATTACAACCTTGGCTCAAGCACAACGCAAGCTCGAAGTCTGTTATCAGATTTTCGTACCCACCGAATTCGGTTAGATCGAGTATGGCCTTATGGATCACGGTTTGGTTGGTCTTGTGCCATTGGCAATTTATACATTTCTCCATTCTAGTTTCTCCTGTAATATTGTGTGGATGCTGTTTGTTCATTCGGTGTTACCTGAATCCATGTGCAGTTGCTTGCTGCCATACCTTGCCGCCAATACCTCGTAAGAGTTCCTGTATGACAGGATCTATGGTAAGAGATTTACATTCGGTGCATGATCTTTGGTCCTGCCATGTTTGTTTGAATATATCGCCGCATTTCTCGCATCGTATTATGTTTGTGTGGTTCATTCGTTGGTTCCTCCAGATGATGTGTAGATCTGAAGGTATTTATGTCGACGAGATATGGAGCGGGGACGGATGGTTGGTGGTGTAGGCAAGGAAATGAAACTGATAGTGTGATTGGTGGTGCCGGTCAGTCGCAGGTTCGTTATTAGTCGAATGGTTGATGTTAATTTCCAAGTGACTGCTGCGATGGCGGTACAGAAGGGTAGTGTTGGGGGTACTGGCGTTCAAGGATGGCGCATACGGAGGATTAATCTTCTGGGGCAACTACTGGTATAATATGGCTGGATATCGCCAATGGAGAGAGACTGTGCTTCTGTTTTGGTTCTTGTGTTGCGATACGAACTGTCGCTGCATACATGGATTTAATGGGTAAAATGGACTTTATAGATCGTAGTTTACCTCGGGGTCAATTTCAACAGGCAGTCGGATGATTTCATTTAATACATTTAATCCATGAATACCAGCAGCTAAGTATTATTTTGTAGCAATCACGACCATTCATTCACACATATACAATTTCGTCTCACGAGACGTTGAATTAATGGATTAAATGCGATTTATATATAGTTGTCAGTCGGAGTTAGATTCGACTGACAAATTCGATATACATATTTTATGATAGCAGATCTCGTCTATACGATATTAGTATAAGTTATGCATATCCCTACAGTATGAGTGTCGGGTGAATCGGTGGCGTCCACAATCCTCAAGATAACTTCCACCGCAGACGATGTCGTGTTTGCTTACGTCGCAGGTTCGACCCCCAAGTTAATCCCGCTGCGGACGCCCATATTTCGTTTCTGCTAGGACTTTTCTGCTCTGGCATGCGGGGGTCTCACCATGAATCACTCCTGAACTAGACACGGTATTTGCTCCTAATTTTGGCCACATCAGGATCTGTTGACAGAAACGTTTTACCTCTTTCTATTCCGTGCAGTTTCAGTGCGTCAGAGAGATCGCGCAAACTTATTTCAGGCTTTAATAAATACTCATCCGAAGCAATTCCTAACATTTTATAGTGTTCAGCCTTCCTGTTTAACCAACTATCATATCGCAATTCTTTCTGTCCTTTACCAAACTTTATGCCAGTTATCTCAGTTATAGTTTCGTTTTTATATTTGTACCTTGAGAAATAACCAGCGAATGCCTTCTCAACACCTTCTGGGGTAATGATATCATCAGGATCTTTCTCGTTCATACACTCGACCATTTTCAGCAGATCTTGTCTGACAATGTTTTCAGGAATTTGATAATGTCGTCCACTGCAACACATAATGAAGAGACAGTCGTTCCGAATACCTACCTTGAAATTATCCTTTATTGCTGCCACTAAATATGCATATGCTGCCCATTTTGGGACTGGGCGTCTAGTTGGTTTAAGATTCTTGTTTGTTTTAATCTTTTCAGTTATAACACTCCAATCAAAGCTAACTCTTTTTCTCGGAATCGCTGTATCGTTAAGAGTAGCCTCTTCCTCGGCACACTCTTTTTTATCGGATTCGCCACCGTCGATCTCTTCTCCGTCATCCTCACTCTCATCACCATCTACAATAACTGCACCATCCTCTACGATGTTGTGTAATCTGTCAAACTCTTTGTTTTCAAATGCGGTGAACAGTTCGACATCAGTAATCTCAGCGAGAGTCTCAAGGTCGTACATCCCATCACTGCATTTATATACGACACTCATTATCGTTGGGTTCTTAGTTTTACCTCCAAACATCCTGATACCATGGGCTAAATGGAGCTTGTCAACTTTATAACTTGGATCGTCAAACCAAGAAATCATTGCGCTGTAAACGTCCTTGATCTTATCCGCTGTAGAAATCTTGTATTTTATTACTTTTTTCCCAGTTTCTATGACACGTTTCACTTGCCGTATGATTGCCATCCCACAGGTGTAATTCATAAAGTCGAACTTCTCATCGAGGACATAATATAGATGTAACCCGTTGCCAGAGTTAACAATGTAGTTTGGTCTGACGGGGCAGGTATAGATTTTATCTAGAGCGATAGCGATGTTGTGAGAACGTACTTCGTCTATATCGATGATAAAAGCATTCAGATATTTCACAAATTTCATAGCAACCGAAGTTGTTGTGGTGAATTCTTTTGGGTAGAACAAGACCTTCTTGTATTCTTTTGAATACCTAACTACCTCAGCATAGTTTTCCGCTCTTCTGACTCTTCGGCTGGGTAATTCTTCGACGAGTATTGTACATTGTGCATCTATACTCCCCATTATTGCAGCATAAAGAATCTCTGGTGACACCTGAACGTATTTAGAATTGAGTAACGATTCCTTACGGTTGAAATCATCAATCCAGATCTGTTTATTAGAATCATCGTTGGTTATCAAACTACGTGCTGCAAATTCATTTTCCAATATAATATCTCCTTTCATGCAACCAGATTCCTACTTTGGTTGACAATTAGTATATTTAATCCTTTTCTTCTTCTCTTCTCTAGGTATGGACCGATAGCGGACAACTCTTCACATGCAATAGCCATCCTCCCCTTCTCTCTTCCTTCTTCTTCTCTAGGTATGGACCGAAAACGGACGGTGAGAAGCACGTATATGGATCCGACTTCCGATAGGCATCTACGAACCAGACGATCATAGTCGCGGGTCCGGCAGGGTGTGCCGACCATCATCACGACTGCCATCAAGGCTTCCGTATTTGACCTGTAGAGCATCTTCTCGCGATGAGTCATACGTAATGAGATGGATGCGACCCTGACGCACAACGACAGTCCTCACTTGGAGTAGGCAATGCATCCGTTTGATGGCTCATCGTCAGGCGTTCATAAAATCCATTTAATCCCTAAAACCCAGTCGCCCAGTATCCCACCGTTGGTTGATTAGCGACAAGGAACAGACAAATAAAAACCGGCTGCCACGATTCTGGATATTATGGACTTTATGGTTTTAATGGGTTACCTCGCGAACTGGTTCGATAAAACCCATTAAAACCATAAAGTACAGGTGACATCTCTACGCTGCAACGAGTGCCCACACGCTCGGATTGACGTAGTGGACAATCTTTTGTCTACGTCCAGTAGGCTGGTTTATCGGCTCGGAAATGATGTTCCTCTCGGTCAAAATACCCAAAGCAGCAATCAATCTTTTCACCGTAGTGAACGTACCATGCAGGTCATGTTGCAGTTCGCTACGACGAAAACATTCATCGCCGTTTGCAATTATACGTTTTAACGCGAACTTAGCGTCCTCAGCTACCTGATCAGAACCAATCATGTCAAACGCCAACTTGGCATGATCGATCAGAATTTCAGATATGGCTATAGCATTCTTCATGGTCCCGAGGGATATCGTATCCTTTGTGACACCGAACTCTGCGACGTGCATCAGCCCAGCAATCCTCAAGGTCGCTCCAGCGAGTTTGCAACTCCAATCCGATATCGAGTGCAAACTCCCTGATGGACCTTGGTCGTTCTCGATGAACTGGGAAAAGTCCTGCCACTCATCCATAGCCTCTGCGTCCAATCCCAAAACCCGTTTACCACCATTCTCTGTCGTCGGGTACGGTATATTAAGAAGTGACATAACCGACTCGAAATACCGAGATTTCAGTTCATCTGGAACTTCGTAGATGTTTCTTACGTCCCGAGTGCCAATAATTGATTCTGGGATGCAGTACAAAAACCTTGCCAACAATCCTATGCCGCGCAAAGAACCTTTGCTCTGGGTTGTCAATTTTGTTATGACATCATCTTGCACTGTCAGCCCGAAAGATAATGATGGATCATTTATGGTCAATGCGCGATCAGCACGATCAACCCTAATCGGGCTACCAGCATGACCATCCAAGAACACGTCAATATTGCCGCTCGAACTTATCCCATTATTGCCTTTGAAAATTCCTGCTTCGTCAGCGATGATCGACATGCGACCATCATTTTCGCCTAACAGCTTTTGCAGTCCAACTGGGGTAACATCGGCAGTGAACAATTTCGGCGCATTGAGTTCTGGAGGCATATCCTTTGACCACATGTCGATTTCGCTGAACAGCCCCTCTCTAACGTCGGGATCTTCTGCTTTAACAGCTTTTGCCATCAGGATTTTCATGCGACGCTCGATGAAATCCCGCCGAGTTCTTGTCGCTTTAATCTGGGGTTCCAGTTCGGAGTATTTCGTTGTCTCCCACATGGTCAGCGGAGCAGTGATCATTTTCAAGACTGCCGTCTTCCTACTTCCCGATTGCAGTGCCGACATGGTCCATATCTGCAATGGTTCCGTATAGCCTTTGAAAGGTGATACTACGAACTTGCCCTGCGTGCAGGTTGCTATCGTCGGCAGTATGAGCATTACCGCCAATGCCGCCGGTGTTTGGGTTGACCTACTCACGGCATCTGCGAATTCTCCATAGACACTCGGCAACAGACTTGCCGGTATATCAGGAGTGTTGAACTTTCCAAACAATAGCGGCGACAATTCCCATTCCATGTCGCTCATGGAGACAAACGGTTTGGCGACCTTTTCACAGCACCCAGTTGCAGCAAGATCCTTAGCTGCCGCCAAATGGTCCCCGCGATTGTGTGCAACATCGTCTGTGGATTTGTCGTCCGACGTGTTGTCGAAATCATCTCCAGCCTCGTCATCCCCAGTCGATTCATGGGTTACCAGATCCGACTCTGCTGTTATTTCCTCTACTGGAGGGATATTGTACGTTCTGGCAAGACTAAAAAAACGTTCACGTAACTCTGTGTGGCCGGTTCCGTGAAGATGTAGGAAATGTGGCGCTTTATAAATGTTGAAGGCGCTCGACTCCCCCGCAGTTTCGCAGAGATGCCGAGCGCCGGTTTCAGGGTG
>Ga0209430_1000869_pt1 | contig 25611 bp, 18 predicted proteins | sample BarGraIncub1133A_FD_184504 | JGI IMG/M metagenome (GOLD analysis project Ga0209430, IMG submission 184504) | Arctic peat soil microbial communities from Barrow, Alaska - Barrow Graham LP Incubations 11-33A (SPAdes) (version 2) | ecosystem: Environmental > Terrestrial > Soil > Wetlands > Peat... | reverse complement strand
ATGCAAGTCAAGATTGGTGCAAGAATAGGCTGCAAACAAGGCAAATACTACAAGTATTGATTTTGCTAAGAATTTCAGTTTCATATTGTTATATTTATTAAATTACTTTTTTAGAAAGTAATAGAAACACCACCCGAAATGGAGCGCATTTGGCTATATACAAAGTTTCCTGTAGAAGTAGAAACACCCAAACCGGAAGAAAAAGAGTTTTGTGTCTGACGTGGGTCAAAACCTTTGCGAGCACTAAAAAGAGCCAAATTATCACCTGTCACAAAGAAACGCAACTTATTAATCTGGATTTTTTTGGTCAATTCACTTGACAACGTATAACCCAAGGTAATTGCATTCAAGCTCAAGTAACTGGTACTAACCAAAAAACGACTGCAATTTTTTTGATCAATATCGTCCGACGAAGATAGTCTAGGAATATCGGTATTGGGATTTTCTGGTGTCCAAGCATTTAAGATATCGGTACTCCAGTTGCGCCCACTTTGTTTACCGGTGTGCATCAGTTCCTGATAGGTGCCGTCGTAAGCCTTTCCGCCCAATTGATAGGCAAATTGCAAACCGAAATCAAAACCATCAGCAACCAGATTCGTTCCGAAACCTCCATACGCATCAATACTAACATCTCCCAAATCGGATTTCTTTGCATCAGCAAAGTTGGGAGTCGTCGTATTGTCTCCATGGTCAGGATCCGTGTAATAGAGCGATACACCAGTATTTGGATCAACACCGGCATATTTGACCAAATATGCTTCGTTCAAAGAACCTCCTTCTTTGAGTATTGAGCTTAGTTGCTCAATTCCTTTGGCTGTAGTTGCCTTGACATAATCAGGCAATTTTACGATACGTCCTTTTAAGAAGGTTATATTTCCATAAACTGACAAATCAATATTTCTCGTTTTATAGATCGTCGAAGTAAGATCAACTTCAACACCGTGGTTGATGACCGAACCAATGTTTTGTGGTTCGCTTGCGTAACCAACACTGGGTGGCATTGGCACGCTAAAAAGCATATCCGTGTTGAGACGACTGAAATATTCAACACTTCCTTTTAAAAGACCCTTTAATACGGAGAATTCACCGCCAACATTAAATAGATGCTGTGATTCCCACTTGAGATTGGCATTGCCTTTTCCTGAAAGGACAGCCGAGAAATCTCCAGTACTACTATTGAAAGAGATATTGTACAAATCACGATAAGCATAGTAATTTCTCAATTGGTCATTTCCTTGAGTTCCATAACTTGCTTTAAGTTTCAATTCGTTTAACCAAGTTGCCGACTCCAAAAAACTTTCTTTGGTAACCATCCATGCAGCACCTACACTTCCAAAAGTGCCCCACCGTTTGTCTGGAGCAAATCGAGAAGAAGCTTCGTGACGCAATGTAGCATTAAAGAAGTATTTTGACAAGTAATCATATTGTGCCCGTCCAAAGAGGCCGGTTGTTGCATAATGTTCACTGTACGAGTGCACACGTTGGCTGGCAGGATCAACACCGAAGGCATTGCTTAATTCAGCAATAAATGGATCGTATAGGTGGTCATTACTACCCGATAAATTCTGTGATGTCAGAGCATAAGATTCATAACCTGCAAGCAATTCAATATTTTGATCTCCTATGGTTTTCTTGTAATTTGCAATGTATTGCTGATTTATTGTAATCAAGCGATTGTGCGTTACTGCAACAGAGCCTTCGGTCGTTGTGCTACCATAAAATGGATTACTCAAACTCTGGCTCCTGTCGTTCGATACGGAAGGTGTCACACGAGCAGTCAAAGACAAGCCCTTGATAGGAGTCATAGTCAGATAGAAATTGCTGTTTACATAATCAGTATAATCATTATTCTGATCAATTTTCAGGTTAATGGCGTTATTACCTCTCGGAGCACTACCCGGACGGAGGGAGCCAGTATTGTTGCCAGTATCATATACATTATAACCGTTAGCATCTACTTTAATACTACCATCTGCATTTCTAACGTAGAAAGGATATATCGGAGCCATCAGATTTGCATTGGAGAATACATTGCCAGTACTACCCCAGGTCGATTGATAACCGGGATTTTGATAATCCGAGTAAGCATACGTCATGTTTGCTCCCACTTTCATCCAACTCTTTACCTGCGAATCAATATTTGCTCTTAATGTATAACGTTTAAAACCAGAGCCGTCAACCAATCCAGGATCATTCAAATAGCCGGCAGACACATAATAGTTGGTTTTTTCCTGGCTACCAGATATCTGAACGTTATATTCCTGACGCAGATTGCCGGTCTTAAGTGTTTCATTTTCCCAGTTGTCAGGAGTGTAATAATAACCGTTATTAAGGTACCCCAATGTGGCGTTAGGATTCAGTTTGAAATTCGTTCCGATAAAACGTTCTCCGGTGGGAACAGTGTACACTTGGTAACCTGCACCGTTCTGACCCAGAATGTTCGCGTCAGCAAAAGCATAAGCATCAGAAGCAGAAACGCCACTATATATACGCGAGTTGTATAATGCTTTGTACACCGTTTCGTAGTACATGGCTGGATCGGTCATTACATTGTAATTTGGGACCGCACGGCTACTATTACCCCATTTGGAATCAACACTAATTGTTGATATTCCAGTGCCTGTACCTTTCTTTGTTGTGATAAGCACAACACCATTGGCACCACGCGCTCCATATATGGCTGTCGCTGATGCATCTTTGAGAATAGTCATCGACTCAACATCATGAGAGTCAATCAGGTTAAGAACATCTGCACTGTAAGGTGCACCGTCTACGACGTACAATGGAGCAGTACCACCATTGATGGAACCGACACCGCGGATACGAATGGTTGCGCTTGTACCAGGCTGTCCGCTACCATTAACGACTTGTACGCCTGCGGCAGCACCCTGTAACGCATTTGTAATGTTTGATACGGAACGTGCGGCAATTTGCTTAGTGTCCACTACAGCGGCAGAACCTACAAACTGAGCACGTGTGGTGGTTCCATAGGCAACAACCATAACTTCATTAAGTTCAGAGGAAGAACTCTCCATTTGAATGGTCAGGTTTGCGGCACCCTGAACTTCTACTGTTTTAAAACCAATAAATTTCACGACCAAAGTTCGGGAATCCCCGGATAATTTGATTGCAAAATGTCCATTAGCATCCGTAACAGTTGATAAAGCTGTCCCCTTTACCATAATAGAGGCTCCAATTACTGCTTCACCAGACTCGGAGGCAACGACTCTACCTGATGCGATCGTGGATTGAGCATTAAGCATACCTATGCCCGCCAAGAAGAAGCAAGCAAGTAAGAAAAGAAGTTTTCTCATAGATCTTTCGTTTGTATTAATAGAAAAAAATAAATACCTTACCAGTTTAACGCCAAAATATACGGCTCGAGGGATTGTTAAGAAAGATTTCCCCGGGCCGAATTTATTAACTCTATTTAACCAGTGAGGCAAATATATACACTTTAATTGAATAAATTTACAACTATGCAGGTTGGGAAAAATAGTTAATAAAAGAATAATCGTTCTGTGAAGGCTTGATTTTAAAGGGTAAAACAACTATTAAATCGGCTCAAATCCAGGTTTTACCAATTTATTTGATTGATATACTGTTTTTTATATAATTTTAAGAAATAAATGTCCTGTCCTAGCAAGAGCGGTTTGAAAATAAATATTGTTTACTATAAAATATCACAGCACGAAATAATTTAACTTACAAATAACGCAATTATCATATTCTTAAAAATTATTAGTTTCTAAAAGACAAAAAAGGCAAAAAAAAAGGCACCGAATCAGCCTAAAAACTGACTCGGTGCTTTCTATAAATCGAGTGGTGCAAGTAAAAAATTGAAACCTTTAATTCACTTCAATGACAAGGTAATGCGATATCTCCCAAAATTTGTTCGGATTCGTAATCTTAAGTACCAAATAATCGTTTACTTTCTCAAGGACGTAACTGCTTGCAGGATGATTAGTGAGCAGTTTGGCCTTTTTTGAATACAGTGCAATTTCTGTCAGCTTTCTAATATCCTGTTCCAAGAAGTAACCCTTATTGAATCCTTCCTCCAACAAACCATTTCTGGTGAATATTTCTTGTTCTTTTAGTTCCTTTCTGGTGCCAAATACATACCAGACCTTGTTCAGTTCATTATCCTGATTGGTGATGGTCTTTTCTTTCTGGACAACTGTCTCCTGCACATCCGACAAACTGGTATTCAGATCGGTCACGAGTTGATCCAGTTCAGCGATGCGGATATTCTTCAAAGCCAGCTCCTCCTGCAGTTTTGTGATGAGTTGCGTATGCTCTTCGATTTTGGCGTTGAGCCGTTCAATCATTTTTTTCAAATCTTTGGTTGAAGACTTGCTCTTGGATAACTGTAACTTGAGGGATTCAATCTGCTTGCGGTTATCCGTCAGGGTCGTCTTGATCAGATCCAGATTTTGTACCACTCGCTGCATGCTGTCTTCCGTCATTTGCTCCTGTCCAGTCTGGAACGAGACGAAATTTTCCGCTTCACGAATCTGGGTGAAGTTATCTTCGATCAGATTCATTACGGCTAAGACCTGATTCAGTTGTGCGGTTTTCTTCTGTTCTTCGAGTAAGAGTGAATCTTTTTCTTGCTCCAAAGACTTATAAGCATCCGTTTTGAAATTACAAGCCGTCAATACCATGGGCACCAGCAGGCAAAAAAACCATTTTTTCATTCGTTTAAACGTTAATTGTTCAATCTTCTAAACCAGCAATCACAAGGACAAATTCACCCCGAGGTTCGGTATTGGTAAAATGTTCGACTAATTCCAGCAAGGTTCCCCGCACCGTTTGTTCAAACATCTTGCTGATTTCCCTGCTGACTGAAACTTTTCGTTCAGGTCCGCAAAATTCGGCAAGTTGCGTCAGGGTTTTCAAAACGCGGTAGGGTGATTCATATACGATGAAGGAGACGGGTGAAACGGCAAGTTCTTTTAACCGTGTCTGTCTGCCTTTTTTTACCGGCAGGAAGCCTTCGAAATGGAAACGATCGGTCGGTAGGCCTGAATCCACCAAGGCTGGAACAAAAGCGGTGGCTCCAGGCAAGCATTCAACCGATACTCCTTTTTGAACACATTGGCGAACCAACAAAAAACCGGGATCTGAAATGCCAGGAGTGCCGGCATCCGAAACCAGAGCGATCGTTTCTCCGCTCAGTATTCGTTCAGCGACTTGGTCAACAGTCTTATGTTCGTTGAATTTGTGATGGGACATCATGCGTGTCTCAATACCGAAATGTTTCAAAAGGTGAGAGGTAGTGCGGGTATCTTCCGCAAGGATGAGGTCGCATTCTTTCAGAATCCGGAGCGCCCTGAGGGTGATGTCCTCCAGATTGCCTACCGGCGTTGGAACTATAAACAGTTTGGACATATCATTCTGAGAGAATTACGCGGGAATTGATGCTGCAAATTTACAAAAAAAATTACAGTGATAACAAAAAAGTTTCAATATCCTTACGAATTTGAAACCGACTGGCATTCGCATAGTTGACCATCATTACGACGGCATAAAAGTGATCGTTTTTGCGGTAATATCCAGCGTATGAATTAACGACCTGGTTGGACCCGCTTTTTAGCCGAACGGAGCCTTCAAGAACAGTTCCTTTCAAAAAGCTGGCAACGGTTCCTTCTACACCAGCCAAAGGCAAGGTGCTCTCAAAAATGTCATCCGTACTCATGTTTTGGAGAACCTGTGCGAGAAAAGAAGCAGAGACCCTGTCGTTGGGAGAAAGTCCGCAAGCGTCGTACATGGAGAGGGCACTAATGTCTAAACCGTTATTTTGCCAGAAGTCTTTGACAACCCGGATGCCATCACGGGCGCTGGCTGGTCGGTTTGAAGCACGACAAGCCAGTTGACGAAGCAAACATTCAGTATAAAAATTGTCACTTTTTTCATGAATGATGCCGACAATCTTGGATAAGGGTGCGGAGTATGTCCGATAAATTAAGGTTTTGAGTGACTCCGATTCGCCTGAAAGCAATCTTGTGGAGCGTGCAACTCCATCCACGACAATACCAGCCCCACTAAGTTCCTCTTTAAAACGATTGGCTAAAAATGTGGGAGGATCCGGCATTTGTCCCCGAATAGTAAAGCTGTTCCGGTTTGCCGGCATTGTTCCAAACAAACGCATTTCGTTCTGAAAAGGGGCTCCATATAAATAGGCACTATCCAGATCATTGTTAGCTGCCAACAGATGGTTTTCGATGGTAAGACCTGGAATGAGCGGATTCTGACTGAGGATCTCCGGCTTTGTCCCCGCTGCACCCGATTTGAGTTCTAATCTGAAGCTATTGTCAAAAACGTTCAAACCATAAATGCCTGTGGCATAATAGTTGCCTATGTCTTCCCAGAGCCAAAAGGGAGAAACCCCTTCGTCATCGAATGCACTAGCTTCCGCCAGTATGCGGCCCTCAATACGGCCGATACCCGCAGCACTGACTGCATCCACCCAATCGGAAAGGAAGGCTTCAGGTTTGCCAGGGATCTGCCGGGTACCAAGTGTAGGATCCCCTCCTCCCCTAATCCATAAATCACCTTTCAATATACCATTTTCGATCGTACCTGAATAGTACAATTTGGTTTCGAAACGGAAATCGGGACCAAGAAGCTTCAAAGCAGCCCCAGTAGTGACCAATTTAAGGACAGATGCCGGTGTCACGCTCTGTTCAGCATTGTATTGTGCAACAGTCTTACCACTTTTCAGGTCAAGTACACAAACACTTACGGCAGCGTGTTCATAGGATTTTGAACGGAAAACAGTAGTATTCTGAGCGAAAACAGGCAGCGATATACAGAACAAAAGAAGGGTTCTAAGTATTTTCACGTAATTTAAATTTTTTACAAAGATAACCGGCGAGGGCCATTCACGTATCGTTCCATGTTGATTTAATGTATATTTGTAAAAAAAACAAAGATCATGAGCCCTAAGAGCACGAAACCTTTTACGTTGGATCGCATTGTCCGAATCATTATCGGAATCCTGATCATAGCAGCAGTGGGGTTGCTGGTGAATCGTCTAAGCAACGTCCTACTACCCTTCCTTATTGCATGGTTATTTGCCTACTTGATGTATCCACTCCTGTGCTTTTTTCAATACAAACTGCATTTTAAATATAGGATTCCATCCATCGTCGCCACGTTAACCACTGTTCTGGCTGTTCTTTCAGCGACGTTCTACTTCCTCATACCTCCCATCATTGAACAATCCCAGCGGGCAGGAATTCTGATAGGAGCGTTTCTTAAAAGTCCTCAACAAGGTTGGACACTACCTCCTCAAGTGACGGAAACCATTCAGAATTTTCTAAAAACCATCGACATCCAAAGCCACCTGAACTTTGACAATCTGGAAGGCTTTGTCCAATCAGTGTTGACTAAACTCTGGGATGTATTGTCCGTTGCATCCAGCATCATCTTGAACATTGTGGTGGTTTTTGTCGTGCTATTATACCTTATTTTCATACTCAAGGATTATGAAAAAATCACCGAAAGTTGGATAACCCTGATTCCAAAGAATTACCGGTTGTTCGTTCTTCAAGTAGGAGAAGACCTTAAAGAAGGCATGAATCACTACTTCCGTGGACAAGGTCTAATTGCCTTGATCGTTGGAATCCTGTATGCCATCGGTTTCAGCATTGTAGGTTTGCCATTGGGAATCGTGTTCGGCATTTTAGTGGGTGTCATGCATTTGGTACCCTACCTGCAAACATTGGCTTTGATTCCCGCCATCATGTTGGCTGCCATCAAATCAGCCGAATACCATCAATCTTTTTTCTGGGTCTTGATGTCTGTACTGGCAGTATTCGCTATCATGCAACTTGTCATTGAACTGATTTTGAATCCGAAAATATTGGGTAAAGCGATGGGATTGCATCCTGCCATCATCCTATTGTCCTTGTCCATCTGGGGTTCCCTCTTCGGAGTGGTCGGAATGATCATCGCATTGCCGATGACCACCTTGATCATTTCTTATTACGGTCGGTTCATCATCGACAGGGAAGTCATTGAAAACCTGCTTCCGATGCGCTCCAGAGAAAAAGATATCCCCAAAACGGAAGATGAAGTGGCCCCAAAAAGTTAGACGGTTTATAGAGTATCCTTCAACGCCAGACCGTACGAATTGTAGTGAGTTGCATCATCCAGCATCAGAATAATCAGACTATCTGCGTTCGATGCGTTCTGTATACTCGATATTGGGAATGAAGCAAGTGCTGAAACCCTCGAACCGGTCACATCTCCGTTGGCGAAATGTCCGAGCTTCATATACAACTTCCGATTAACCAGGGAATCTTGTAAAAGGTGAATACCATGCAAGATACCCGAAGAAGAAGAAAGAAACTGAAAATCAAGATTCAAGAAACCACCTCCAAAAAAAGGTTTGTCATTCCGCCAGACAGGATCATTCACGCTACCGGTAAAAAGACTCGACAAAATCACATCTTCAACAATTACAGGCTGCTCATCGGTAATCTTAACAAGTTTGGATCCTGGCACAGAGGCATAATATCCCTGATCACCCAACAGAATATAAAAAACCCGATATCGGAGACCGGTAAGAAACAAGATACTATCTGAAGATTCGGAGAGTTTGAGGATGGACTTATCGTCCGTAATCAACGAAAGTTGGTTGCCCCTGCCCTGAGCCATACACCAGGCACTTTCGTTGATGGTGTTGTTGCTCAGGTAATCATTCGAGCAGGAAGTGGCGGTTAGCAACGCCAATACCAGCAGGAGTGAACAACCGTGAAGTCCGGGCATACGGCAGTTTGGATTTAAAAGGGAGTCGGCAATAAATCCGAATTCATCTGAATCGACGAAAAGATCATTGGTCCTAAGATTGTCTGTTCAGGAATATACGTTGAAGGTCCCTCCATTGTACCTAATCCCGCGTCATTCCAGCTAAGATTGATCTGAAATTTGGTCGCATTCGGAAATTCTGTTGTCAGGCTGCTCAGGTCGTAACTGTAATATTGGTAAATGGTATACGAACTTGAAATGACTGCTACATTATGACGAAGCGCAAAATATAGTTTAGGAAAGGTATCAGTCACCAAGGCTGTTTCGTCTTCCTTCAAACGAATCAATTCAAACGTATTTGGAGTAGATAATCCGGCGTAGGAAATGAAAAAAGCATTTAAATAATGACCTGTGAACTGAGCAGAAAAATCTATAATCGGTTGGTCCTCCCATTTGTTCGTTGAATCTTTTGGAAGAACAACCGGATTTTTAAGGATCGTTTTTACATACTGATAAAGGTCGATAGGATACGAATTAACTGGATGGTTTACCGTATCACCCAGAACATAATACAGGCAATAACGTTCTCCAACTACGAATGTATCAGCAGGAACTGCCGTTTCCTGCGTCAAAAAAGGCCCGTTATCGATTTGGAAAACGGGGTTGACGCCACCTGTAGTCACCGTAACCATACATCGGAACGCCTTTACATAGTTATTGTCACTATTCAGATCCAAGCATGACGTAAAAGCAAAAACCATTATCGCCGTTGCCAGAACTAAAAATCCTTTTTTCATACTATTTTTACTTACAGTTTATTGGTTATTGTCCGCTTCTAATTTGTTTTTCAGTGGATTGGAATACATTTCAAGCATTCTCTTACGCAAGAACGCTTCATCTTTGCCTTCCAATTCGATTTTACCCAATTGCTTTTCGAGATAGACAGCGAAATGTTCTTTTTCCTTGACAGAATAACAATGGGCAAAGGTGTCCAGACCATCGAGCATGTCGGTGGCGATGTAATTGCCGGGGTACAGATGGTAATTCCGGTGAATTCGGTTGTCCATTAACCGGGCGATCTTTGTAAACAGTTCGTTCTTGTGCATTTCACCCTCCAAGTTTAGAATGTCGTCCGAGATGCAAGGGTTGATCTTGTAAAAAACGCGCCCTTTATATCCCAATATACCAGTTCTCATGCTCATTAGATCGTCCCTCTGTGTCTTTTTATACTCAGGATTATCCCGTTTCAACTGCATTTCCTCAGCTTTGAGGTAGTCGCAGGGATCGTATTCATACGAAATGGTGACCGGTACTATGTTCAAAGACGCCAGATTTTCCAAAACGCTACCACTTCCACCCAGATTTAACATCTTGAGGACACTTTCTTGTGTGCGATCGTCAGAGTCCTTGGCTCTACCTTCACGCTGAGCCAGCCATACCGAAACATTGCTGTCAACAACACGGTTGTAAATATAGGAGGACAGTTCGCTCGAACTGGCTAACTGCTGCCGAACGGATAAACCCCTTTTAACTAAAAAACTCTTGTTGATACGAACTAAATCGCTGATCCAGGGATAAACTAACAGATTGTCTCCGATGGCAATTTCAAACGTATCGATACCCTTGTCAATCATCAGAATGTTCAAGAAAGCTGAATCCAATACGATGTCCCTATGGTTGGTGATGTACGTGTAATTCTTGGTTTTGTCGAGGTATTTGAAACCGGAAAGATCCAGTGCATCGGTCGTTCTTTTTGCCAAACCGATCACAAAAGTATGAATGAGGGTATGCTGAAACTCATAAATGGATTTCAGCGCACGCAAATCTTTTTTAAGCTTATCCTCCGGAATGATGGGTGTCACATACGGAAAGATGGCATTGAACATCGGATCCTGCAATAAGCGGGTAATGGCGTCATGCAACTCTTCGTCCCTGAAGGGGCGAATGTCATCGTATCTTTGGGATTCCATAGGACGTATATTTTTTAGTTGAAACTGTCTTCAATGATTTCAGCCATCACATCCCCCATTAGCATTCCGTCGGCAGCAACCTGTTGGGGAATGAAACTGGTGGTGGTCATGCCTGGGGTCGTATTAACCTCGAGCAACTTGATGCCGTCGGCGGTAATGATATAATCGGCACGGATGATGCCCTTGCAGCCGAGGATGTCATAAATGTGTGAAGTTATCGACTGAATGCGATCCCTGGTTTCGTCGGAGATGCGGGCGGGCGTGATTTCCTGAACCTGGCCTTTGTATTTGGCGTCGTAGTCAAAAAATTCATTTTCGCTGACCACCTCGGTGACAGGGAGCACGTGAGCTCCTTTTCTGGTCTTGAAGCAACCGCAGGTCACTTCGGTACCGCTCATGAAAGCTTCGATGATGACTTCAGGGCCTTCGGCGAAAGCGCGATCAATGGCATTTTGGATTTCGGTCATAAGTTTCACTTTGGTCACACCAAAACTGGAACCGCCTACATTACACTTGATAAAGCAGGGCAATCCAACGGTTTCCACCACTTGTTCGTCACTAATGGTCTGACCACGCCGCAAGAGGACGGATTCGGCAACTTTCACACCAAAACCTTTCAGGAACTGATTGCAAACGAACTTATTGAAGGTGACGGATGCGGCCAGAACGCCACAACAACTGTAAGGCAAATGTATGAGGTCGAAATAACCCTGTAGACGACCATCTTCACCAGGAGTGCCGTGAATGGTGATCCATGCAAAATCAAAACGGGTCCTTTGCCCTTCGTGGTTGAAACTGAAATCGTTCTTGTCAATAGGGGCCGTCCTTTTATCGTCCAACCGGACATACCAGTTACCGGATTGTAAAACAACGATCCAGACCCGATAAAGGTCGTGATTGATGAATGAGTTCAGCCCTTGGGCACTTTTGAGCGAAATTTCCATTTCGGAGGAATCACCTCCGCAGATGATGGCAATCTTACGTAATTCCATGATTTAATCTATATCTCTGAAGGCCACATAGCCTCTCCATTTTTCAATCAAAGCAGTCATGTCGTCCGGCAGCGGACATTCGAAAAGCATTTCCTGGCGGGTCACCGGATGTTTGAATCCGAGGGTTCTGGCATGAAGTGCCTGCCTTGGACAAATATCGAAACAATTTTTGACAAATTGCTTGTATTTGGTAAAGGTTGTACCCTTTAAAATTTCATTTCCTCCGTAACGGTAATCGTTGAAAATGGGATGGCCGATATGCTTCATGTGGGCACGGATCTGATGAGTCCTTCCAGTTTCAAGCCGACATTCCACCAAGGAAACATAACCAATATTGTCCAATACCCGGTAATGCGTCACGGCATGTTTTCCATCGCTGCCGTCTTCGAAAACTTTCATCTGAAGGCGGTCTTTTGGATTTCTGCCGATGTTGCCGGTGATGGTGCCCGATTCTTCGGGAAGTGTACCCCATACCAAAGCGGTGTATAGTCTATGAGTGGTCTTGTGAAAAAACTGCCAGCCCAGATGCGCCTTGGCTTCTGGATTTTTAGCAATGACGAGCAAGCCGGAAGTATTTTTGTCGATACGGTGGACCAGTCCGGGGCGGGGATCGTCCGTAGGAAATTCCGGATGCTCCTTGAAATGCCAGGCCAAAGCATTTACCAACGTACCGCTGAAATTGCCGTGACCAGGATGCACCACCATTCCGGCGGGTTTGTTCACAACCAGCACATCATTGTCTTCGTACAGGATATCAAGCGGAATGTTTTCGGGGATGAGTTCGGTATCGACGGGAGGCCGTGTCACCATGACCGTAACAATATCGTTGGGTTTCACTCGATAATTTGATTTTACCGGAACGCCGTTTACCAATACGAAGCCTGCATCAGCGGCATCTTGTATGCGGTTGCGGGAAAGTTTGGTAATACGGCAGACTAAGAATTTATCGATGCGAAGCAGGGTTTGTCCGGCATCGGCTACAAAGCGGTATTGTTCGTACAGTTGTCCATCTTCTTCGACCTCAGTCGAGACAGTTTCGTCATCCGGTTCGTCGTCAATGAAATCGATTTCGTCCGGATCCTCGTTCAGGTCAATGATTTCTTCAAGCATGGTTTAATTGTTGGTGCTGACCGTGTCCTCAGGCACAAACACTTCTTCCGGTTGTTCCAGGATACTTCCATCCATTGTCATCCATATATCGATGTTTTTGCCAACACTGGCTGAACTGCCGGTAATAGGATCCTGACGGTAAATCTTATATTTTTTAGCTTCATCGGAATTGGCCGGCGGCACATCATAAATGATGTTTCCGATGTTCAAACTACTTGCATGTGCTTTTTCGTTGGCCTCCCGATGATACAAGCCATGAAGACTGGGCACGGCAATTTCGCCGGCCGAAGCTACCTGACCGACCACCAAGGTGACCGATGAGTTTTTTGGTAATCGAAATCCTGCAGGGATGCTTCTGCCTTGATAACGGACACCGAGTACCAAATCCCGATACTCCGAAGGTATGAATTCGATGCTGCCGATACGAATACCATTGGCTTCCAGTGTGGCAACTGCCTGACGTTGTGAAAAATCCTTCACATCGGGGAAAATGATCTTCTCTTCCGAGTTGGCGTTTACGATTAGGAAAATAAACCGATTCTGCTTGACATGGGCACCGGGAATAGGCTTTTGTTCCAGAATGACACCGGGTCTGGCAGTGGCTACGCGGATGGAATCCACAATTTTATACCGCAAACCCTTTTTTTCAATAAAAGGTGAAGCCTCATCCACCGTCAGGGTAGTGACGTCGGGAACGGTGATTACTGAATCATGCTGGGTATAGCTCTTGAGGGAAATGGTAACAATGACCAGAAGAGCTGCGAGTATCAGCGAGAAAATCAGAACATGTTTGAGGATGCGTTTAACAGCGAATCTCATAGTATCTCAATTTTGGGGACTCTTTTTTTGGGACATTCAAAAGTACTAAAAAAACAAGGGAATGGCTGGATAGAAAACAAAAAAAGTAAAGACCTCGCGATCTTTACTTCTTTTTGTTTTTTTACAAAGGCTTTGTTTAACCTCTCAGACGTTCTTCATCGGAAACGGTTAATTTCTTACGACCGTTTGCACGACGGTTGGCCAATACGCGACGACCGTTAGCGGAAGCCATTCTTGAGCGAAATCCGTGTTTGTTCGCTCTTTTTCTGTTTGAGGGTTGGAATGTCCTTTTCATAAGACTAAAGTGTATATTGTTTCTATTTTATATATGCGTTTTCGGCCTGCAAAAGTAGAACTAATTTTGGCAATACACAATTCTTCCGCCCATTTTTTTCGAACGAAGGATGAATTTGTCAAAAACTTGCGTATTTTGGAGATTGTTCCGATATTTGCACTCCTTTTTTAACTAAACAAACTCTATACATTATAAAATGGCAACAACAGGTGACATCCGTAACGGCATGTGTCTCGATATTGACGGACAGTACTTTTTCATCACTGAATTCCTTCACGTTAAACCAGGTAAGGGAGCTGCTTTCGTACGCACAAAAATGAAAAATGTCGTAACCGGCCGCACATTGGATCGCACGTTCAACGCAGGTATTAGAATCGAAGAAGTCCGCATTGAACGCAGACCATACCAGTACCTCTATCAGGATGATATGGGATACAACTTCATGAACAACGAAACTTTTGAACAGATTTCCATCAACAAGAACTGCATCAACGGTGTGGAATTCATGAAAGAAGGAGACAACCTGGAAGTTGTGGTACATGCTGAATCCGAAACCGTATTGTACGCTGACATGCCTACCCACGTGATTCTCGAGGTGACTTACACGGAACCTGGTCTTCGTGGTGACACCGCCACCAATACGTTAAAACCGGCTACGGTTGAAACCGGTGCTACTGTTCGTGTACCCCTCTTCATCGAAGTAGGTGAAAAAATCAAAGTCGACACCAGAGACGGTTCATACGCAGAACGCGTGCGCTAAATAAATAGTTGAAGCCGGGGCTCAAAAAGTTCCGGTTTTTTTGGTGTTTTGTATTTCTTTTTTGTTTCTTTTATGTATCTTTGTTGAAAACATTTGAATAACATGAAAGACAACAACACCGAAAAAAAATCTTTTGAGAAAGAAGAACCTGAAGAAAATCGGTTTAGCATCCGGGAATGGGCGATGGACGACAGACCCAGGGAAAAAATGATGAAAAACGGTGGCGAAGCCCTGAGCAATGCCGAACTGCTTGCAATCTTGCTGGGTTCGGGCACCAAAAAGGAAAGCGCCGTCGAGCTTGCCAAGCGTATCTTGGGTGCCGCCAACAACAACCTCAACGAATTGGGCAAGTTCAGCATCGAAACGATGTGCAATCAGTTTCACGGCATCGGCCCTGCCAAGGCGGTCACCATCGCTGCTGCGCTTGAAATCGGCAAACGCCGTCGTGCGTCTGAAGTGGTGAAACGGGCTCAAATCAGGAACAGTAGGGATATTTATGAATTGTTCCATTCGAAGATGGCGGATCTGGACCATGAGGAATGCTGGGTTCTACTCATGAACAACCAGCACCGCATCATCGACACCGTGCGCATCAGTCACGGCGGCGTGTCCGAAACCACAGTCGATCCGAAAATTGTGCTGAAACATGCCTTGGCAAAACTCGCATCTTCCATTGTACTTTGCCACAACCACCCATCCGGAAACCCCTATCCCAGCTCCTGCGACGATAAGATTACCCAAAAATTGAAACAAGCTTGCCAGAATCTAGACATCCAGTTCACCGATCACCTTGTTTTTAGCGAAAGCACTTATTACAGCTATGCGGACGAGGGTAAACTCTGAGTAATACACATTTTTAAGAAAAACCCCTATCTTTGTTCCAAAACCTATTCAAATGGACACTCCATTATTACATACAGAAGAAGCCATCGTACGCATGCTGAAGACCGTGTACGATCCCGAAATCCCTGTCAACATCTATGACCTGGGGATGATCTATAATATTGAAATCCCAACGGAAGGCGAAGTCTTCCTAGAAATGACTTTCACCGCTCCAAATTGCCCGGCCGCCGACTTTATCTTAGAGGATGTCCGAATGAAAGTTGAATCCGTTGAAGGTGTTAAGAACCTCACCATCAACTTAGTGTTCGACCCGGCCTGGGACAAAGACATGATGAGCGAAGAAGCGAAACTGGAACTTGGATTTCTCTAAACTGCGAAGCATGAAGACCTATTTCGTGTCGGATGCACACCTCGGCTCTTGGGCCTTGAAGGACAGACTGAGCAATGAGAAGAAGCTTGTCCGTTGGATGGACAGCATCAAACCTGATTGCGAAGCCCTCTACCTGATGGGGGACATGATGGATTTCTGGTTTGAATACAAGCAAGCCATCCCAAAAGGTTATGCCCGTTTTTTTGGAAAAATCGCTGAGTTTACCGATGGCGGCATTCCCGTTTTTTGGTTTGCAGGAAATCACGACATCTGGTTATTCGACTATGTTCAGCAAGAACTGGGCGTCATCGTTTACTTCCAAGAGATGGAAGTCGTCATTCAGGGCAAGAAATTTTACCTTGCCCACGGTGACGGATTGGGAGACCCTTCCCGACAATTTCGAATGCTTCGCGGCATTTTCCACAGCAGATTCAACCAAAAGCTTTTCTACTTTCTGCATCCCGACCTGGGCCTCAAGTTCGGTCTAACTTGGGCCAGACACAGTCGAATGAAACGGGAAGACAACCCAGAGATTTATTTGGGTGAAGAAAACGAATACCTGATTCAGTTTTCCAAAAAGCATCAGACTGAAAAGGGCACCGACGCCCCCGACTTCTACATCTTTGGACACCGTCACATCCTGCTTGACCTGATGATATCGGCAAAAAGCCGAATCATCATCCTGGGGGACTGGTTCCGGCTTTTTACGTATGCAAGCTTCGACGGTACAGATTTCGAGTTGCTCCACTTCGAGGAATGACTATTCTTTGCCTGGATTCCTGAAATCCTTGGGCAACTTTCCGAATTGTTTCTGGAAACATTTGGAGAAGTAGGATGGGTTGTTGAATCCCACCATGTAACAGACCTCATTGATCCGGTACTTATTTTCCCGAATCAACTGAGCCGCTTTCTTCAATCGAACCAATTGAATGAACTCATTTGGGGTGATACCGACTAAGCTCTTGATCTTAACGAAAAGACCGGAACGGCTTACAAAAAGTTGTTCAGCCAGTTCCTGTATGGAGAAATCTACATTGGAGAAATTTGCTTCGACTATTTGGTTGATCTTGGCCAAAAAGGCTTCGTCTGCACTATTGCCGGCAATCGTATTCAAAGGGACGAAGGGCATTTCCGTATACCGTTTCCGAAGCATATTCCTGGATTCCAATAGGTTGTCCACCTGAGCAATCAGCAACTCGATGGAAAATGGTTTTTCCATGTAGACGTCCGCACCCAATTTCATGGCTTCAATCTTGGTGACATTATCCGTTTTTGCCGTCAGTATCACCACGGGAATATGGCTGCGCAAAATATTCTTGTGCAGCTCCCGACAAAGTTCCAGACCATCCATTTCGGGCATCATTAAATCGGAAATGATTAAATCAACTTCGTGTGTATCCATCAGTACCAAAGCTGCACGACCGTTTTCTGCCTCTAGTGTTCGGAATTTATCCGAGAAGCTCTGACAAATGAAGTTTCGCATATCTGCATTGTCTTCCACCACCAACATGACAGGAGCCGAATTGGAAGCTGGAGCGTTCTCAGAAGGATGGATTTCCTCCATCACTGCACCCGAATATTCCATAAAACCTTCAGCCTTGGCAAAAGCATCAGCATCCTGTTCAACAGGGAACATGACATTGAAAACAGTGCCTGCACCAAGGGCACTTTGCATCCGAACATTTCCGTGATGGGCATCGACCAACAGTTTCAACAGTGAAAGTCCGATACCTGTACCTGGCTTACTGACTCCCGATACTTGATAAAACGGTTTGAAAATGTGTTCCTGCTCTTCCGGTGAAATGCCAGGACCATCATCCTTAACCGTCAGAACTGCGTAATTTGGATCATCGGGCGAAATATTAAGGGAAACTTCCACCTTGTCAACGGCATATTTGGTCGCATTACTGAGCAGATTGGTGGCAATTTTCACAAAGGCATCTGAATCGACCGTAGCAAAAACATTTTGGGAGATTCCATCCCGGGTGATGTGCAGTTCTTTTTCTCCCAGAAACGGAAAAAAACCATCTAAAACACCTGTCAACAATTCCGACAGATTCATGTGATTGAAATGCAACGCCATGGTCTTTTGTTCAACCTTTCTGAAATCGAGTAGCTGATTCACCAGAAAGACAAGGCGGCGGGCGTTTCTATCAACGATGGAGAGGTTGTCAGATACACTAGACGGCAAGTTATCCGTATTTTTCAGAACCCGTTCGAGTGGTCCAACAATCAAAGAAACTGGTGTACGAATTTCGTGCGCGACAAAAGTGAAAAAATTGATTTTGGCATCGTAAATCTCCTTTTCTTTCTGGGCATATATATGCTGTAACTCTTCTTCGTGCCTATGTTCGTTTCGGTGCAGAAACCACAAATAAAGCCTGTAAAGCCCAAAAGTGCCCAAAAAGATATACAACAGGATGAAGAGTGTGCTAAACCAGATAGGCGGTTTGACCACAATCCGAAGGCTGGTTCCTTCTTCGTTCCAAAGCCCGTCGTTGTTGGAGGCTTTTACTCTGAATACATAGCTCCCGGCTGGTAGGTTCGTATAGGTCGCTTTACGTTGATTTCCCACATACACCCAATCATCATCGAAACCTTCCAACTTATAGGCATACTGATTTTTTAATGGAGCCGCGAAACTCAGAGCAGCAAACTCGATGTTGAGGATGTTTTGTTTCCAAGACAAGGTTATTTTCTCTGTTGAGGAAACAGATTGATTTAACACCGAATGCTTTCCAATAGAAACGTTTTCATTGAGAATTTGCAAATTGGTGATAACCACCGGCGGAACGCTGGTGTTTTCCCTCAGGTTATCTGGATAGAAGGCATTAAAACCGTTAGCTGTTCCAATGAATATCTTACCATTTTTCATTTTAACAGCCGATTTCAGGTTAAACTGATCGCTCTGTAAACCATCACTTTTTGTGAAGGTTTTAAAGGATTTATCGATAGGGTTCAGACGGATCAAGCCATTGGTGGTGGTTATCCAAAGGAAGCCCCGGTCTGTCAATATGTCGCAAATCAGCCGACTTTTCAGTTGCAGGGAGATCCTGACAAAATGATCAGCTTTGGCATCGTACCGGCACAAACCGTTGCCCGTTCCGACCCACAATTGGTTGTGCTCATCGATGGAAAGGCAATTCACCTGATTATCAGGTATGGAATTCGAATCACCGGCTGCATTCGCGAAATGTTTCCAAGCATGATTTTCAGGATTATAGCGGTAAAGTCCGTCCCCCCAAGTGGCAAACCAAACATAACCCCGCGCATCCTGCCGAATATCGATGGTACTGGCATTGATTGGACGGATTCGGTGAAAAATGTCCTTTACCGGATCATAAACGTCAATGCCAAGTGTCGTACCGACCCAAAGTGTTCCGCTTTTGTCCTTGAAAACTGAATAAATGCTGGAACTGGACAACGATTGGACATTGCCAGGTTCAAATGAATATTGTTTGAATTTCTTTGTTTTCAAGTCCATCACATTCAGACCACCCGAATAGGTTCCTATCCAAAGCCTGGGACCGTCAAGACAGAGGGCATGAACGTTGTGGTACGACAGGCTGTTTTTCCCTTTTTGCGGCATATAATTGGTAAATCTATCCGTTTCCGTATTGAAATAACTCAAACCACCATCATCCGTCGCAATCCAGAGGTTTCCTACCTCGTCCGGACAAAATTTGCCGATGACATTGCCACCTACAGAGTTCGCATAATCGGAATGTTGATAGTGCTCGAAGAAGTTGCTATTAGGCAGCACATAGCTAAGACCGCCATAATACGTACCAATCCAGATACCACCTTCCCGGTCTTTATAAATGGGATAGACAAATTTGTCAGAAAGGCCTTTTTCTTCATCTTCCTTACCCGTGAACAAATTAAAATCTCCCGTTTGAGTATCAATGCACGCCAGGCCGTCGTCTGAACCAACCATTATTTGGCCAGGTGCGTATTCGAGCATGGAATGTACATGAAGAATGCCGCTTCCTACTCGTGGAGAAAGGAATTTTCGACATGTTCCGACAGAATTTGCCATGGAACAGATGCCATCTTCCCATGTTCCCAGCCAGAATCGTTGAGCTGAATCCTCAATCAACCGGTGTACTGAAAGATCCTTCTGAGATTTCAGATATTCGAAAAAGGACGGAACGATAAATCGTTTGGTCACCGCATCGAAGTACCAAACCGGTGCACCCCGCTGACTGCTGCTTACCCAAATACGCTTGTTCTTATCGGCATACACATAATACGTGAAATTTAAACTAATAGGGTCCCTGCCCTTGGGTGAGTACTGCTCCAATAAGTTTTTCCGAGGGTCGTAACGGAAAACTCCCTGACCCAGAGTTCCGAACCAAAGGTTTGAATCCGCATCAAGCGTGATTTGTTGCACATTGGCAGTAATGGAAATTCCAGTTGCTGTTTTGGCACGGAAACTGTGAAATTTCTCTGTCCTTGGATTGAAAATGCTCACACCATGATCCGTTCCAATCCAGAGATTGGTTTGAGCATCTTCCAGCAAAGTATAGACATAATTGTTCCCTAAAGAAGTCGAATCACCGGCAATATTCAGAAAGTTTCGGAAAGTCAGACCGTCGAACCGGTTCAAACCGCCCTCCGTACCAATCCAGAGAAATCCTTTTTTATCCTGTAAAATGCTTCGAACAGTGTTGGAGGAAAGACCATCTTCCACCATATAATGTTTGAATCGGAGGTTTATTCCGTGAACGGTTAAACTGCAAAACAGGAGCATAGTTGCCAGTAATCCTGTCTGATACGTCTTTTTCATATTGCTTTATTGAAGGACTTTGAATGCGTGTATTTCGGCAGTTAAATATCGTTTTTCTCCATGAATTATAAAGGTGGTTTTTAGGAAAAATCCGAAAAGAAATTTCACAGATTCATGCAACAATACTCCAGAAAGACAGCAACAATTTTATATACCTCTATTTATCTGCTAATTACAGGTTGAACTATGCATGAAAAGGCGTCCATTGATTAGAATATTCTTGCATCAAAATGGATTTTATTCATAGACAAATGCGCATTTTCGACGTTTCTTTACATTCAGATAATTTACCATCGAAATACGCCTCAAAAATGAAAATAATTCGGATTCTTCTGTTAGCGACCTTACTCCTTCCCATACTCACTTACGCACAAGCCGATTCCAACAAACTAGCCAAAACCCCACCTATGGGTTGGAACAGTTGGAATAAATTCGGTTGCAATGTCAGCGATTCACTCATACGGCAAATGGCCGACAATATGGTTTCATCCGGAATGAAAGATGCCGGTTATGAATATGTGGTCATCGACGATTGCTGGCAAATTTCCCGTGATGCCAAGGGTAACATCGTACCAGATTCAACCAGATTTCCTCATGGCATGAAAGCGTTGGCCGATTACATCCATGGACTGGGCTTAAAGTTCGGCATTTATTCCTGCGCAGGAAGCATGACTTGTCAGTCAAAACCTGGCAGCCGCGGATACCAGTTCCAGGATGCCCGTCAATATGCCGAATGGGGCGTGGATTACTTGAAATACGATTGGTGTAACAGTGAAGAGCAAAATGCCAAAGGTGCATACAAAACCATGAGTGATGCCTTAAAAGCGTCTGGCAGACCCATTATTCTTAGTATCTGCGAATGGGGTGAAAACAAACCTTGGGAGTGGGGAGAAGGCATCGGCCAACTTTGGCGCATTTCGCCCGATATCCGCGATTGTTTCGACTGCGAATTCAATTGGGGAGGTGTCGGCGTCCTGCAAATTCTGGATATTGCCACCAAAATCACACAACATGCAGGCCCAGGTCATTGGAACGATCTGGAAATGCTGGAAGTAGGCAATGGTGGTCAATCGACCGAAGAATATCAATCCCATTTCGCCATCTGGTGCATGCTGGCTGCTCCACTTATGGCCGGCAACGACCTCAGCAAAATGGATGAAACCATCCGCAAGATTCAATGCAACAAAGAAGCCATCGCCATCGACCAAGACACACTTGGAATTGCGGCCATCAAATACCTGACAATCAACGATATTGAAATATTAGTGAAACCCTTGTCAAACGGTGACGCTGCCATTCTCTTCCTAAACAGAAGCAACTCCAAGACTGCCCTGAAATTCGATTGGGCCAAGAACCCTGTTTATGATGATCGTTTCCCAAAAGGTGCCCTCCGAATGGGTGGAAATTACCAAATCCATGACATCTGGGAAGGTAAAAATATCGGAAAGACAGACAAACCCATCAACCTGACATTGGAAGCCCATGAAGGTTGGTTCGTGCGTTTAAGCAAATACTGATCATTCAGATAGTGTTATCGAGTGGAAAGCAAATCCGTAAAAATTCGTATTTTTGATCTGGAATTATTAAATGATCCTTTAAAACGCTTTATGAAAAACAAAACCCGACTTTTCCTGCTTTCCATGTGCTTTGCATGTACACTGCCTACGATGGGCAAGAAAGCACCTGTAGCCAGCCACGATTACCCCATCAGCCCCGTGCTTTTCAATACTGTGAAGCTGACCGATGGCTTTTGGGCACCTCGTCTCAAAACCAATCAGGAAGTGACCATCCCCATCGCCTTGTGGCAATGCTATGTAACCGGGCGCGTGGATAACTTCAAGAAGGCAGGTAAACTGATACCGGGTTACTTCAACACCGATTTCACCTTCGATGATACGGATATTTACAAGATCATTGAAGGAGCCTCCTACTCCATCGCCAGTGCGCCAAATCCTTTTTTGGAAGCCAGGATCGATACATTGATCGAATTCATCGGCAAAGCTCAAGAACCCGACGGCTACTTATATACCGCTCGTACAGCCGGAAATCCTGCCAAAATGCATGCCTGGGTGGGTGCCAAACGCTGGGAAAAAGACCCTGACCTGAGCCACGAACTTTACAACAGTGGACATCTGTTTGAAGCTGCTTGTGCCCATTTTCAGGCAACTGGGAAACGGACATTTCTGGACATCGCCATCAAAAATGCAGATTTGCTGGTTCGGGAATTCGGCCCAGGCAAACTAGCTTATGAACCCGGCCATCAGATTGTGGAAATGGGTCTTGCCCGGATGTATCGGGTAACTGGAAAAAAAGAATATCTGACCTTGGCCAAATACTTTCTCGACCTACGCGGTCATGGCAGAAGCGGTGAATACAGTCAGACCCACAAGCCTGTCATTGATCAGGACGAAGCCGTTGGTCATGCTGTACGTGCCAATTATATGTATTCAGGTATGGCCGATGTGGCTGCTATGACAGGCGACAAGAGTTACGTCCGTGCCATCGACAAGATTTGGGAAAATGTAGTAGGTAAGAAACTCTATATTACAGGTGGTGTCGGAGCTACTGGCAATGGCGAAGCCTATGGTGAAAATTACGAGCTGCCCAACATGTCGGCCTATTGCGAAACATGCGCAGCCATTGCAAATGTCTATTGGAACTACCGCATGTTCATGCTCAACGGTGATGCCAAATTTTACGATGTGCTCGAACGCAGCCTCTACAATGGCGTCATGTCAGGCATCAGTCTTTCCGGTGACCGCTTCTTTTATCCGAATCCTTTGGAATCGGTGGGTCAACATTCCCGAAGTGCCTGGTTCGGATGTGCTTGTTGCCCAAGCAACATGTGCCGTTTCGTTGCTTCCATTCCCGGATACATCTATGCCCAAAAGAACGATTCAGTTTATGTGAACCTTTTTGTGCAAAGTGAAACCAATATCACCATCAAAGGCAAACCCGTACATATTTCACAAAAGACTGGTTACCCATGGGATGGAGATATTCATTTGACCGTTGAACCTTCCAAAAAAGAAGCTTTCAAACTAATGATCCGCATACCCGGATGGGCAATGAACAAACCGGTTCCTTCTGATCTGTACAGCTACCTGAACCCGACCACTACGCCTGTCAAACTGAAGGTGAACGGCATCGAAACACCTGTTAAGATCAATGATAAGGGCTATTTGGTGATTTCTGGCAAATGGGCCAAAGGCAGCACTGTGGACGTCAGTTTACCCATGGATGTTCACCGTGTCGTCGCCAATGATAAGGTAGAAGACGATAGAGGAAAGGTTTCCCTGGAACGCGGGCCCATCGTTTATTGCCTGGAATGGCCTGACAATCAGGACAAAGTATTGAATTCGGTTTTATCCGATGATGTTAAAGTGGTCGCTGCCAATAAGTCGGACGAATTAAGAGGCATTGTCCGCCTTGAAGTTGACGCTAAAAGCGCTGAATTGAATGCAGCTGGTGAAATTGTCACGAAACCAAAGCACCTTTCTGCCATACCCTATTACGCTTGGGCAAACCGTGGTGCCGGTGATATGGCCGTCTGGATACCCCGTACCACAGCTTTTACAAAACCCTTGCCTCTGCCAACCATTTGTACGGAAGCCAAAGTGACTTCTTCTACACCAAACAAAGTCCTTGCTAGTGTCAATGATGGTTATGAGCCCAAAAGTTCCAACGACCAGAAATGCCCCTACTACCACAATTGGCCCAAAACAAATTCACAGGAATGGGTGGCTTATGAATTCACCAAACCTGAAACCGTAAGCAATGCCAAGATTTATTGGTTTGACGATGGCCCTTGGGGTGGATGCCGCATTCCGTTGAACTATAGCATTCAGTACAAGGATGCTACCGGTAACTGGGTGAATGTAAAGACAGCCGATAGCCTCAAGCCTTTTAAGGATGCTTATAACCAAATCAAGTTTGAACCGGTCACCACGCAAAACGTTCGGGTTTTGTTTCAGTTGGAGGAAAAGAATTCAGCAGGAATCTATGAGTTTTCTGTCTATTAAAAGACTTAAATTCCAAAAAAGGACCGACTCTTACGAGCCGGTCCTTTTCATTTCCAACAAAATTGTTTAATTATTCAGGATCATTTCCGTATCGATGGCAATCATCATTTCCTCATCGGTCGGAACAACAATGACAACAACCTTGGAATTCGGAGTTGAAAGGATGATTTCCTTTCCTCTGCAGCCCTCGTTCTTTTCAAAGTCAAAATTGATACCCATGAATTCCATATTCTTACAAACCGCAGCACGGGTAGCCCATTGATTTTCGCCTACACCACCGGTAAATACGAGGATATCAAGTCCACCCAAAGCGGCAGCATAGGAACCGACGAATTTCTTGATTCGGTAGTTGTACATGTCGATGGCTAATTTGGCACGGGGATGACCAGCAAATACGGCTGCCTCAATTTCACGCATATCGGAAGACAAACCGGAAATGCCTAATACACCACTTTTTTTGTTCATTACATCACTCAGTCTGGATGCACTTAAATGTTCCTTATCTGCTAAAAAGGTCAATACGCCGCCATCGATTTCTCCGGTACGGGTACCCATCAACAAACCATCCACAGGGGTCATACCCATGGAGGTATCAATGGAAATTCCGTCTTTAATCGCTGTTATCGAGGCTCCGTTTCCGATATGGGCCGTAATGATTTTTTGATCTTCGTATTTAACACCCAAAATTTCGCAGGCTTTTTTAGAAACATAACGGTGACTGGTTCCATGGAAACCATAGCGACGGATGGCATACTTTTCATAATATTCATAAGGCAGTCCGTACATATAGGCCTTAGGGGGCATGGTCTGATGAAACGCAGTGTCAAATACAGCTACCTGAGGAATGCCAGGCAGTGATTTTTCGACAGCTTCAATACCAATCAAAT
>Ga0209430_1000868_pt1 | contig 25674 bp, 13 predicted proteins | sample BarGraIncub1133A_FD_184504 | JGI IMG/M metagenome (GOLD analysis project Ga0209430, IMG submission 184504) | Arctic peat soil microbial communities from Barrow, Alaska - Barrow Graham LP Incubations 11-33A (SPAdes) (version 2) | ecosystem: Environmental > Terrestrial > Soil > Wetlands > Peat... | reverse complement strand
TGTTCTGGCTGTCAATGGTGAAATCTACAATCACCTTGAAATTCGCGAACGCTACAAAGACAAATACGAATTTCAGACCCAATCCGACTGCGAAGTGATCCTAGCTTTGTATCAGGACAAAGGCGTGAATTTTATCGAAGAACTCAACGGCATCTTTGCTTTTGCGCTCTACGATATGAAAAACGATATTTACCTCATCGCCCGTGACCACATCGGTATCATCCCGTTATACATGGGTTGGGATCGTCACGGACAGTTTTTTGTAGGTTCCGAACTCAAAGCACTCGAACCTTTTTGTGCCAAAGTGGAAGTGTTTCTGCCTGGTCATTACCTGAGCAGTCAAGTAGGAGTACTCGAAAAATGGTACAGCCGCGAATGGACTTCCTACGATGCCGTCAAAGACAATGTAAGTTCTGTCGACAAACTTCGGGATGCTTTGGAAGCAGCCGTTAAGCGTCAATTAATGTCCGATGTGCCTTACGGAGTATTGCTTTCCGGCGGTTTAGACTCCTCCATCATTTCAGCCATAGCCAAAAAGCATTCGGCCCTGCGCGTTGAAACGGGTGACCAGCAAAATGCCTGGTGGCCGCAATTGCACTCGTTCGCTGTCGGTCTGGTGGGTTCTCCCGACCTAATCGCTGCCAAGAAAGTGGCTGAACACATCCATACTGTTCACCACGAAATCAATTTCACGGTGGAACAAGGGCTGGACGCCATCAGCGATGTGATCTACCACCTGGAAACCTACGACGTAACCACCGTTCGCGCTTCTACGCCGATGTACCTACTTGCTCGTGCCATCAAGGCTATGGGTGTGAAAATGGTGCTTTCGGGTGAAGGTGCCGATGAAATATTCGGTGGTTACTTGTATTTCCATAAAGCGCCTTCCGCCAAGGATTTGCATGAAGAAACTGTCCGCAAACTGGACAAACTGCATTTATACGACTGCCTGCGCGCCAACAAATCGCTGGCTGCTTGGGGTGTGGAAGGCCGCGTGCCTTTCCTCGACAAGGAATTCATGGATGTGGCCATGACCTTGAACCCGGAAGACAAGATGTGCCGCAATGGCCGCATCGAAAAATGGATTTTGCGCAAAGCGTTCGAAGAATATTTACCTGCTGAAATCGCTTGGCGTCAGAAGGAGCAATTTTCCGACGGCGTTGGGTACAGTTGGATCGACAACTTGAAACTCGTTGCTGCCTCAACGATTTCCGATCAGCAAATGGCTGAAGTCGCCAGCTACTACCCCATCAATCCGCCGCAGAACAAGGAGGAATTCCTGTATCGCAGCATCTTTGCTGAGCATTTCCCGTCTTCGTCAGCAGCAAGTTGTGTACCGTCCGTGCCGTCTGTGGCTTGTTCTACGCCAATTGCGTTGGAATGGGATGAGGCGTTTAAGAAGATGAATGATCCTTCGGGGCGCGCCGTCAAGAGCGTACATGATCAGGCGTACTGATCAATTGCATTCTAAAAAAAGAGGAACTTTCCGGGTGGGAGGTTCCTCTTTTTTTGTTGTTATTTCGATGCTCTGAACGGGACGGCGGGGAGGCCCTCCTTGTTGAAGAAATTGGGCATGGCGGTTTCGTTCCAGCAAAAACGGAGTTGGGCGGGTTTCTTGACTTCAGAGCAGGAAACGATGACCTTATCGTTTAGGATGATGGCTTTGGCTGTATGGAAAAGGGTATCGCCTGCGGCAGCCACTTCAAACCAGGTGAGATCCGTTGCGGGCAATGATTCAAAAGCATTGGTCTGGACATTGTGCTGACCCGCGGTAAGTCCGCTACCAACATTGTCAAAAGTCAAAACCAGCGTTTTTCCTTTCACTTCCATCGATTTGAATTGCGGACCTGAGCAAACCAAATCGGTTTTTCCGTAGGTTTTGTTCAAGGCCAGCAAAGCCAAACGGCGTCCTACTTCCCATTTGTAGGAAGGGTGAATATTGGACAAATCGTCTACCAAATCGATCACAACGGCTTGCCCAGTATTCGGAATACTCAGGCATTTTGTTTGTTGTTCACAGAATATTGCCATGGATTGTGGCGTGTGTTGAACTTTATCCTTTCTTTTGGTATAATAATAAGGTGCAATCTGCACGTAGTAAAAAGGTGCTGTCGGGTTCTTAAAGGCTGAACGCCACGCATCCAGCATCAGTTGCGTCTTCTGCACATAGCGTGCATCCTCAAACATGGCGTTGGATTCACCTTGATACCAGATAAAACCTTTCAGCGCAAAGGGTGTCAGCGGAGCAATCATGCTGTTGTATAAGTCACCTGCAACACTGTTATCAATTTTGTAAGGTTTCACGACTGTTTCAGCCGAGAAAATTGGAGACTTCTCATATTCGAAACCCGGTGTCCATGGTTCGATGCGCGTTCCGCCCCAATTGGAGGAAATGAGTCCGATGGGTACTTTCAATGCTTCTTGCAAATTCTTTCCGAAGAAATAGCCACAAGCAGAAAAAACGGAGAGCGTTGAATCCGTGCATTCCTGCCAGCCTTTGGTGGTGCAATCGGGCAAACTCTTTACCTTCTCGACCAAAATCAGCCGGATGTTTGAATTGCCACCGCTGCGCCATTCCTTTTCTGCCTCGTTTTCACCACGGGCAGGTGCGACATACTTTTTCAAGCCGATGCGCATGGGGTACTCCATATTGGATTGCCCGCCGCAAAGCCAGACATCACCTACCAGAATATTTTCAAGGATGGTATCCTTTCCACTGGCAGAGATGCGTAGGGTGCGTGGTTCGAAGGAGGCGGGCATGGGGTCCAGATTGACCTGCCAGCGACCATCTACATCCGCAAAGGCATATTTGGTTTGGCCTGCAAAAGTGACGGTTACAGGTTCGCTCGGTTGCGCCGTGCCCCAGAAAGGAACAGGCTGATCGCGTTGAAGAACCATGTTGGATGTCAGGACATTGGGCAGTTTCACTCCGGCCTGCAGTGCAAAACAGGCCAAACAGAGTGCAAATAGATACACGGAAAGTCTTTTCATGATGTTCGTTTTTACTACCCATTCATTACGCGTGGGTAGAGCCCTTAGTTTCTACCCTTAAATCTCGTAATCTACTACCATCCGATCCGAACGAACTTCCAGGACAAAGCTCTGTACCGCTTTATGCTTGGGATGCTCCTGGTAGAAATTCAGGTCTTCTTTGCTGGCAAACTCCGAGTACAGTGCCACGTCACCGCTCATCTGTCCGTTTACGAAATCGATACCGATTTCCAGTTTGAGCAGGCCTTCGATCTGACCGTTCAGCGCTTCGAGTTTTTCTTTGATTAGCAAGGCATTAGTAGCTTTGTCTTGTCCAAGGGCTTCGTCCTTGAGTTTCCAGAATACAATGTGTTTGATCATTTTTTGAATTGTTTGATTATCGTTGCAAAAATAGAGAAAAACATGCACATTCTGGGTCAAAAAGCAGTAAGTTAGAGTCTAGATTTTCCACCTCATAGACCGCATCAATATTGCCTATGAGTTCATAGATTTGCTATATTGATATTCCACGTATATTTGCATTAGAAACTGAAATATATCAATACGTTCAACCTATTAAAACTTAAATTTTATGGCAACAATCACTCTCAAAGGCGGTCCTGTTAAGACTTCCGGTTCTCTTCCTGCAATTGGTTCACAAGCCCCCGATTTTTGTTTAACTGGCGCTGACCTAGCCGATGTAAGCTTGGCCAACTATACTGACAAGCGTGTGGTTTTGAACATTTTCCCGAGTGTTGACACGGGTACATGCGCTGCATCTGTTCGTCAATTCAATAAAGAAGTCGGCAATATGAGCAACACGGTTGTTCTGTGCATCTCGGTCGACCTACCCTTCGCTTTGGCCCGCTTCTGTGGTGCCGAAGGCCTAACAAACGTGGTTACCTTGAGCGAACTCCGCGCCCGCAAATTTGGCGAAGACTACGGCCTACGCATCATCGATGGTCCCTTGGCTGGTCTGTTTTCCCGCTGCGTTGTCGCTTTGGACGAAACCGGCAAAGTGATCTACACCGAACAGATTCCCGAAATCACCCAGGAACCGGATTATGCTCCGGTGGTGGCACTGCTGAAATAAGTTCGCAAAGTTTTTGAAATCAAAACTGAAGGCTGCCCAAGGGGTGGCCTTTTTGTTGTATAGGGATGCCGAGAGAAGTGACTATATACTGCAGAACTAGATGGGAAATCGAAGCACCATTGAGTTTATTGGTCTTTGGGAATTGTTCAATAATCCGGTTTTTAATTCCATCGAATTCGATGGAATTAAAAACAAGGCAGGCTCCCACAGCTTTGCATTAACACCAAAACGATGGATTGAATGTAGCTCTATTCGAGGTTGTCGCAAAACAATGGCGTGATACGAATACTGATTTGAAAGGGAACATACGTGACTATGCATCCATAAACGAACTAATTTGCCTCTTGAATATGGAGAATTTGAATGCTGTTTTTATCAATGAGAACATGTCCCAAAAGAAGCGTTTGGTTAAACTCAACCAAGTTACCATTCAGCAAATGAACTTTCTACAAGAGGTTAAGAAGCGAAAATTATTGAAATAAAATCGAGAAACAGAGCTTAGGATCCAGATGCTGTATTGTCCAAAAAAAAGCAATTGAAAAGCAAAATATGGGTACAGATATAAAAATCATCTCCCCTTCAGATGCAAAGTCAACTTCTTCATCGGTTCTTTCATGGCCGCATCCATTTTGACAGTTGCATCGATTAGGAAATTGATCATTTTGTCCCAATCGGATTCGTCAGATTCATTTTTAGTCAACCTTTGTAAATTCTACGTTTACCAGATTCTTCTTCAAATCCATTTCTGGCAAAAAACAGATGCGTTTTGCAAATACGTTTGATGGGGTACATTCCTCAGGCGTGTCAAAGCCCGGGCTACTTGCTGCCAGCCAAAAAATGCCGAGACCTTTCAGGCAGACACTGTTGCCATCGTGAATCTGTTCTTCGATTACATGAGCCAAGGCATCAATACAGGCGACAACATCCGATCCAGTCAAGGAACAGCGGTCGGAGATTATTCTCGACAGTTTTTTAACACTGACAAGTTTTGATGAAACAGGCACGGCATAATATCTTACCTGCTTTTCAGGTTTTGTTTTATCCACTTTTTTACGGACACGGTAATTGTAAGCCATAGAAGTTGTTCTTATTATTTTAACGAGACCCGGATCTCAGCTTATTTAGATGCGGGTCTAAATATATTTAGTTGGGGATATAAATTAAGCGAGACGGGGGTCTAAACGATACAAATATACTTGTTATTTATTATTTAATATATAATGGGTATAAATATAATACAGATAGAACGATATTTTAAACTTTCATCTATCTCAGATAATACAACAGCTTAACAACTCTATTTTTATCCCGAGTTTGACATATAATTCGGTTTGTCTCCGACATGTATATCAGGACTACAACTAACGGCGGGCGTGTGCATATTTCCATTTAGTGGAATCATATCGCGACCACGGCAAGGTTAACCAGATAACCCTGCTGGCACTCAGGAAAGTTGAAGATGGCAAGTTAGAACAGTTGGCAGAAGCTATCAGCAAACACACCGATAAAATATCTGTTTTCAACCTAGCCAAAGATGTGGATAGGACCTTTGTATTTATAAGACGGGCATGATTTATGGACTCAACAATACTTCATCAGATACGTCTGGTGTATTCGTCATTACTTCCGGATCCCCCCATGCTTCTACAGAAGATAAAATCAGAGAAATTTCACTATCCACTACAATCCGTTCCAATCTTGGAGTTTGGTAACTCTGTAGTTTAGGTATTTGATTCATAACTAGGTTTTTATGGAGTGATAAGGACTTTACGGGTTTCGTGTACTCCATTTGCAACAACATTGACGAAGTATACACCAGTGTTGAAGTAATTGCTCAAAACGGTGGCCTGGCTATTGGTTGTCGTATTGGCCAGCTCCTGCCCCAAAGTATTGAAAACGGAAATTCTCATTTCAAATGGAACTTTTTCACGGATTCTAACTTCTATTCGATGGTCATTGGCTAAAACTTCCATGTTGATCTTGGAGGGTGTTTTCAAATTGGTGGATACCTTGCCGATAACGATGCTAAAACGATCGATGCTGGATACCGCTTCCGAGTTGAAAGTGTATGTCGGATTTTTAGTAAGATCCTGCTCCACATTGAGCAGTTTATCTTTTAGAAGAACGGATTGCTCGTTTGTCAGGTTTTGAATCTCAGTTGCTTGCAAGGTAAAAGATCCTGCCATAGCTGTTCTGAATCCGAGCACAAGTTCACGAACATTCAGTAACGGTGCAAGTCCATTAATAGCCACCGGATCCGTACCGACTAAGGTATACACTTCAGGAATTGCGGCAACTCCATTGAACATCTTGCGAGAATCATAGTTATCAAAAGCATCAACAGCATCAGGATAGAAAGCTATGACCGTTTGGTCCAGATTTATACCGTTAGATACTTGCAAACGTACTTTTGGGATGTCAACCAACGTATTTCGAAGTTTGATTCCGGATGCTTGGTGTGAACGCATGGCATTGGTCAAAGTGAAGTTGCCGGCTTGCTTTGCTCTCACCCAAAAGGCCTGCATAGGCGGAATGTTGTCCGCCAAAGCTGTATTACCACTGGGCGTAGAAATTTCCAATCCAGAGAAGGCGTTGTAGGTATCGAACACCATAGTGTTACTGGTGCTATTGTACGAACGGCACCAGATAGTGGTCTCCAATTTATTCGTCGCATTAAGGGCAGTTTTGATATTCAGATAGGAAGGGTAAGGATTACCGATCAGATTAAAACCTGGCTTGGGACTGGAGGTTGTATAACCTAGGTTGATGGTTCGATCTCCATTAATCAAGGCACTTCCGGTAAAATTTATCGTATCATTCCCAGCCATACGGGCCACATAACCATATCCAGGATTCAAATTGGTGACATCATCCGTAATCTCGGTGTAAACCTGAGCTTCCGTAGCTCCTCCTGCTTCATTGTAAGACCAAATTTTGTTTGGTCCTGAAGCGTTAAAGGCTGTACTCGTTGCTCCAGCGACCGGACTGGTCAGATACCAGAAGCGACCGCTTGGCGTTGAACCACCAACTCCAGTCACATATTGCTCCACATTGGCCGAGCCACTCAAAGATAATGTTCCACCGTTCTCCATAAAAGTGGCGGGACCCGTCAGGTCGCTCTTGAGATACAGATTTCCTTCTACTGAAAGCGTTCCTGATAAGACACTGACGTTTTTGCCGGCTTTGATGGTTAAATTATGGCATGTAAAACCTGCTCCAAAATAATCGCCCTCTATGATTGCTTGGGTATTCGCTGTAGGTATAGTGCTCCAGGTGGTGCCATTCCAAGTCACCGTATCGTAATACTGTTGTATCTCCAACGATCCATTCAAGGATGCGTATAAAATATTCTGGGAGTTCACGTCGCTGAGCAATGCATTACTGAAGATAAGCGGATATGTCCCAGGTGTCAGATCAGCATCGGCAACGAACGGGATCTGAACAACGGCACCTACGTTTTGCTTGAACGTTTTTTGCCCCGGGCTGTATACCAAGATACGTAAAACAGTGGCTGACAAATTAACACCCATCACTACATGATCTTGTTTTCGATCGGTCAGGACAATTGCATTCAAATCGGGTGTGAAGCCAGCCGGGTGATTCAAATCGAATTGCAAAGCAACAAAAGGTTCTACATTATCGACTTCTACCGAAATTAATTTTCTTTCTCTTTGTAGGAAAGTTATTGGATTGATCCGGAAATAATTGGGAATAAAAGCATTTCCGGAAAGCTGAATCGTAAACGGATTTTCATCCGGGTCATTACTAAAGATTCTCATTGTTCCGGTAGCGATGCCTTCGGTCGTTTTTGAAAAAACCACGGGTAAATCCAGCGTGCCATACGACGGGATAGTAACCGGTAGCGTCTGACTGCTTGTGAAAAATGCGCTTGAAAACATCAATTGCGTGATGGTCAAAGGTTCCTGCCCATAATTATTTATTCGGAGCGTTTGGTCAGCATGTGACAAAATGGAAACATCGCCGAAAGCAACTTGAGTATTTGCATCAATATCGGGAGAAGTAATGTTAAGATTGCCGTTGTAGGATGCGGACAAAATGTTTTCACCCACGGTATTGGCCAACACGATATTACTCATTCCTATGTAATAATAGCCGGCTGTTCCATTCAAAGAAAAATCCAGGCTGAGCACTTTGCCATCATTTCCAGTGAAATTTTTATTGCCCGAAGAGTAAACTAATACACGTAAGGTTTGAGCATTGATTTGACTGACTGAAACCGTTTGGTCCTGGGAACGGTACAAATGCCCTGAACCAGCAATATAAGTCATTGGAGACGGAAGTGCCAGATCAAATTGAAATCCGGTGAACGCTTCCATATTGTTCAGCGTAAAATCCAATGTGGCAGACGAAGACGATGCCCCAGTGATGCTTCCTGTATGAATTTCGTTAACAGCGAAAGCAACTGCATTCAGAGCAATGGTGGAAGTAGCTTGATCAGGATCATTACTACTGATTTGCAGTTGTTTTGCCAAAACTCCTTTGGCCGTTGGGGTAAACTTTACCGAAACGCTTCTGCTACTATTCGGAGTAATAGTAAAGGTTGAACCACTTGCTGTGGTAAATTGCGAATCATTAAAGGTCAATCCATTGATTATCAAGTCGCTATTCCCCTGATTTGTCAATTGAAACGTCTGCTCAGGCGCCGTTTGAAGCGGCACACGGCCGAAGTCTATGCTTGTTGTCGATACCTGAATATTTGGAGCTAAAACTGTCACCGAACCATTGACTGCGCTTGTCAATATATTTTGTGATAGACTATTGCCCAACATGGGTTGACTAAGGGCTAAGCTATAGGTGGAAGGAACCGTTCCTGATTTTAACTTGAAACTCATCAAAGCACCCGAATTGCCCACGAACGGCGTATTATTCACTGAATAGCCGATCAGTCTGAGTATGTTCCCTGTAAGCAGATTAGCACTCAGCACATGCCCTGAAATTCGTGAAGCATTCAATACTGCCGATCCGTCCACATATTTAAACCCTTCCGGAATTGGAACATCCACTTGAAAGGCCACAAACGAGTTGTCGTTTTCTGCCTCCAGTAGGATGGTTACCTCCGTGTTTGGAGTAACGGAATACTGTCCGATTTTTAGAACATTACCGGCCTTTAATTGGCTTGACATCATGCAAGCCATCATAAGTAGGAACATTCGGATTTTACTATATCTCATGGTATAACGTCTTATTTTAAAGCACAATCATTTTTTTAACTGGACAAACATACCGCTGATCGCCAATTCTGACTTCCAACTTATATACAAACATGCCTTTTTCTTTCAATGTCGTAATCGGCAGATAGTTCATGCCAACAACCGGATTTTCAAGTTTCAGCACATTTACTTCCTGTCCAATCATATTGTAAATTTGGATATATGCCTCATCTACATCCTCGAAGAGTTGTATAGGCAAGATTGTCTGTCTAGTAAACGGATTTGGGTAATTCTGTCCCAGTTCAGCCACAGTGTGGTTTTGCCCATTGCTGTTGCTAATAGTTGGAGCCGTCAAACTTAATGGGATACGTGCTCCTACCTTGTCGGCAAGAACAGCTTCGATGATGCTGACTCCCTTTTTTAACTTAAGTAAAGGGATACGATTGCCGGCCACCACGGTTTTACCTGACATACTGTAGTACAACAGACGTATGCTACTGCTATCCAGCTGGTTGTAACCTGATTCGAAACCCTGAAGCGCTGTCAATAACTGAATGTCATTAATCGACGATACATTTTTTAAGTCGAGCTGCAACCCTCCAATGGATGTCGTTGCATCGGCAAACAGTGTATCGTTTTGCAAATAGAGTCTGGCTTGTTGATCCACAGCAGCGTTGGCAGCACGCAAACCTCCATTCAGTACCAAGTTCACAACACCCACAATATCGAGAACGTTGACGTTTCCGTCACTGTTCAGGTCCGCAGCTTCGGTAATAAATGGTTGTGGATTGTTATTTAGCAAATAAGCCACAATCGCCGTAATATCCAGGACATTTACACTCAGGTCGCCGTTTGCATCGCCTTTTGAGGCAGTGAATGGTATAGCACTTACGAATTTGGAAGAATCGGTTTCAGTCAAGTTAGTACGCAATACCTTATAATAATAGTAGTACTTCTTGTTGGGTGTGACATCAAAGTCTGTATAGAGCGTATCGGCTATTAATATTTTATTAATTAATACTGGTTTGGTCAGTGTTGAATCATTGATATGTTCCATTCTATACATATTATAACCCAACCCATCTGCCAAATCACTATTATTCCATTCCAGATTTACTTTTCCTAAACCTGCAGTTGCCATAAAATCGACAGATGCAGAGTTGGCTGCACTGACAACTACCCTAAACCGTCGATCTTCAATAGGAATCTCAAAATGATCCATATCTTTTGCTCCGGTTACCCTGAGGGTATTGATTCCATCACCGGTAGTGAGTCCTACATTTTTATAAACTGTATAGATAGTTGAGTCTGCACTCCAGCTTCCATCTTCAGCGATGGCTGTTTGTGAATATGGATAACGAACACCCATCGAGACCGTTGGAGGATATTTAATATCCATGGCTCGGTTAAAATACACCTCATATTTTTGTTCCCCAACTCCCAAGGGATCCAATTGATTATATTCATCCTGAGCATCTTTACCATTCACAACTACTTTCCAGACAAGACCATGGGCCAAGGAAGAAGGGCGTAAAAGCATATTCGAAAGGTCATACACTCCAAATATTCCACTTTTGGGAGTATAAAAATCACAAATTCCATTTCTGGCAATGCTTTCTACAGAAGAACCATGATATTGAGGTTCGATCGGTGTCAGTATCTGTGGAATAGTGCTACTATTGTAAATACTAAAATTGGTTTCACCTTGAGGCAATCCTGTATTAGAATAATTGACACCCTTATTGTTGAATATATTTGATTTCCCCAAACTATTAGCAATTTCACCATTATTAAAGAGACCAAGACTATTGGAACTTCTATTATAAAGTATATTGCAATTATCTGAATTTTCGATTCCGTTGCTATAGGCATGTCCGAATCCGATATTAAAGGCAACACGATTAAATAAGATATTACATTTTGATAACTTATCTAAACTCGAATATGAGAAATTGCAATTTAATATTTCACAATCTGTTAATCCAATCCATTTTGTCCAATCGCCTGCTCCCTTTGTAATATATTCAAAACGACAATACCTTAAAGAATCTGAGGTACTGGAAATTAATCCTCTCCAATTATTTCCCAAATCTGTTTTTGTGAAAACGATCATGCTGTCTTTTGTCCCAATCGCTTTTATTGTTCCTGCAGATGATATTGACACGTCATCTTTAAATTTAAGGACGGTTCCAGGTTTTATAGTCAATGTAACGCCTGGAAGTATCGCTAAATTATCGGTCACTATGTAATATTTGTTTGCATAAAGTGTCATGTCATGTATGATCATACCTTTTATTTCCACCCCATTTTCAACATTAATTGTGATGGGTTGACTTATTTCTCTCAAATGATCACCGTACCAGGTTTTCAATTTAAAAACAATATCCCGACCATCATTAATATTGGCAGCCAGTTTCAGTTTTAAGGATACCGTATTTTCTTTGGTTGCATAAGCCGAAACTGAGCCAATACTTGCTTCCGAAGTCAGGATAGTGGCAGTGGTTTGGTCTTCAAATTCACTAAATTCAATACCCACTTTCACATCGTTGGCCTGTCCCCAGGTATTGCGCACTTTTACTTTCAGTTCAATCGTTTCCCCTGCATCCGGACGACTGTCACGGTCACCATCAATGGTGTCGGTTACGGAGTAAGAAACAATGTCCAACTTTGGCTCAGGAATAATATTTATGGCTTTTTCAAGGTCGATATACCGTCCCAAAGAATTAATGAAATTTCCGAATAACATTTCCTGCGATTCACTTGGTCTTTGTTGGCGGTATAGTGATATAGCTCCAGCCACCATAGGTGCCGCCATAGAAGTTCCATTATATTTACGATAATTACCTCCTGGAACACATGATAATATATCTGTGCCAGGAGCTCTAAGTTCGTAATTCAACAGGTCAGGATATCCAGAGAAAACCGGACCATCCTGATCATAATTCGTAAAACCAATTGGAGGTGTGGGTGGGGCTTCAACTCCCAATACAAAAGAATAAGCTCCGGGATATAATGGGGCACCCAATTGCTTATCGGGGCATAAACCAGGTCCAATACATAACCCATCATTTCCGGCAGCAGCCACTAAAACTGCTGTTGCATAAGCGCTGGTCAGGGCATCTTTTAAGGTCAAAGATTCCGAATAAGAACCAAAACTCATGTTAATTACCATTGCACCTTTGCTTGCTGCATAGTTAACACCTTTGGCAATGGTGGCTGCATCGCCTCTTCCAGAGGATTGGAACACTTTAATGGGTAAGATTTTAGCATTCCAGTTGACCCCTGCTATTCCGATGCCATTGTTCCCAACAGCTGCAGCAATACCTGCCACATGGGTTCCGTGCGAGTTGTCGTCCATCGGGTTGTTGTCGTTGTTGATAAAATCCCAGCCACGGATGTCGTCAATCAGGCCATCGCCGTCGTCATCCTTGCCATTGCCGGGTATTTCCTGTGTGTTCGTCCAAATATTGGCAGCTAAATCGGGATGTTGCCAATCCACACCGGTATCGAGAATGCCTATAATGGCGGTAGAATCGCCGGTGGTGGTGTTCCACACTTTATCAATGTTGGTTGCAGGTATTCCCCATTGTTGGGAATAGAGCGGATCGTTGGGAGTCAGGCCACCGTCAGATACTACTTTTTGTTTATTGCTTTCTTGCTTTGAGAGTTTGTCGGCAGTCATTTCAGGTCCGGCTGGACTAAAATCTCCTATGGTAAAAATATAATTCGGTTCAGCATACTCCACTTCCGGCAAAGCCTTCAAGTCCTCAATTACCTGGAAAATATTCACAGGCACACTGGAGGTCGAACGTAATTGTGGAAGGGTGATTTTATAAATTTTATCCAGGTTCGGAATCTTCATATCGCGGCCTTGCGGATCTTTAACGATACGGGCAACACCGGTGCTTCTCAGAAGGCTATTTTTGGTGTTCGGGAAAAGCCGCACTAATGAATCAACTCCACTTGCTTGTAAAACCTTATCTACTGCACTGAGGCCTGCTGATCTTAGCCGGGAAGCACTGCTTAATGGTACCTCGTCCTTGAACTTGACAAGCACCTCATTGAGGACAAAACTCATTTGGTCATCCCGTGGGTCGCGAAGTTGATCGTTGTTTCTGTCAGTAAAGGCAGATGCTTTGTCTTGTGCAAAGCCAGTCCCAAAACTTACAGTGATGCAGATAGCCAAAAGGCACTTTTTCATAACGGATTGTAATTGAAGGTGATTCATTTTATTGATATAGTTTGCATTCTTAGAGCGTTGTGCATTACAAAACAATCATCTTTTTAAGTGGACTAACATACTGTTGGCCTCCACTCCTGATTTCCAGATTATAGATAAATAAACCTTTGTCTTTCAGAGAATTCCATTGAACTTCATGTTTCCCTACAGTCGGATTGTCCAGTTTAATAACCTTGACTTGCTGACCCAACATATTGTAAATGCTTATTGCCGCTTCATCCACCTTTTCGAAGATTTGGACTGGAAGGGTGGTTTGCCCTTTGGATGGGTTGGGATAATTCTGGCCCAATTCGGCGACCGTCATGCCTTGGTCATTGCGATTTCCAATCGTGGGGTCCGAAAGACTAACAGGGATGGCGGCGCCAGCTTTGTCGGACACAATGACGTCCTTCAATTTGCAGGCTTTTTTCAATTTTAGCAACGGGATACGATTGCCCGCGGCAATGGATTTGCCAGACATGCTGTAGTAGAGTAATCGCAAAGTCGAACTGTCTCTTTGGCTATAACCGGACTCAAACGCTTGAAGGGCATCCAGTACCTGAATGTCATTGATCGAAGTCACACCGCTGACATCAAATTGCAATCCTCCGATGGCTGTTGTAGCATCTGCAAAAAGGGTGTCGTTTCGCAAATACAGACTGGCTTGCTGATCCTCTGCGACGTTGGCGGAACGTATACCCCCATATAGTACCTGGTTCACTACACCGACAATATCGAGCACGTTGATGTTCCCGTCACTGTTCATGTCAGCGGCTTCGTAGATGAAGGGTTGGGGGTTGTTGTTCAGCAGGTAGGCAACAATCGTAGTGATGTCAAGCACGTTAACTGAAAGGTCACCGTTAGCATCGCCTTTGGCCGCAGTAAAAGGAACAGCACTGACTACTTTGGATGGGTCTGTTTCCGACAGATCAGTCCGGACAACCTTGTAAGTATAGTAATATTTTCTATTCGGAACGACTGAATAGTCTGTGTAAAGTGTGTCATTTATTAGGGAGGTATTGATGATGACTGGAGAGGTCAATGTGGAATCGTTGATGTGCTCCATGCGATACATGTTGTAACCAAGGCCGTCTGCCAAATCGTTGTTGTTCCACTCTAATTTAACTTTTCCTAGACCAGGCGTTGCCATAAAATCCAACGAGGCAGAAGATGCCGCACTAATTAAAAATTCAAAACGCATATCCTCAGTAGGTATTTCCCATCCTTCCAAATCTTTGGCACCTGTTACACGAACACGATTGATACCGTCGCCAGTAGTTAACTTAACATTTTTGTAGGCTGTATAAATACGTCCATCATCTGACCACGTTCCATCTTCATTAACTGCAATTGAAGAAAAAGGATATCGTACTCCAAAACTAACTTGTGGAAGTATGGTCTTATTCATTGGTCGGTTGAAATAGACATCAAAACGTTGTTTTCCAACACCTACTGGTTCGACCTTTTCATCCTGTGCATCTTTGCCATTGACGAGAACTTTCCAAACTATACCATGGCATTCTTCAGGGGGAGCGTTGAGAAAGGGTTTAAATTTGGCACGTGGCCATGTAGAATTTTCCATGAAATCTTCAATAAAACCTTCTATCTTAGTAGAATCACTAGTCCCCCAATATTGATATTGAATTTTCTTAAAATCTGCTGAATTATTTGGATAAGTATAAGTTCGATATTTTGTATAAACAACTCTTGTGTCTTTATAAAAACCGTCATTATAACTATGATATGGTTTAGAATATTCACTAATAAAAACATTTTGAACAGCAGGGTCATCATTCTCCCTAATGCTTTCTTGACCAATTGAGAAGTTAACAAAATTATTTAATGTAAACCTTTTTATATCTTCCGAACCAACGCCAGAAGTTAAACTATTAGAGAAGTAATAACTACTGCTTGTAGAAGGGCTTAAAAAATTATTTTTTGAAATCAATCCATATGAAGTATAAATTGGTGAGGACGATCCATAATAGTAATTATTGACTAAAGAATCTACAATTCCGATTACATTACCTATAAAAATGCAATTAAATGCACTTGGAGGATTCATATAGTTATCAGAACTTAATGGCCAATTTATATTATCAAATCTACAATAAGAAAGCCTGTTTTTAATTATTCTATCATTTCTAAATGAAAAAATTGTACCTACAGAACCTGGAGATGATGGTGGAGAATAACCTTCAAAATAAATTAAACTATCAGGTTTTCCTTCTGCGATTAATTTTCCACTAACGGGTACTGTTTTCCCCGGATAAAACAATATCTTTGTTCCTGGCTTGATAATAAGTGTACCTTCTACTCCAACTTTAAAACTATTATTAACCAGATACAATCTATTTGGATATAAAATTTTCACTCCATCAAGCACGCCTGAAAGTTGCTCTCCATTTTCAGCTGTAAACACAAATTTTTGTATGATAGTATCTGTAGCTCCCTTATACCAACTAAATAAATCAAATGTGATATCCCTATCATGAGCCACATTGTTACTGATAATGAACTTCATTGGATCACTTTCACTGGTACGCGTTGCATACGGGCTAATTGAACCAAGAAACGAAGTTGGTTTTACAATATCGCACGTAGTTGTATCTTCAAATTCAGCCAACTGAATTTTCCAGTAAACACTATCAACCTGACCTCCGGTATTTCTTGCCCGAAACCATAACTGAATAGTCTCTCCAGCATCTACACGTCCATCCTTATCATCTAATGCAAGGGTATCAACCATCACATTGTTTAAAAACCAGATTTCCGGCTTTGGCACAATAGTCAATGCTTTATTGATATCGAGATATTGCTCTGTCGCTTGAATCAATTTTACCCACATGAATTCGTTGGTTTCCTCCTCATACGGGATCAATTTTCTATAAAGGGAAACAGCTGCCGAAACGATAGGTGTTGCCATTGAAGTGCCTTGATATACACGGTAATTTCCGTTTGGAATGGTACTAATGACATTTGTACCTGGAGCTTTCATTTCATAGTTTACCAAATCGGATGTATTACTGAAGGTAGGCCCATTGCAATCATAATTACTAAAGCTGGCTTCGGGAGATTGAACGCCTAGAACGTAAGAAAGACATGCAGGGAAAAATTGACCAGAAGGAATACAACTTTCTAAAGCCAGAGCATCATTACCTGCAGCCGCCACCAATATTGTTGTTGCATAAGCATTTGCCAAAGCATCTTCCATTGCCAATGATCTTGCATAGCTTCCAAAACTCATATTAATAACTGTTGCACCTTTAATTGTTGCATAGATGATGGCTTTTGCAATATTCGCTGCATCGCCTCTGCCCGATGACTGGAAAACTTTCAAAGGCATTATTTTCGCATTCCAATTCACTCCCGCAATCCCAATTCCATTATTCGTTTCCGCCGCAGCAATTCCGGCCACATGCGTTCCATGGCTGTTGTCATCCATCGGATTATTGTCGTTGTTGATGTAATCCCAACCACGGATATCATCGATCAAACCATTGCCATCATCGTCAATACCGTTACCAGGGATTTCGCCTGGATTTGTCCAAATCTTGTTTTTCAAATCCGGATGGTTCCAATCCACACCAGTATCCAGGATGCCAATAACCTGAGTCGTGTCACCCGTTGTCTGTTCCCAGACCAAATCTGCCTTTACAGCAGGGATATACCATTGTTGTGCATACAATGGATCATTTGGCACAACTGCAGACTGCGTACTCCGCAAACTACCCTGCATCTTTTTTACATCGTCAGCCGTTAGAACTGGTCCGACAGGTTGCAAATCATCCACCGAATAGATGTAATTCGGTTCAGCATATTCCACTTCCGGCAAGGCTTTTAAATCCTCAATAACCTGAAATATATTCTCCGGCACACTGGAGGTTGAACGCAATTGGGGAATGGTGATTTTATAGATTTTATCCAGGTTCGGAATCTTCATATCGCGGCCTTGCGGATCTTTAACGATGCGGCCAACACTAGAGCTTCTAAAAAGACTACTTTTAGTGGTCGGGAAAAGCCGCACCAATGAATCAATACCGTTTGCTTGTAAAACCTTGTCCACAGCACTGAGTCCTGCTGATCTCAATCGGACAGCACTGTTTAGTGGCACCTCGTCCTTGAACTTGACAAGCACTTCATTCGGGACAAAATTCATTTGGTCAACCAGTGGATTGCGAGCTTGATCGCTACTGCCAGTCGTAAACTTGTCGGCTGAATTCTGAGCATTTAGGGCTATGCACCCCAACATCATTAGGAAGGTGATGATCTTTTTCATGGTACCAGAATGTTTTGAAAATCAGAAGGAAAGACACAAGACATAAAAAATTCCGAATGGAATTAGAGAACACAATAAATTCGGTATAAAATATCGACTAACCGTTTTATAATCATACAAAAATAGTGAATTAATATGCTTAATGAACCATTTTTTGGAATATTTCATTTAGAAAAATGCTTTTTGCTTATCGCCTTTTCTTTTTCAAATATACCACATTGACGGTATTACCCATTCCCCCACCATCCCCTATTTTTGCATCAACAAAATAATCAAGCTATGGCAACAACAGAACAAGCACTGCGTTTCGAAACGCTGCAATTGCATGCAGGACAGGAAGTCGATAAGACTACGCATTCCCGCGCATTACCCATTTATCAAACGTCCTCCTATGTGTTTGAAAACGCCAAAGACGGCGCTGACCTGTTTGGTCTTCGCAAGTTCGGTAACATCTACACGCGTTTGCAGAACCCGACGACCGACGTTTTTGAAAAGCGGGTCGCTGCGCTGGAAGGTGGCGTAAGTGGTCTGGCCACCTCGTCCGGACAATCAGCCCAGTTCATTGCATTGAACAACATTCTGCAAGTTGGTGACAATTTCGTTTCGACCGCACATTTATATGGTGGCACCTACAATCAGTTCAAAAACCAGTTCAAACGTTTAGGTGTTGAAGCACGTTTTACCAAGAACGACACCCCTGCCGATTTTGAAGCGTTGATCGATGACAACACCAAGGCTATTTATCTGGAAACCATTGGTAATCCAGAACTGAATGTACCCGACTTCGATGCCATCGCTGCAGTAGCAAAAAAATACGACATCCCTTTGATTGTGGATAACACGTTTGGTGCAGGCGGATTCCTGTTCCGTCCGATTGAACACGGTGCGGCTGTCGTTGTGGCTTCTGCCACCAAATGGATAGGTGGACACGGAACCTCCATCGGTGGCATCATCGTGGACAGCGGAAACTTCAACTGGGGAAATGGAAAATTTCCTTCCTTCTCGGAACCTTCCGATAGCTACCATGGCCTAGTTTTTTCAGACGTATTTGGTATTGGCGGCCCTTTCGGCAACATCGCTTTCAACATTCGTGCTCGTGTGGAAGGTCTGCGTGACTGGGGTAACACCATCAGCCCGTTCAACTCTTTCCTGCTTGTTCAAGGTTTGGAAACACTTTCACTGCGTCTGGAACGTCATGTCCAGAACACGCTCGCTCTGGCCTTATGGCTGGAAAAACACCCCAAGGTGGAATTTGTCAACTACCCGGGTCTGAAGAGCAGCAAATATTATGATTTAGCTAAAAAATATTTCCCCAAAGGAGCCGGAGGTGTTCTCACCTTCAAGATCAAGGGTGAACCCATAAACGCCGACACGCTGATAGATCATGTCCGACTGCTGAGCCACCTGGCCAACGTTGGCGATGCAAAGTCCCTGATCATCCATCCTTCCGCAACAACGCACGAGCAGTTGTCTGTGGAAGACCAGAAGGCTTCCGGCGTGGAACCAGGACTTGTACGTATTTCGGTGGGTATCGAAAACATCGAAGACATCAAGGCCGATCTGGAACAAGCATTCAGTCATATCTGATTCCGACAGACGCTATTTGAAGTTGGAAGGCTGGCCATCGAAGGTCAGCCTTCTTTGTTTTTTAAGCAGCGCGATTTTTTTGTACTTTTGCATTCAGAAAAAAAAATAAATATGGAACTCAACATCTTAGAAGCGATTACTCAGACAAACGTGCACAAGGACCTCACGCTCTGGACGGACAAACTCCTCAATTGGGCTTTGACCAGCGGTATTCAAATACTTATCATCGTCGCCATTGCCTGGTTGCTAAAAGTCATTGCCAAGCGGTCCATCCGACGAATTGTCAAGACAGCGGTGACCTTGGACAAACATCATGTGATGGAGGACGGGGAAATCAAGCGCATGAACACGCTGATTCGCATTTTCAGCTGGACGATGAACACCATCATTGTGGTCATAGCTGCCATGATGGTGATGCAGGAATTCGGGGTCAAGATTGCTCCCATTCTCGGCACAGCAGGTATCGTCGGTGTCGCCATCGGATTCGGCGGCCAGTATTTGGTTAAGGACCTGATAACAGGTTTCTTCATCATTTTCGAGAACCAGTACCGCATCGGTGATGTAGTCAACATTGAAGGCATCGGCGGAACGGTTGAGGATATTAGCCTGCGGGTCACGACCTTACGTGACATGAACGGTACGGTGCATTACATTCCGCATGGCGAAGTGAAGAAGGTTTCCAACAGTTCCAAACAATTTGCCAAAGTGAACATCAATGTGGGCGTGGCGTACGAAGCCAACATCGATTATGTGCGGGAGGTCATCAATAAAATTGGTAACGAGCTAGCAACCGATCCTGCCTGGAAAGACTTGATCAATGAGGCTCCCAAATTCCTCCGGGTGGATTCTTTGGACGAAAGCTCCGTGAGCATTAAGATTGTTGGTGAAACCAAACCCCTGAAACAATGGGAAGTAGCAGGAGAACTGCGTAAACGAATCAAGGAAGGATTCGACAAGGCAGGCATCAGTATTCCGTATCCGCAACAGGTGGTTCATCACATTGGCTCCGGAATTTTACCAGACACCGAAGTATAAGATGACGACTGAACCGACCTTCGAATACTGCGACTTCAAGAACCCGGTTCACCTTGAAGCCATGGGTTTTCTGCTCAATCATTACATGGAAGATCCAATGGGGGATCATCCGCCTTTGAAACCGGAGGAATTGGCTCTTCTGGCAGAAAAAATGGCCGAACGACCCCATGCTTTTATACTTTTTATACTGTTGGATGGTAAATATGTCGGAATGTCTACATGTTTCGAACTTCTGTCTACCTTCAAAATCAAACCCTATCTCTATATTCACGACTTCATTGTACACGGGAATTTTAGGGGTCAAAAGCTGGGTCGAAAGTTGATGGAAAAGCTGGTCGACATTGCCCGAGAGCGAGATTATTGCAAGATTACCCTGGAGGTTCGCGAAGACAATGAAGCTGCGTTGGCACTGTACAGAAATATGAGTTTCGAGGAATGCGACCCGAAAATGTATTTCTGGACTAAAAAACTTTAGAAACGAACCATGAAACGAGCACTGACCTTACTGATCCTTTTCTACGCAATTATTTTTACATCAACCGCCCAATTAATTGCCTTTCCTGGAGCAGAAGGCTTTGGCAAGTTTGCAAAAGGTGCTCGTGCTTCGGGCAGTCCGACAGTCTATCATGTCACCAACTTAAACGACACAGGAGCGGGCTCTTTTAGGGATGCCGTAAGTGCTTCGAACCGTATTGTGGTTTTTGATGTGGCAGGTGTCATTAAAATTACTGGACGCATCGTTTGTTCTTCCAATATTTACATTGCCGGTCAAACGGCTCCGGGTGAAGGCATCACGGTCTATGGAAACGGGTTCTCCTATTCGGGAGCGGACAATGTCATTTGCCGGTATCTGCGAATGCGGATGGGTTCCATCGGAGACAGTGGCAAGGATGGATGCGGCATTGCCAACGGTAGCAACATGATTTTCGACCACGTTTCCGTTTCATGGGGAAGGGACGAAACGTTTTCCGTCAGTGGTGCCGAGTGCATCAACATCACCATCCAGAACTCTGTGATAGCACAAGGTTTGCTGGGTCATTCAGCTGGCGGGCTCATCCAGACCGACGGTGGTGTGACTTTGTATCGAAACCTGTATGTAGACAACGATACTCGTAACAATAAGATCAAAGGCGTAAACCAATACGTCAACAACATGGTTTACAATTGGTCATCAGGCTGTTATCTAATGGGTGGCGATTCTGAAGGCACTTCGTATGCAAACTGCGTGAGCAACTATTTTGTGAACGGACCGATGAATTCGGTCGCTGCATTAAGCGGAGCTAACGCCAACTACAACATTTATGCGGTGGACAACTGGTGGGACAAAAATCGTAATGGTCAACTGGATGGTTACTTAGTACCACAAAATGAATACAGCGGAGGGCCGACCTTTCAATCGGTTGCCTACGATTATCCGGTTCTACCGACCTGGCCGGCACAATCGTTGGTGGATTCCTTATTGCCAGTAGTCGGAGCCTCTCTACCCTACCGCGACCTGGTTGACTATTATGTCATCAACGAACTGAAATCCTTTGGCAAAAAGGGCCTTATCATTACCAACGAAACGGAAAATACGGTTGGAGCACCCACCGCATGGTCCATGTGGACAGGTTCAAAGCCCATCGATACGGACAATGACGGCATGCCCGATGTTTGGGAAACAGCCAACGGATTGAATCCGAGCCTTGCTTCGGACGCCCTAAGCTATGCTGCAAACGGTTATTTGAACATCGAGAATTACATCAACAGCATCACTGGAAAAAATTCCCAGGAATTTCTGCGGGCTCCACTCTGTTTGGTGACGGATTCAACCACTCAAAATTCCGTATCTATTTCTTGGTTCGATTTCACTGAAAAAGAAAAGGGTTACTGCGTGGAAAAGAAAGTCAACGGCAACTTTACGGAAATCAACCGCACGGGCATCAATGGGAATTTATTCATGTTAGGTGGGCTGCAACCTGAACAAAAAGACACTTTCCGCATCCGTGCGTTCAACGATGCAGGTTATTCCACGTATTCCAACGAATTGATTACCAAGACCAAGCCTATTACGGTAGCTGTTCTTGACCTGAACACGTTCAAACCAGATCTGACCTGGTCTGGAGGAAACAGCACGAGTTGGGACAAAACCACTGCCAATTGGGATGACGACGGCATGGAAACGTATTTTAGAGACAGCATCAACGTCCTGTTCACCAATTCCGGTTCCAAAACAGTCAATTTGACTGAACCGGTAGCCATCAAAGCCATGTTGGTCAATGTAGATACGACCTCCGCTTATACCTTCATGGGTAGTGGATACATTTCCGGAAAAGGATCAGTGAATAAAATCGGAAATGGAACCCTATCCATGCAAACTAACAACACCTATACTGGTGCAACGGTGCTCTATAATGGGACATTGGAAGTCAACAAGCTGGCAAACGGTGGTCTTCCAAGTTCCATTGGAGCTTCACAGAACTACAATTTCAATTGTGTATTGAAAGGCGGAGAATTGAACTACACTGGGGCATCGGTTTCGACCGACCGGAACATCATACTGGAAAATGACGCTGAAATCGGTGTCAGTAACAGTGGCAGCACCCTAACCATCAACGGCATACTAAGCGGATCCGGGGGTTTGACCAAAAGTGGTGCCGGATCGCTTTATTTCTCAGGGCTAAACTCCTATGAGGGATTGACGAGTGTGGATGGTGGCAAATTGGAAATTAACGGAGCAGCAGCCATTGTAAATGCCTTCAAAGCAGGAAAGGTCTACAAACTAAACGGGGGATACTTGAAAACAAGTGGTAAATCCGACGAAGTGTATGATGATTATTACAGCGATTTTATCGTAGTCGAAGGAAAAACCTCCTATTTTGAGCCTTTTCGCAACTGCTACATCCACAGCAAATTCAGTGGAAGTGGGACCTTGTATTTCAACCTGACTTACCTCAGGGAATACATTCAGGGTGACTGGTCTCAGTTTAGCGGAACCGTTTATGCGAACCCCATCAGTACTGAAAACCTTTTCATGCTGAACAACACCAACGGCATACCAAACGCACGCATCGTAACTACTGCCGGTGCCAGAATTCTTTGCTGGAAAAACGCCAGCACCATGTATCTGGGCGGACTTTCCGGTCCTACCGGCACCTGGTTGTCTGGAGCTGACAAGCAGAACAATGCGGCTTCGATGACTTGGATCGTCGGTGGAGCAGGCACAGATGAAACGTTCAACGGAATCATCAACAACGAATGTGCCACGAATTCATACAAAGGAGTCACTACTATTGTCAAAGACGGCAAGGGATATTGGAAACTGACCGGTGCAAACGTTTATAGCGGAACAACCACTGTGAAAGGTGGAACGCTCATTGTGAACGGGACTCACACCGGAACTGGCAAAGTAACCGTAATGACCGACGCCACACTCACCGGAAAAGGAAAAATTCCGGGGTTGACGGAAGTGCAGTCAGGCGGAACGCTTTCAGCCGGAGACCCGACGGTTTCGGCGATTACCACGAGCATCGGCACACTGACTACAGGGGCACTAACCCTTCAAAGCGGTAGCCAAACGAGGCTTAGAATTGACAAGGCCAATGCGCTCAATGACAAAGTCGCCTCTTCCGGAGCCATCACCTTCGGTGGAACACTGAACCTGACCATCAGCGGTACCATCCTGGCCAACGACCAATTCACCCTGTTCACAGGCACCTCATTTGCCGGATCTTTCAGCAAAATTGTTCCCGAAACGCCTGGAGATGGTTTGATGTGGCTTTTTGCCAACGGCGTCCTTAAAGCAGTAACGGCAACGGGAATCAACGAGGTGAAGAGTTCCCAGTTGAAAATCGGAACGAATCCTGTGAAAGACAATACGACTTTGTATCTGGATAAAACGTATAAAACCATCGAATATGCTGTGGAATCAATCGATGGCAAGCAATTGATTCACAAGCAGCTATTCGATCAGAATCAGTTGGACCTAAACCTGAGTAGTTTGCCAAATGGCATGTATTTGGTCCATGTTACAGGAGACAAAGAGCTAAACGTTTCAGCCAAGTTATTAAAAGAATAGTACGAACAAACATAAAAAAACGGTTTCAGTTGGATAATCTGAAACCGTTTTTTAATTCTAGTGCGCCTTTCTACGCTTTATCCGTCTTTTCGATGATGTATTCGGGCCTGTCCTTCATTTCGTCGAAAATGATGCCGATGTATTGGCCCAAAACGCCGACGGTCAGCAATTGAACGCCACCGAAGAAAATTACGAGCAGGATGATGGAACTCCAGCCTGTTGCCGCATTGGTGAACCCGAAAATTTTGCCGAGTACGATCCAGATGGCGTAGATCAAACCGATCATGACAGCGGTAAAGCCCAAACTCATCGCAATTTTTAGTGGCTTTTTGGAGAAATAGAGCATGGCCGTACCTGCGAAATGAAGCATTTTGCGGAACGGGTATTTGGTTTCACCTGCAAAGCGTGCTTCCCTTTTGTAGCTGATCGGCACTTGCTTGAAGCCTACCCAGCTGATAATACCCCGGATGTATTTCCCTTTTTCGCGGAAACGCTTGAATTCTTCAATGATGCGGCGGTCAATCAGTCGGAAATCACCGGTGTCGAGCGGAAAATTAACTTCAGAAAGCCCGTTCAGCAGGCGATAGAAAAGCTTGGAAGTGAACACTTTGATAAAGCTTTCACCCTTCCTGTCTTCGCGTACACAATACACGACATTGGCCTGTTCTTCCCGCTGCTTTTTAATCATGTCGGGTATGAGTTCGGGCGGATCCTGCAAATCGGCATCAATGATGACGGCAAAATCGCAGTCGCATTGATGCAACCCAGCCGTCACAGCAGGTTGGTGGCCGAAGTTCCTGGAGAAATGCAAAACGGTCACGCGAGGATCGGATGCAGCAATTTCAGAAAGCAATGTTCCAGTACGATCCGTACTTCCATCGTTGATGAAAATAATGGAAGGCTCCACATCGGACAGTTCATCCATCACCTTTTTCATTCGGGCCCAGGAGGTTGTAATCACCGCTTCCTCGTTAAAACAAGGAACAATCAGGCTGAGTGTTTGCATAATCAATGACGATTTTTTAAATGACTCATGAGAGAAAAAATATTTCGTTCGCTGAAAGTTAGCTTTTTATTGACAAAGTATTGGATCATAGCGACCACAAATACTGAAATGGCTTTGGAGACCATGCTGTTCATGCCCATTCCTGCTATCATAACGGCCAACATTCCAGAACTCAGGGCCATTCCGGCCAGGGCGATGCTGAAGAATGAGATGAAACGGTAGAATAGCTTGTCTTTGACCTTGAATGTAAAAATGCT
>Ga0209430_1000867_pt1 | contig 25699 bp, 49 predicted proteins | sample BarGraIncub1133A_FD_184504 | JGI IMG/M metagenome (GOLD analysis project Ga0209430, IMG submission 184504) | Arctic peat soil microbial communities from Barrow, Alaska - Barrow Graham LP Incubations 11-33A (SPAdes) (version 2) | ecosystem: Environmental > Terrestrial > Soil > Wetlands > Peat... | reverse complement strand
GCCCAAATACCTGTTGAAGCGGTAATGATCCAAGCTTTAGTGCCTGTAACGCCCGTACCAAGTAAGGTAACAGAGTCGCCAGCCTGTGAAGTTGCCTTCGTATTAATCAGGTCTTTGTTTACTACCCCTGCGTCAACCACAACAGAGGCGGCCAAAGTAATCGTTCCTGAAATACCGTCAGCGGCCACAGGCGAAATAGTAACGATGTTATTCCCTGCTGCGCCTGTATTTACGATATGATAAACCAATCCAGCGGCTGTTGCAGGAAGTGAAATTACCTTTGCATCAGTTGCAATCATAAATAAAGATCCTGATTCGGAAGCTAACAACGTTCTATTGTCTACCAATAAAGCGTTATTGATGCTATTTAATTCTGATTCCATGAGAATCTTATCCCCATTAGAAAGTACTTTGTAAAAATCGCTCATGATTATGCTGTTGCCCCGGTTATTTTAACGATGTCCTGAACTCTTGAAGCAAGGCCACTGGTATAATTTGTGACCAAAAAGAACTTATCCAAGAAACCCCATTCTTCCATGGTTGTCATTCTCAGATGCCCGGTAGTTTCACCCAAACTGGAAGCGTCAACGGCTTCTTTGTTGTGATAAACATTCAAACGTTCTCCAATATAAGGAGCCGGTGAAGGCATGATTCCCCATACTTTTGAATCAACGGTTGATCCTGTGCGGAAGTCAAAAGGATAGTTCTGAACTGATCCGATTGCGCCGTCAACCAATAGATAGGCTTTGAACTGGAACGCTTCAGGAGCGATATTCAGCGTTTCAAAGAATTTAGGCATCATGTTTTGAATGAAGGATAAATTCTTATCGTTGGCTGCACCGTATTTCAGGATTTCATTCAAGGCAAGGTTGAAACCACCTTCATTTACAACGATGTTGTAGTTTCCGGCCTTTTTTGCAATACGCATCAAAGTTTTTAGGTTTGCAAACAAGGTATCAAGCTGACCGGCCTTATTTACGGTCACAGTGTCCAATCCAGCATCGAAAGCAAAAGTTCCGCTTCCTCCGTTGATCTGAGCAACAGCCAAAGCGGTTTGATTCCTGTAAGTGTCCAAAAGAGAGGCAATCAGTACTTCTTTTGCATTTGCCATAGCCATAAACACTTCATCATACTTGTTAGCCAAATAATCGGCCATCGTAATGGTGTTGTTTTGGAACCATGCGGGATACAATTGAAATCCTGAGAAGATGGAAACTGCGGTCAACGTCTTTTGTTCTGATGTTGACAGGTGAGCCGGAATAGTGAACGATTCAACCGAAGTAGTTGTGATAACCGATTCTTTCAATCCGGTGTATTCCGTAGTTCTTCCTTCAACCTGCTGAAGGTGTGCTTTAAGTGAGGGTGTCAGCACCTTATTGAAAGGTGTGTTGTATTTCAAACACTCAATAAGCCCAAATCCCTGACTTGGTAGCTCTGTTTGTACCGTCTTGTCTTGATACGCCAACAAAGCAGAAAAATCAATTAAACGATCTGCCATAATTTTAATTTTTAAAATGTGAATAATTGCGTTTGCGTACCAAAATAGTCTATTACTTAAAGTACTTTGTTTAATTTTCGTAACTCATTAAAACGATCCGGGAACCTGGGATCCAGAAAAGGAATGTTTTCAATGGTTATGATTGATTGTTTTATCAATTCCAATCGTGCCGAAACACTCATATTTTCAGCGAAATTAAACATTCCATTTGTTGCCCCTTTCTTTCCTGAACCTGCGCCGCCGCCCGTTGCCTGGTCTATCAGGATCAAATCTTTTAGTTCTTCGTCTGACTTTAGTAAATCAGAAATCAGATATTTTTGATAGTCCTTTGTTCCGATAAGATTATCGTTTTCATCGTATGACAGTTCATAAGTCTTTTTAATCCTGTCAATTGCGTTTCCTTGTTTTGCCTTCAGCTCGAATTGATTTACTGTTTCATCGAACTTTGGCATCGCATTTTGAATCGATTGGCCAAACTTGAAAGCCTTAAAATCATTTACGACTGTTTCATGTTTGGTTTTCCATTCAGTTTCTTTTTGGTTTAACAAGTCTGGAATTTTGGCCAGTTCTGTTTTTGCCTTTTCAAGTTCAGCCTTTAGCGTTTCATCGCCTTTGTGGTTCGCAAACTTTTCTTCAGCCAACCTTACTTTTTCTTCAGCGGCTGTTAATTTTGTTTGAGCCTGAGCCGGGAGCCATTCTGAACCAAGACGGATAAAATAGTCTGAATACTTTTCGCCTTCGTTCTTTTGAATTCCGGTTTGTTCAAACATTTTCTGAGCCGCACCGTTGAAAATACCATCAGCGTTTTTATTTGCCAATGCCTTCAGTTCAGTTTCTTTGCCCGTGTATGCCGTTTCAATTGCCTGAATCTGTTCAGGTGTTAATCCTGTTGATAATGTTTCATCTAATAGCATAATCTGTTATGTATTAATATTATTGTTAATTAATTTACTTTTCCTTCTTTTGCTTTATTAACCAATGCCTGAAGTAATTCAGTTTTAATATTCTTTGCCGGGTTCAATCCTAATTCTTTGGCCTCTGTAAATAGCGATTCTCTCACTTCTTTTGCGACGTTTAATACAGATGAAGCCTGATGCGTAGTGACTGGAATGGTTGGACTGTTTACTTTTTCAGTAAGCAAAGCAATCTGATCTTTCAGCAACTCAATTTCAGTCTTTGGCCTCGCACTTTGCTGAATGTCCAAATTGATCCGGTCATTAACCGCTTTCATGGCTGTCGGATCTTCGATCAAACTAGGATGATCGTACACTTTTACACATGAAATTTCACACGCTCCAAGTTTCTTCCAGTTCTGATCTGTCAGAATGTTTTCAAGTTCCATTTCACCGTACTTTGCGGTAATGGTCTGATTCTTTAATTTTCCGTTCTGGTCATAGTTGGCAACTTTCCCTAATACTAATCTCAATTGATAAACTTTCATAATAATCTGTTATTTTAAGTTTGTATTCATTATTTTATTTGGATCCATTAACGGATTGTCAATTGGTGTAATTATTGGTTCTGGTGCTGGTGGTTCAAAAGTATTAACCTTTCCGATTAACAATTCTCTTGCGACCGTCAATTTATTGCTCATTGAAATATTCTCACCAAAATATTCATTAAAGAAAACATTTAGTTCCCCAAATTCTGCCTCAAAAGCATCAATGTAATACTTGAAATTTAGCCTCAATTCCTTCATTTTTGGATCAACTGTCATTGTTATAAACTGATCATCTGTAAGAGTCGAATAAGGCAGTAACTTATACAAAAGATTGCTTCTTTCGAGTGCATCAGGATTGTTTTTATAAATCGAAAAGTTAATCCGGCTTATTAGGTTTTCTTTATCAATCGTATCGACTGCAATAGCCAGAAAGTCCCTTAACTGAAATTCAGTATCTAGGTAAAAATCCGTTCCTTTGTCGATATAGTTTGATTTGAACGATTTACCGAAGGCAATTTTAAGCAACTTACTGTCAAGTGAGGTCTGAAGTTTAGACATTTTACCACTTAATTCAATCAACGTATTTTCAAGTGTCTGGTTTCCCCTCGCAATCTGATCTTTATTCTTTGCCTGGCCATTTGCCTGTTCGGTTCCTTTGCCGACAAGTCCGTATTTTATTTCATCGTACTTTTCTTTGACAAAGTCATTAACCCAAGTCAATATTTCAACAGGAGCATAATGAAACTTAACAAAATTGGCATTCAAATCGAAAGGTGCTTTTCCGTCGTCACTGAACTTAGGAACCGGCAAACCGATAACCATTCCGGCCTGAATAATTGTTTTTGAATTGCACACAGGGCATGGGACCAGACTATCTTTGTTTCCCAGCACTCCATTCAGACCACCCAAATAGCCTCCTGTTTCAGTTGCAATACATCGTGTACCGTTTTCAAACGATCTTTCACATGGCTTATTATTTTGCTTATAATGAGTAATGACGGGTATCATGCCCGAAGGAATGAACATCTTTTGGAGCGTGTAATAATTCACATAGTTTTCAAACTTCTCTACGAAATTTGAAAAAATGCTTTTCCGCACCACAAATTTTTCTGTATTTATCGGCTCGACTGAAACGAAGTCAGCCGGGCAAACTCCTAAATCATGAGGTATTTCTGATTCAAGTGTAAAAATCTGATCATTTTCGATATAAACTGAATAAAACTGGTCGGTATAAAAATAGTATCTTTCTTCGCCTTTGTCATTTTCACCCTCAAATACGATTGCTTTGATAGCTCCTGATTCTGTTTTGTCAATCGCTTTTACGTCGTCTATTTCAATCGTAAACCGGTATGGATTGCGCTTGTCAACGAAGTCTGTAATGATGATTGAATTGTGCTGATTAATCAGTAGGTTGAAAATTTCAGTCTTCCAGTAGTCTGAATATTTTGAAAGTAGTTTTGCTGATGTTATCTTTTGAGCGTTTGAACTAAAAACATAGTCATATCTAGCGTTCGTTGCATCGAATACCTTTTTAAGTTCCGGGATAATATCGTCTTGAATTAATGAAGCTGTTGGAAGTGGATGCCTAAAGAATTTCATGTATGATCTGAAGTTCTCTTTTCGCATCCAAGATTGAACCCAATTTATGAACGGGTTTTGAGTGTTCCAAAGTTCATCAAGATTGTTATCGGTATTGGTGAAAATATCAGTACTAAGATGTGTTTGAATGAAATATCCAAGTTTCTTTTCATAGGAAATAGCCTCATGAATCTCTTTCTTGTATTCACATGAATCTATGAAGTCTTTAATTATGCTGATAGGTTCGTCTGCCATAATTTAAGTAAAATAAAGTATGATGTCCGACCTAGTCTGTTAAGTCTTGAATTGCAAATATAAAAATAAATATTTGAAAAGATGTTCAATAATTAAAATTATTTTTTAGGCGCAAAAAAGCCCTGATAAAATCAAGGCTAGAAGATAATACCACAGAATTACAAATAATGAGTTATGTAAATTGGTTTACCAATTAAATCAACTCCGATGTAATAAGTTGCTTTTTTCATTAAGCAAATAAATTAAACTCATAAACTTTAAATATACCGTTTTTATATCCTATGTGATGTGGATTATAAATCCATTCAATTTTCCACATCTTATTTACTTGAAAATGATATGAAAAAATTCTGATATTAATTTTAAGATTACTCATAGTTTACAATTTATTTAGTTTAACTTTTTCAATACAATCTGCAATCCATCCAACCAAATAAGCATCTGCCTCCCAACCTGTTTCTTTCTCTCCAATTCTATCCCATAGTTCACGAGCCGCGTGAGTTGCTTCGTGAGCCATTAATTTAGTTGTACATATTTTGATTGATTCAAACGAAATTATACATCCTACTTTTCGGCTTTCTTTGCAAACAACCAATTCAACAAAGGCGTTGAACATTTCAGTATTTGAAACATTAAATTCTTTTCCTGATATATATTCAAACCGTTCTTTTATTCCTTCCATGTTTTTGGTGATCGTTACCCAAATTTTGAACGGATATAAAACAGGATCAAATTCGTGTATTATTGCTTTTTTATTCTTTTCACTCATATTCAGTGTTTTATTTATTTTACAGCTTTCAATCGTTTGTCTCCACTTGGTAACCAACTTCATTTATGAAAGCAAAAATACCGTTTTACTTTCAGTTTGTCAGTTAAAATTAATATTCCCGTAATAAGAATCCATGTCTTCCTTGCTGTCTTCCATAATCACATATCTTAACGCGGCTAATCCGTCCGGTTCGTGTCCTTCGGGTTCAGGAACTATCTTTCCGTTAATATCGACCTTCCAGAACCATTTTTCAATGCCAGCCTTTAAATTTACTGATCTTTCAGTGAGAAAAATATCATATCCGCGAACTTTGTTTATTCCGATAATGATTGATCCGGTTACCTTCTTCACGCCCCTGACTTCATATCCGTGCTTTCTCAAATCGTTTATCTCAGTTTTTCCGGCACTATCGGCGATGATCTGCTGCCCTTTCATATGATTTACAAAGGCCAATTGGTCAACTATTGCCATCCTTTCGGCTCCGGTTATCTTCTCTGGCATCAAATTATTAAGACTGAAAACCTCGTCAACATACAAACAGTTATCTTTTTTCCAAACATCAATTAAAACAGTAGGATCAGGACTAACTCCAAAGTCCATACCCGAAGCTATTCGTTTTGCCGTGGCTGGAATAGCCGTACACCATTGATATTTATATATCCTTCGTTCTGAATAGTAACCAGTTTGACCTAGTCCGTAAACACGGAACCATTCGATATTGTCGCGCCTGGATTCAATGAAGTTCTTTTCAGATTCAGGACACATTTCATTATCCTTATAGGTAACTATTATCTGTTCGCTGATTGAATTTCCGTTATTATCTTTAAGTTTTGGCACTTCTGTGTGCGCCCAGAATTCGAAATCAGGATTGTAGTCTATGTAAACTTCTTCGTGTGTTCGGCCTATGTAGGTGCTTGCAACCTGCCAACCTATCTTGTTTGCCTCGTTAATGTAAAGTATATCACGTCTTTTTGATTTACCAGCATCTGATTTATTGTCTGAAATATACCGGAATTGAATTACTGAGCCCCTGATATTTATGTCGTGGCTTGACCTATTATAGTAATCTGTCCAGCTTACATTATTATCTTCAAATATGTGTTTGAAGTCCTGAATAGCACCGTCTTTCAGATTGTCGTAAGTATCTGTCATGACCGTTATCAGTCGGCTTTTTTCAAGTGCTTTGGTGATTAAAATTTGTGCTATTGAATAGTTTTTTGATGAAGACTGTCCGCCCTGAATGACCTTTATTTTGGCCTTAATTGCCCTGATCTTCTTAAATGTAGTGGTGAACCCTGATTCATTTTCCATCTTCAATTATCTTTCCGGTCATATCCTTGAAAACAAACATCGGGCCGGCCAGGTCTTTCCCGTCCTTACCTGTTAACTCCTGATAGTTCATAGAAATAGCTTTGCGCTCTTCGTCGGTACCAATCAATTTAAACAATGCAAGCTGTAATGTAGGATTGTTTGACTTATACCACATATTTTTAAGGCTTTGGCAGGTCTTTGTTTTATTATCATCAATCGCTTTTAAAAGTGTTTCCGATTTTTCCAATTCAAGATTATAAAATTGGGAAGATTTAATACCTGAATAAAAAGCGAAAATATCCCTGATATGGAATAGGTTGTTTGCTTTTATCACTTCCAGTATTTCGGCTTCATATTGTTCTGACTTTTTCATTTCGGTAATTTATCAAGTATTTCAATCTTTATTGTTTCGGCTATTGCCTTCATCATTAACGGTGGAACTGCCCGACCAAAACCTTCAACCTTTTCAGCGTATGATTTACCTGTTGTTTTCCAGTCCTGCGGAAAGCTAGTTATTGCTTTACATTCGTTTACCGTAAACTTTCTATTATTCCAATGACAAACGGAAGCAGCTCCGCAGGATCCGTTTGTCGCCGTTAATGTCCGGCATGGTTTATTAGGGTGCTCTTTTAAAAGTGACATATATTTATCGCTTTTCCCGTAAGGTTGCATTTTTAACAGTTCGGTATAAATAGCAAACCGTTCAATATTAACCTCTTTTAAATCTTCTTTTGAGTTTACAACTACCTTAAACGCGTCACTTAATGAAACTGTTTTTATTTGTGGTTTTGGAAATACCGGTTCTAAATTCAAATCATTACGGACACCGATAAATATAACTCTTTGCCTAATTTGTGGAACTCCATAATTTGCAGCGTTCAATAACTTTGCCTTTACGTTATATCCACATGATTTCATCTCGTTAAAGAAAACATTAAACATTCCTTTTGATGAACCCTTTAATAGTCCCGAAACATTTTCAGCAACAAATACTTTCGGTTGAATAGCTTTTATAAATCGGATATATTCATAAAATAGATCATCGGTTTTCTGAACCCTGTTACCATATTTTTTAGTCTTCCCCCATCCATCCTCAACATTTCCGGCAGTCGAAAATGAACTACATGGCGGCGAACCGTCCAATATATCCAATTCGCCTACTTTTAGCCCGTTTTCTTCCAATATTTTTAATGGGTCAAGTGTTCTTATATCTTGCTGATAAAGTTTAGTGTTTGGATAATTTAAGCGATAATTTGCGGCCTGATAATCGAGAAACTCAACCGCTGCCAATACTTCAAACCCGGCCATTTTATACCCGGTTGAACTTCCGCCAATCCCTGAAAATGTTGAAATTACTTTATACATAAATAACCTTTAAATTGTAGCGATTGAAAAAACGGTTCAATATATTTAAACCCTACTGACTTAATCATGTTTGTTATTTCTTCATCGGTATTATTTTTCATTATAAACCTTAAATCATATTGTTTGCTCAAAATTTGATCCTTTGTAAAATTTTGCTCTTTAAAGTCGTAATACGAAAAGGTAAAAATATCCTGTAATTTGCCTGATTCATTGATTGTTTTCTCACAAATGATAAATCCACCGCCCGGAAGCAAGCTGTCATAAATTCGCTTTAAAACGCCTTGTTTTTTCGTTATTGGAAGAAACTGTAATGTAAATACCATTAAGATTAAACTTGCATTTGGAAAGGTAGTATTTTCATCTGTTATATCGGAATTGAAAACAGAAAAATGTTTTGTATTGTGACTGTCTTTTAATAAGTTTTCCGAAATGTCGTAACCGATAAAACGAATATTTTCCGCTTTGTTTTTAAAAGAAAGTAGTTTTAATCCTATTCCTGTTGAACAGCCAAGATCATAAACATTTGAATTTTTAACAATGAAATAACTTGAAAGACTTTTAATCAGTTCCCAAATATGTTTATAATTTGGAATTGAAAGTTCAATGTGTGAATCAAAATCCTTTATCGTATCAAAGGAAAATTCAGAAGGTAAATCCACATTTTGGGCATTTGTGTTCTGTTTCGAGTTCTCCATCTATTTCTTTTTCATTAAATATTTCATCGTCTTGTTTTATTCCAAAGTCCGGTAATTCCAGCCCCCAATCATTCAACTCATCGGCCATATTCCAAGAGGTTAATATTTCCCAATCAAATTCACCTGTATTTGCATTAAGCCGGATATTAAGCTCTTTTTCATCTTCCAAAGGCAAATCAACGATAACACATTCAACCTCTTTAAAACCCATCTTTTTTAACTCCCTGACACGGAAATGACCGCCAACGATATGTCCTGTTTGCTTATTGAAAACAATCGGCTCAACGATCCCAAACTTTTCAAGTGAACGTTTTAGATTTTCTTCCTGTTTCGGGCTTGCTTTACGTGGATTGTATGGAGCTGCTTTTAGTTCGCTGATCTTCTTTGTTTCAATCTTCATAACCAATATTTTTCAAGTCAAAATTAGCGATTATTTATTCAATATCAAAATTCGAATCAACCGGAAAGTTGAGATAATTTTACAGCAAATAATTTTATTCTGATTCCCGGTTGATTTTTTAAGAGTATTTACATATTGATAGGTTAAAATAATTTCTGCTGAGTATCTTCTAAAAATCTACTTTTCACGTCAGCCAAATTTTTAACGGCCTGTTTGTAGTAACTTTCTTTTAACTCAATTCCAATAGCTTTTCGGCCCATTGAAACCGGACTATAAACCTCTGAACCAACGCCCATAAAGGGAGTTAATACTACTTCTCCTTTGTTTGAATAAAGGTCTACAATACGGTCAATAACATCTAATTGCAGGGGGTGAACGTGCTTTTCATCATCTTCCTCCCTGCTTTCTTTAAATTGCATAACATTATTTGAACGAATATCGTCCCAAACAGATGAAGCGTAACGCTGCCAAATAACATGACTTAATTTGTTTGTTGCTCCATCAGTTGAACCCTGATGACGCGCTTTTATGTTTTCAAATTCACCGTACTTTTCCAACATTGACCGCTCTCTGGTTGTTGAAAATTCAAGTATTGGATTAGCTCCGGCATAATGAAATAGTCCGTATTCATGTACAACCGGGACTGCGTTTTCTCCTGCTTTTCTAAAAATCAAAAGATAGTCAGGCATGGCGGTATAACATTTTGTTGAATCTTCACAAAGCTGTTTGTGCTTTAAACTGTTTACCATTGTCCGGTTACGAACTTCCAGCGGTTCTTTCCAAATAGTTATTCGGTTGTTGTAGGTAAATCCATATTTCAAATGAAGCTGAATTATTTCGTGAGGAAAATCCCAAATGTTATGCTGGGTTGTGTGTAAAAGTATGTCCTGACAATGAACGGCGGTAATACGACCAGGCTTCATTACCCTTGAAATTTCCTTTACCAAAAATTCATACTGAACCAAAAATTGTTCCTTTGATTCACAATTTGAAAAATCATTTTCCGATGAACTGTAATTATACAACCCGGCGAATGGAGGCGAGTAAACACAAAGGTCAATACTGTCATTTTCTAATGTCGGAAGTACGAACATGCAATCACTATTATAGATAGCATATTGATCTGTAATAACCTGATCTTTTACCATTTTGGAAGTATTATTTGATTGTTAAATGATTCTTTTTTGAACGAAATATTTGAATTAAGATTGATATTCAGCTTTTCAAAAAGGCTGATTGCTTTTTCTGTTTTAAGTTCGATTGCATCAATTACTCTCTGTTGACCATCTGAAAGAACCCGGTCGGCGTAAACATCTCTTTGTTGACCAAACCTCCAAAACCTACGAATTGACTGATACCATTGTTCGTAACTCCACGTTGGGAAATATGTAGTGTGATTGCAGTGTTGCCAGTTCAACCCGAAACAGGTTATTTTTGGTTTTGTGATCAGTTTCTTTATTTCTCCTTTTGAAAAAGCTAATAGAATTTCTTCCTTTTTGTCCAAATCCATTGACCCGGAAATCTGATAAGCTGACTTGTCAAGTTCTTTGATCAGGTCGCCTTCGTAATTGAAATTACACCAATAAACAGAAGTTTCGTGACCGGATGCAATTTCAACAGCCTTCTCACATCTATTTTGAATTGTCATTTGTTGCTCTTGTCTTACTTCTGTCATTGTTTTGGCTATCTTTCCAAACATCATAATTTGACCATTAACTACCCAGTTTTTATCATTCTTAACGTAATGATCATTAATAAAAAGGTCTTTCAAAATAAACTTTTCATCTGAAAATCCTAAATCTGACGGCCTTCTCATTGAAATTGACCAACTGGAAACCCATTTAAAAAAGTCATTTTCAGCGTGTGGTTTCAAATACCATTTACAGGCAATTTCCTGCGGCCTGATATTGTTTTCATTGTTGGCAAAAAACTTCTGTAACATTTCCATGTATGGCATATATCCTAAAGCCTCTGAACTGGTTCCCAGTTCTATAAAATCATTTGGAGAAGGGGTTGCGGTTGCCAAAAATCTATATTTTACTTTTTTCAAAAAAGTTGTACAATGATTTTTTATTGCACCGTCAAAGTTTTTAAGAATTGAACTTTCATCCAATATTACACAATCAAAATCAGTTGAATTGAATTTTTCCAACCGTTCATAATTGCATAAAACAATATCGGTTGAATATTTACCATCTTTGGAATACATCACGGAATCAATACCAAACTTTTCAGCCTCGCGGACAAACTGGAAAGCAACAGCCAAAGGAGTAATGATCAAAACAGGCTTATTTGTGTGTTTTGCGTAGTTCTGAGCAATTACCAGTTCGATTATTGTCTTCCCTGTTCCGGTGTCCAAAAATATAGCACAACGCCCTTTTTTGATCGCATATTCAGCAACGTATTTTTGAAAATCAAACAATTGATCAGGTATGAAATTTGGAGTAATACCATAATCTGAAATTGAATGTTTCTTAAGGTCTAAAAATTCCTGATAATTCATAGCTTTTAAATTAGAATAAATTCACCGTTTGAAAACTCTACAATATTACCCGAAATAGTAAAATCAAAGACCTGATTGCCATTTCTGTAAAAAGTTACTCTGTTTGTTTTTAAGTCTCTTAATGTTGTGATCATTTCGCTTAGTTTTGAATGATTAACCTAACTATGATTAACGCAAATAGGACGAATCCTGAAACAAATACAAAATCCCTGATCTGATAAATAGTTTTCATAATAAGCAAGTTTTGAAAAGCAGAACATCCTGCTTTATACCACCAATTCCCCAGCAGTCGAAACTACCGGGGTTGTGATCCTGCTCAAAAACTTGCAGGAAAAAGCAGGATTAATCTTCCCAAACTACCGTATTTAATTCACGGCTATATTGTTCTCTATCGTTTGCATCAAATATATAGGGTACGTCTTTGTCGTAAATTCCTTGTTCTAAATGAATTGCAGTAACGCGTTTATTCATTTCGTGTCTTGCTAACATACTACCAAAAACATTTGGATTGTTTGCTAGTTGCTGAACTTCACTTTCTGTCATTTTGAATAACTTTTTCATGATCTGCAGTTTTTGTGTGATTGTTAAACTAAAATTCAATTATTGAAATACTAAAAGCTGATAGGTATTTTGTGGCTTCGGTAAATTGTTCTTTGTTCATGCCCCGATATTGGCTAGGGCTCTTCGTGTTGGCTATAACCAGACCTTTGTCTTTGGCCGTTGTTTCTGTTATTACTGCTTTGAAATTTGGCATGGCTATTACAGGTTAAAAAGCTGTTTATCAAAATCTTCAACGTATTTTGCGAATTTATTAAACCCAAATACCAACGTTTTAATTTTTCTGGTGATTGTCCAGTTTGCAACTAAGATCATTTTTACCATTTCGATTTTTGAAGTTTTCATGATGTTTTGTATTTGTGATTGTTTGATGAAGTAAAGATACTAAGAATTTAGTATTCACTCCTAATTTATTTGTATGTTTGAAAACATATTTTTAATCTTTTTTTCGTGCCTGAATCCCCTCCCACCAGCCACGGATTAAATTCATCAGGTTTTCAATGTCCTTTGACTGCACTTTGCTAATTCTGGTTGACTGCAAACTTGTTGCTGAGCCGCAAAGCAAACGACTGAGTTCTGACCATACGATCAATTTTTTTGGATCAATTTGTTTTTCTGGTTTCATATTTTATTTGATTTATTGGTTAAAAATTCATTATTATTACAATTATTTTCAAATTCTTCGTCTGACATTTCGCCGATTTATCTTGCAACTTGACTGGTACGTTCATCTTCTTCTGATATGACATTTTTATGGGATACTTTTAATGTCTCCAATTCTTTTTCGAGTTCATTAATGCGCTTCAACGCGTATAAACTAACAACGTCACTCCTAAACTCCAAATAATCCTTAATGTTTTGATTCATTTCTGGATAGGTTTTGATATCCTGTAAATTTTGATTTTTCATAATTTTAGTTTTAAAATGGTACGTGTTCTGATTTATCTTCCTTTTCGTAAAAGGATTCATTAAAATCTGTCGGGTTCTTTTTTTGATATGTAAACATTTTTTTCAACTATTACCGGGAATAATCCTCTTTCGTTTTGATCAATTTTAAAATAAATCGGTTCAAACTCTTCACCCCTGGTATCATCTGAACGAATAATAGTTTCTCTCTTATCTTCCTTACTTTTTTCAAATCCGATAACTGTTTCGGCTTTATTGGCCAGTTCGGTTCCTAAGTGTCCGCGAGCTTTGTTCATTGATCCATCTCTCGAAGGGTTTTCGTGCAATACAACTGAAATATGAATATTCTTTTCTTTTGTCCATTTCAGTAACTTATCACAAATCATGGTTGATTCATCCAATGAATTAAAATCTTTGATTAAATCCCTGATTCCGTCAATAACCACATAACCTAAATTTTTAGCGTTGTATATCAAAAATTCAACTATTTTCAATCTCATTGCTGTTTCAAACGGTCTTAAACACAATGCCCTAAAATTTGGGTGCTGACCGTCAAAACCAGACAAATTAACCACGGAATTAACAAATCTATATACGTGATATTCTGATTGTTCAGTATCAATAAAAAGCGTAGTTTTCCCTTTCATGTTTGGAATAAATGTATCATATAATTTTATATCATATGCCAAAGAGGCTGCAATCATAGAAGATCCAAACGTCTTTCTACTTTTGGCCTGACCCTTAAATAGTGAAAAATTTCCCCGTGTCATAATTGGTATCTGTTTTCCATCCTGCCAAATACTCATAATTGCTGGAGGCTTGCGAATATTGTCAGTATAGCTAATTTGCGCCGATTCAACGATACCCCACATTTGATCTTCACTGTATTCCGGTGCTGATACCTTTTCATTATTCAGAAATCCATTGAGGCTATCATTTAATTTTTCAAAGTCCATAATTCCAAAAGCTTTATGTTTCTAATTGCAAACGGCAAAAAATCTTCTCTGAATCCTGTTTTAACATCAAATCTAATTTTCAACATTGAAAAATTATATTCAAGTTGGCATAATTGATTCCACGTTATCAGCTTTTTAAACTGTTTTGATACCGAAAGTACATAAACTATAAATTCATCCTCAAAAATACGGATAAATGAATCTGACGTACATGAAATGAAATGATCCGGCCTGTAATTTTCCTTAACTAAACTCAAGAGCTGAATGAAAGATCGTTCATATTCTAGCTCTGTGAATATTTCAATTACCTCTAATCCCTTTAGTTCAGAAACGTAATTATAGCAAGCTAAAATATATTCTTTTACCGGGCTTTTTTTATTCCGGTAATATTCGATCATTTTTTCAGTTTGTTGATAATATTCAGCTTCGTGTTTCATTTTTGCTTATAAACTATATTTGATTTGAATGATATTGCATTTTTGATTGTTGAATCCCAATCAATATTTTTTGTTTTTGAATCTTTTTTATTCTTCCATCCGGCCTCGGTTCCCCAAAATTTATCGTAAGCCTTTTCTATCGTCAATTTAATATCAACATTTGGATTTAGTCTTTCTTGCTTTTCTAACTTTAATTCATCAGAATGAAATTTTACAAATGATTCTTTACACTCATTTAGATATATTTCAAAACTTTCGCGCCAAGTATTAGTATTTACTATTTCTATTCCTTCTATTCCTTCTTTACATTCTTGTTTGGGTAAGGCTAGCGTTTCCTTAGCGTTTCCTTTGCGTTTTTTTAGCGTTTCCTCAGCGTGTAGTTCAGTCTGGTAATCTTCATATTTACAAACAGTTATCCGTGTAGTAAATTGAAGTGATTCTGTGGTCAACATTTCGTCAGATTGAAGTAGCTTAAAAAAGTCACGAACAGCACCTTTTGACACATTCCACTCCTTTGCCCATGATTCCAATGACCTTATACTTTGACCTCTTTTACACTCAATTAAAGTACCCTTTATCAAAACTTTAGACTCTGAATGATTTACCGTCAATAAAATATCAATCCACCACTTAAAACGATTATCAGACTTCCAAAGCCAATGATCTTTAATTTGTCTATGTAGCTTAATCCAACCTTCCATAATTAAAAATAATTAGGATCGTTTTTATTTATTATTGCCTGTTTATATGATGATATAAATCCTTTTATTGATTGTTTTAATACTTCATCACATTCACAAATAATATCTGAAAAATCCATTATTAAATCTATTTCAGAAGGATCTAATTTTGAACAACTATATAATATTTCGTTTATTGATTGAAGCTCTGTTAATTGATTAAATCTTGATATTTGTACTTTTATTAACTTATTAATAGACGTAAATTTTTCATGGCAATCTTCACATAAAGTTATCAGTTGAAAATTTTCATATTCCCATGGATTACGATCATTTATATAAATCGTATGATGAACCTGTAAATTTTTATCAGAACTTCCACAGTCAATGCAAGTAAATTCATCTCTTTCTAAGATTTCGAGCCGTTTCTTTTGCCATTTCGGGCTCTTTAATTTGTCTAAATATGTTTGTGCCATAGTGTTAATTATTAACGATTTACGTCAAAAAAAATTACAAGTGTATTAGTTCAGCACCTTTGGCAATTACTATTGTCAATTCGCCTCTTTCGATCATTCTCTGAACTTGGACAGGGTTTGATTTAATCTGCTTTGCATATTCTGATTTAGTTATCAGTTTACTTGAATCAATATCTTTTACCTTTATTTTCTTCATGTTATTTATTAACAAATTTTTCTGAAAAATTTCCCGGATCAATCAAAACCGGGAAACTCAATGTGTTCAACTAAAAACAAACCTAATCTTTAAAACCTATGAAAAAAACCTTGTGCTAATGACTACAAATATATAAATTATTTTTAACTTATTCGATGATTGATGATTTATTTTAAAAGTCTTTTCAAATTTGACTTATTGTGAATAACAGTGAACTTTTGAAGTTCCTCTATTAGTTGCAACACCTTTTCTTTCGATGGTTCAGGTAGATGATTGTTTCCGCTATCTGCACCAATATTTACCTGTTCTGGATGGCAACGTTTGATCATCTTAACGAAGTGTTCCAGATTAAAATCTATTATCGGTTCAATGGTAACGTATGTTTCAAATCCACAATCAGAAAGCATTTCCATATATTTTGCTCTATCAAACGGTTGAGGACTATTGTTCATTATTTCAGGATAAAAAATATCTGATTCAAGGGTAGTACAGATAACTGATTTTTTTGGCAAATGAAAATTCATTACTTTTTCTGGATTTTTAGTTTGAAAAAGATATTTATTATCAAATTTGTCACAATGAATTAATGTTTCGGCTATCCAGTTGTTATCAATGTCAGCAGCGAACATGTCACAGCTAGAGCCAACAAAAATAAAGTTACCGGTTCCCAAATCGGTTTTTAACTCGCTTTTATCAAAATGAACGGGTTTGAGTTTGCCCCACCTTTTCATGTAACAGTAAGAACAGTTGTGAAAACATTCACCTTTTACGGTGTTCCATGTATGAGTAATAAAATCATACATATTGCCAGTACCCTTATTTAGTGCCATTTTTAAAATAGTTTTAAGTTATTATTCAGTTTATTAACTTTACTTACTCTCTGTCTTTCAATACCGGACCAGTAAAGAACGGCACGAAAACTGTATTCCAAAAGTTGAACATGTCCTGCGTGGTAGTGAAATTTCCGCTTACTCCATCTTTTGATGATCCGGGCAATAAAACGCTTCTCAGATAAGTAGAACACTTTCATTTCCAAGGGTTTTTAATGTTTCTACGCTTTAGTTCTTCGTTAAGCATATTTAGATAAAATTTTGAAATGTGTTCAAGGGTAATTTTATCTAAATGAAGGGTTTTATTTTTTTCAATATTCAACCATTCAAGTGTTCCTACTCCGTGAGTTCTTTCAATCCATTCAGCCATAACTTCAGGTAATCCGCCTTTTTTTGTGTTATCTGAAGCAGATTGTGGCGCAAGGTTCTTAAACTCAAATGCCGTTGATTTATGCCGATCCGATTTATGATAGTGCCCGCAATGCAAATCAGAATCATTCACTTTATAAAATCTGCCAGAAGTACAACACTGAACCATTAAATCTTCATCAGCGTAATGAAGTAAAACCGCCTTACTGCAATTTTTCCATGCTGTTAGTTGATAAAACTTCTCCTGCGGTGTGTTTTTCTTCGAAATGCGAGCCTTTTCCAGTTCGGCCTTATCTTTAGCTATTTCAATCCTTTTCTTGTAAACATGGCTTATTGCTTGGTGGCATCTGAGATGATATAGACAGAATGGTGAAAGAATAGATTTGCCAGGATACCGAACCCGCTCTTCAGTGCAGGTTTCTTCTTTCCATTTACAAATATTTGACTTATTTTTATTTTCCATCAGATAAGTTTAATATCGCTTCGTTGATACTTTTTTCGCAGACTTGACGGATTTTCTCCCGACCTAACTTTTCGACCTGAGAAGTAAGAACGTAAATCGTCAATTGAATCTTTTTATCGGTGACGGGTTTCCTCCCTGCTCCGGTTCTTTTGCCGCCCTTCATAAATTATCTAGTTCTTTAAGCATTGATCTTAATTGCAAACGAAAATTGCCAGTAATTTTACCTGATTCAATAAAATGTTGAACGCTTGATAAAAATGGCTGTTGTCTTAAAACATCCATGTGTCTATCAATTATCTCATCATACATTCCATTAACTCCTTTTTCAATTATAAGTGCAGTTTCTTTATAAATATTAGTTTTCATAGTTCAGATTGTTAATATTTTTACTGTTTTTGAAATAATTAAGGACGCAGACACACATATTTTCTTGGAGTAGTTTTAAATGTAGGATCGTATGCTTTCCCGAAATTATCACATCCGTTATCATTTTCAACTTCGTTCATTTCATCTTTATCTATTAAATCTATCGAACCAACAAATGCTCCTGTTTCAAATTTGCCATGATCATGATCAGCCCAAGCAACAGTTAAATTCTGAGGCATTTCTTGTAGCTGTTTAATTAATTCTTTTACTGTCATTTTTCGGGGTCGTTATAATCTTGTTCTTTACTTAATCGTTCGTTTTCTTCTTCCTCAGTTTCACTGGAATTGTCAGACGTATAAATACATCCTCCGTATGAAACATCTCGTTCGTCAAAAGTAGAATCATTTACTCCTGATGGGTAATTAGAATTATCTGTCATATCTTTAAAAGTTTTGGGTTTTCGTAAATGTTTCCTAAAATTTCACAATGCTTGAATCTAAATGCGTGGCAGTATGATTTATTTTTAATTCCAATCCCTGCCACTACATAGTTATTATCTTCGCAATATTTAACAACATAACACGGGTTAATCATCCATTCTTTAAATTCTTTACAGTCGGCATAATCATAAGTTAAAACATCACCATCGTAAATTTCATCTCCATTTTTATCATTCGATCCAATAAATTGAAGCGGGATAATATCTTCGGTAAAATCCCAAAAAGAATGTGCAATATCAACTAATGATTGTTCGTTGGTCATTTTTTTAATGCGACCTAACCAGAATTTGAATTTAATTTCTCGTTCCATAATCTTTATTTATAAATGATTGAAGTTTTTCAACTACCTGTTGAGCTTGTTCTTTGTTGAGAAATACACATTCAAATTTTTTACCACTTTTAATGTTTATCTCAATCAGTTCGTGCATTTCTCTTATGCCAAGTGTTTGAGTTAAATCGGTCTTAATATTTAGTTCCATTGTATTTAATTTTTAAAAATATTCTTCCCAAATTTTAAGAGCTTTGTAATACGCATCTTCTCCACCCTCTAATGTCCATCCACCAGGTTCTCCGTCAAAAGATACGCTGTTTACAAATCCATAATCTTCCGGTTCTGGCATTTTTACTAATTTAGTTTCCATAAGGTTAAAGTTTTAATGATTAATAATCTGATTCAAATTTAAACATTCTTTTTGAATAAACAATAGATTAAATCATTTTTATTTAAGGTCTCAAGATAGTATTTTCTTTATCAATCGTTACCGTCACGGTTGTTTCCTGTTGCGAATACCAGAAAGCATAAAGATTGCGGCTCTTGTGCGTAAACTCAAAGAATTCCGGCAAATCGGAAATGTCGATTATTACAGCCGATCCTTTTAGCAGTTCTTTGATTATCTCTTTCATTATTTAAATGATTCAATGAATGATCTGAATTCGTTTTGAAATTGAATATTAGTTTCAAGTAAATTCTTTACGGTTTTGACACTATTACTGACGGTTGAATGATCTTTTTTCCCAAAATAAAAGCCAATGGTTCCAAGCGTTACTCCCTTTAGATATTCGCTTGACAAGTAGTGACATAGCTGCCTCATTCTTACCACTTCGCGTTTTCTGGATTTTTTCTGTAAATCTTTTGGCTTGCATGCGAAAAAGTTACAGACGCAATTTTCAATTATTTCAATGGTTAATTGATCAGAAGGAATGACATTTACGATTTTGAAATTACAGATAAAGGCGCTAAGAACATTTTCTAATCTGTCTTCAAAAGAAGAAGTTGATTCATCTTTTGAATAAAACTCAACGGTTATTTTCATGGCTTCGTTTTTCTTGCTTTGATTATTTCCTTACCGGCTTTTGAATATCGGCTAATATATTTGTCGTGGCATCCGTTAATACAAGCACACGTTGCATCAGGATGTTTGCACCCTGCGAATATTGCCGGTGATGAATTTTTAAACACGCAATTATTATAGTTTATTTCTTTCATTTGTTAGTGTTATTTTTATAAATGATCTACCAGCGTTTCAATCCAATCAGTTCCGTTCAGTGTGTGTTTTCCTGATTCAAGATCAAAAATACATACCATAATATCAGAATTATATAGGTTTTCGTAATCAAACCAGTTTGTATAAAATGGCTGATTGTCGTTTGTAATTACTAGATATTTCATGATTTTTAGATAAATGATAATAAATATTTTTCAAAATTTTGAATTGATATATTTTTCAGATAGGTCTTTAAAATAGCATTTACGGAAAGTGAATATATTTGCTGAAATTTACTTTCATCCATTGACTTGAAACTAATTGATTTTGGTATCATGTGCATTTCTCCATCAAAGGAAACGTGAATATCAACCTCACCAATCAGCAACATGATTTCTTTCCGTAAATAATCAATATTTCTCAGCCTATCAAATTGTTCATCTTCGGGCAAAAAATAAATAGTGGTGTTAAGTAAAGCAAAATATTTTCGGTGAAAGTAAACGTTCCTTTCCTTCCATGTGATTAACTCAACAAAGTCGCCAATTCCTAGCTTCAGCGACTTTTTAAAATCCTCGGAAGTTAACGGTTCAAATACGTTTTCGCCTAAATATTTTGCCTTGTAGTCCATTCTTAAAACGGTAATTGAGAAACATTAACATCATCAATGATAAACTTTTCCGGTAACTTAACTGAAACGATTGTTCCCAAAACATAAGACGTTTTACTTGTCTTTTCGGTTAACCGTTTGGCTTCTGTCAAAGCAGAATCATAAAGACTGTGCTTAAAGGTGGGTGTATGTTCACCTTCTACGAATACCATGTAAAATTCAGATAGTTCCATAATTTTATATTGACTGGATTTGACTGTTTGCCCAAATCTTAAACGCTTCAAATTTTGCATTGATCACATTTGCAACGGCAACCGAAGTAGCATCACTCAGTTCAGGAATAGCGATTGTAATTGATTCAACCATCTTGGTTAGCTTTTCTTTGTCGGGAGCCTTAGCTGCGGCTTTTTCGGCTGCAATACGATCAGCTTCCTTCTTTTCGGCTTCTGCCTTCAATATACGTTCTTCTGATTCTTTGGCGGCAATTTTAGCGGCCAGTGCATTGCGTTCCGATTCGGCTATCTCTCTTTCAATTTTTGCTTGTTTTTCGATAGCATCCTGCTTGGTTTTTGCTTCGGCTCTTTCTTTTGCCAAAATAGCGGCCTGTTTTTCGGATTCAATCCGTGCTTTTTCGTCAGCCTCGGCTTTTTGTTTTGCAAGTATTTGCGCCTGTTTGATGCGTTCAGCTTCGAACTTCTTTTCGGCTTCAATTGTCTGTTGTTTCAAAAGTTCATTTTCTTTTCTGATTCGTTCATCCTCAATTTCCTTTAGCCTGGCAATTTCTTTGTCAACTTCAATCAGTCTCAGCCGTTCAGTTTCGGCTTCCTGCTCTGCTTTTATTTTGGCCTCATATCCAAGTTTTACGCTAGACAAGTAGTTTTGATATGTGGCTTCGTCCATTGATCCCAAACCGGAAGAAATAAATGTAAACTCCAATCCCATAAAAGGTGAAAGCTCGTTAGTTCTGGATTCCTGTAATTCCTGAATACGTTTCTTTTCTGCGATTTCACGGGCTTTTTCTACATTTAAAAAGACATCTTCTGTGAGCTTACATGAGGCTTCTATCAACTTGAATGATGCTACCTCTAATTTCTGTTTTAATAGATTCGTCCGGTTCCGGTCATCTTTTACATTGCTTGCTCCGGTTCTTACTTTTACGGTTGCTTTGCGAAGTGTGCCAGCGATTTCTTCGTCAAGTCGGGTCGGGTTCTCGAAATTGATTTTTACCGACTGAGATTGAATATCTGCCAACTGATTTAAAAATGGAAGATATGAACCTTTAATTTCTTCACCTTCGATGATTTGAAGTCCTGATTGTTTGATTGCGTTGTCAAGTTCTGACGGGTCAACTTTTACTAATTCGTTCATGATTTTTGATTTGTTTTAAGTTATTTGTTAATGAATTTGTGCTTTCATAAAATTTTTACAGCAAGAATTGTTTTTGTACTTACCAGTGGAGGCTGAATCATCTCACCAGTTTCAGGATTTGCCAGTTGATTAGGTTTTAACATCTTCAAAAGTTCCTGTCTGTCTTTCAGGTTTTTATTCGCTTCATCGGCAATCGTTTGAAGTTTTTCGAGTTCAGAATCATTACAGTACTTGAAATTGTAGGTCGAATTATTCCGTTTCTGAACCTCACAACCAAATACATTTACGGTTTTTTCTGGGTACTTTTCAGCTTCCAAAATTACCATTTCTTTGATTTCATCATCAGTCCTGATAGCCTTAATTACTTCTTCAATTGCCTTAAATCGCAGGTCAATTTCGAGCGGGTTATAATCGCCGGACAAAATTTCATTCTTTGCAATACGCACAAAATTATTGATCTGTGCTTTTGTTTGTGGCAGAAGTGTTATAGCTGCCAGTGCGTTCATTTGTTCCATTATTCTTTAGGTGTTAATTTGATTTTTTGGTTTTCCTTTTCTGCCATGAAAAGTGAATTTGTTTGGTATTCCTTCCATTTAGACCAACATTCTTTAAGTTTGTCCATTGTTTCACAACCAGACATTTCAATAATAGCAATATCAAGCTGATCAATTCCAGTATTACACCATTCAATTATTTTCTTTCCGGTTTCCGGTGTAATTACAAACGGTTCTTTGCCTTCAAATAGTTCAGTACGATCCTTTGAAGCTGTAGCCATGTGAGTGTCGCGTTCAATATTCAATGATACGGTTAATTCATATTCCCAACCATCACGCTGAATATCTTTCATTCCTACCTTTTTAACCTTTTTATCTTCGCCCATAATGGTTTCCATTTTAGAGCGAGTGCAGGTAATTATATGAATATTGGACTGCAAAATCTTATTGACAAACCTATCATGTTTTGGTGTAGTTTCATTCCATGCGCTCCACGTATTGCCTTTGTATTTTGACTGAGCCAGTTTTTCGTTTGACTCGATGCAACCACCGGCACCACTCCACTCATGTGATGAACTATCAATAATAAGGCATTCAATACCCGCATTAATACAGACATCAATAGCTTCAATATATCTTTCCGATGAATAAGGAGCATTCAGATCAATTGTTTTAAATTCTCCCAAATGAGAATAAAGGCTTGCACTCCCGTTTTCGGTATCAATTACCGCAATTTTGGACCAGTCGCCAATCATACCAAATGCCATGAATAGAGCTGACATTGTTTTGCCGCTTCCACTTGCTCCTGATAAGTTCAGACGAAGTTTTACTGTTTTCCTTTGTGCTTTTTTGAGTTCCATTTTTGTTTGTTTTAGATGTGATAATTAACTGTGAAATATGGTAATAAGAGCTTTATTGATTGCATCTTCAAACTCATAGTTTAGGTTTGATTTTACCTCAACTCCATGCTCAAGTAATTTAATATCGGTTGATGAGTATCTTGACTGCTTGTAGCCGATATAAGAATCATTAATCAATACCGTTGCAAATATTGTTAATCCAGAATCAACAATATTTTCAAAAACAAGCGTCCATCCATTTTTATATTCTCGCTGGTTATAGCATTTGGATTCCTTATTTGCTTCCTCGCAAATCTGATTGATCAACTTGTTTTTGTCCTCTTCGGAAAACTTTACCTCAATTGTTTGCATGATTTAATTTTAAAATGGTAATATAAAACCACATTCAGGACAAAATGATCCTGAATTTTTTAAAAACATATTGCTTTTACAGTCCTTACAATGTGGCCTCAGTTCTTTGTAATCGAAGGGAATTAATTTAACTTTTGTGGTAAAACTCAGATTAAATAGGTTCATATCATTTGCCAATTCTATCTTTGATTCACCACAATTTTCAATGATTTTTCTATAACTTTCTAGTAATTGTTTCATATCTTAGTTTTTAAAACTTGTGAACTCTCGTTTCTCTTTTTTTAATCGAGCAATGATATTGTTAAATTTTGCCTCCGTTGTCGGGTAATATACTGCCTTCAATAGAGTATCTTTTACCCAACGGTTTCCTAGTGCGGGTGAAGCAGTGGGATTGTGCGAACCGTCACGTTTTGCTGGCCGTCTCCGGCGTTTAGTTTTAATTTCAGTCATAGCTAAAATATTACTTCGTCTTTATCATCTTCTTTGTGTGTCTGGTTCATTCGAACCCTAGCGTTTGATTCGTCAGGTTTATCGCTTATTTTAAAGGTCAAAACCCAATATAAGGCGATAACTACTATAATGCAGAATAAAATTTCATACCAGTTCATTTCAGTGGTTTTAAAAGGTTATCAATAATACTTTCGCCAGACATTGCCAGCAACAGAACGAATATGGCAACTACCAATATTCCGATGTACTTTAATAATTGTTTGTTTTCAGGTTTCATGATTTTAGTTTTTATTATTGTCTTTCGATTGGTCGAAAATGAGTAACTGCTTTTAACTCGTGCCCTGATGATGGGTAAATAAACCACCGACTATCTACCGGACTGGGGTTGAAGTTATGACGTGGCACCGCCTCCAATGTCGCTGTGGTTTCTCGTACTTCTCCTGTATTGATTGCGAATCTTACATTTACGGCATTGTGAAAATATGCAGATGTAAATTCCGGCAGTTCTTCTTCAATCGGAATCCAGCGTTGAGCCTCGGCAGAACCCGCTTTAAAATCTAATACGTGTTGATTTTGAAATACTTCGCTAGAACTCTTTGTTATTGCATATTCCCTTGCAGCTTCTTTAATTGTTTTCATCAGTTTGAGTTTTAATTCGACGTTTGAATACCCCAAAGATAAATCATATTTCAATACCAAATACATTTATGCAAAAAAAAGTTTATAAATTTTATTAATAGTTTGTTATTAATGAAATATTGTTATATTTGTACCGAATTTAAACACATAAATGAAATGGCAAAAAAGCAAACAGGCAGTAACGCAAGAGACACGATGCTTATAAACGCATTCCGAAGTCTTGTTGAAATAGGTCAAATAGTCGAGGTGGAAGCATATAAAGAAGTCTTGCGCCAGACAAAGGCGAAAGCTAAAAAAGAAATGGGGTGTGATTTTTCGATTAAAATAACGAACGAAAAGAAAGTCACGGCAATTATTAAGAGAGAGAGTTAGTTGTCAGCTAATTACTGGCGGAGCCGTCTACTTGATTATAAGCTGATTTTAAAACGATTCAAAATGGAAATACACAAAAGAAACTACGACAATGAATTTAATAAAGATGGGTCAAAAAAGTTTAATGAATTTTTAGGAGAATTTGACATTATTGAAACTTTATTTGAAGATTCTTATAGTAGTCAAAGAATTGGAGTTGCTGGCGATAAGGTTTACCTTATTGATGAAATTGAGGTATCTGGATACAGTAGTGGAAGCCGCTTCGAAGTCAAAGAACTATCAAGTGTCAAGCGAATTTAATTAGTTTATAACGGATCGCCGCTATGTGCAGGTTTGCACCCTGATTATGCGTCCGGCTTGATAAAAGTGTCCGCCAATTGTCGCAATACGGTGTTATAATTTGTTTTTAATTACTCATAAAAATTGAAACTATGTCAAGAACTAAAGGAAGTGGTTGGGGCGGTGGAGTTTTACTCTACCAGAAATGTCCAATCTGTCAAAAGAAAAAGGCATTATATGATC
>Ga0209430_1000866_pt1 | contig 25706 bp, 22 predicted proteins | sample BarGraIncub1133A_FD_184504 | JGI IMG/M metagenome (GOLD analysis project Ga0209430, IMG submission 184504) | Arctic peat soil microbial communities from Barrow, Alaska - Barrow Graham LP Incubations 11-33A (SPAdes) (version 2) | ecosystem: Environmental > Terrestrial > Soil > Wetlands > Peat... | reverse complement strand
CTATTATCTGTTCGATTATTACGATAATATACTTATGGACATTGAAGTAATATTTGGCATAGAATTTTCTAAAAGGATCCGAAGTTTAGGGGAAATAAAAAAAATATTAGCATATACAAAAAAATCAGAAAATACACTATGACTTTATGACAAAAGCAAACAGCCGTTAGGCACTGTATTTACAACGGCTAACGGCTGTTTGTTCGTCTATTTTGCTGCAGAAGTCAGGTTAATATAAAAGCACAAATACAATATCAGGGATAGAAGGGAGCTCTATAATTATCCGGGTACAACTACTCCAACCTCCTGATTTAGCGTTGATGCTTTCAAAAATACGTCGGTATATTGTTTTGCAACAATATGCCAATACATGGTTTTACCAAGTTTAATCGTATTTTTTTCCATTCTCATTTTTTGATCTGGGTTCTCTAAAATGTATTTTAAACAATGAAAAAGCGAATCAGAATCTTCAAATTCAGCAAGTAATCCTCGCTGCTCCGCTAGCATTTCTTTAGCATAAAGATAAGGTGTAGAAATAATAGCTCTACCATAACCAACAGCATAAGTTAGTGTACCACTCACCGCCTGATCTTTTGATAGATAAGGTGTCATATAAATATCTGACATTTGTAAGTATTGAATTATTTCATCTTTAGTAAGATATTTATTTATGAACTTCACGTTTTCCTGAAGATTATGCTTAATAACTAATGCTTCCAACTTTTCTCTGTAAGTCTCATCCTTTTGATCTGGATGGGTTTCCCCTAGAATTAAGTAAAGAATATTATTGTCTATTTGTGAAACTTTCCAAATAGCTTCAATAGCATATTCAATGCCTTTTCCTGGACTTAAAAGACCAAAAGTGCTTACTATTTGCTTATTTTCAAATCCAAATTGATTTTTTAGGGCTTTCCTAGTAGAAACAAGCTTAACAGGTACGCCATGATGAATTACTTCAATTTTATACTTAGACACACCATATATACTTTGCAATAACTTGTTTGTGTTTTTTGCCATTGTAATGACTTTTGTACTTTTTTCACTTAAGGCTTTAATTATTGACTTCTGTTTGTCGTTTGGGTTTGTTAAAATTGTATGTAGCGTAGTAATAACTGGAATATCTATGTTATTCAATAAGTCTAATAAATAGTCACCATGATCTCCACCATAAATACCATATTCGTGTTCTATCACTAATAAATCAATAGTTGAATGGATAAACAGCAACTTATTATTAAATATGACATTCAAATAAGTTGCTGCTTCGTTTATTAAGCATATTTAATTGAAATAACATCTTTGAAAATCCATATAATATAGGTTAGTATATCACAATAAATATCTATTGGCAATTATTAGTAATAATATTAAATAATACCACGAAGAAGGGTTAATGTTGTCAATATTGATCCTTTATTTCCATGCGCAAAATTTTACCTCTATTTTAATAACCTGGTGAATTCTAGCCTTGTAAATACATTTCTCATTGCTTGTTCATTTATATTTAATTCTAAAGAGCTTAAGGTTACCTCTTGCAGTTCAGGTATGTCGCATTTTATTGTGGCAAGTGTTTTGCTGAGCATTGCACTTTTCTTTCCCACCAGTTCTGTATCCGATACTTTCGTAAGATAGGATAACGGTGAACGTTTAATTCCAAGAAGCTTAAACATTTCCTTTATCTCATTTTCAGAGCTATTTTCAATAAAGTCATAAATACCCTCTACAGTTTCAAATTCTTGAAGTAATGGTACTAATGCCTTTTCCCCTACGCCTTTTACACCAGGAATGTTGTCTGAGGGGTCCCCTTCTATGGCTTTCTTATCGATAATTTGAATTGGCTTTAACCCATAAAAAGTTTCCATGTAATCTGGAGTAAACTCAAAAACTCCTCCGGGGATATTTAGTTCCTTGGGATTTACTCCAACTTCTGCATACATATCCGCTGCCTTTGAGGTTATAAGCCACACTCTAGTGTTGTCATCAACAAGCTGAAGTGCATCTTGGTCCTTTGTCATTATATTAACAGCTACTTCCTCAGAGAATTTTCTAGCTAAAGTTCCTAAAATATCATCGGCTTCATATTCCATAAAAGCAAATTGAGCAATTCCAATCTCTTTAAGCACTTCTTGAGCTAATACAAATTGTGAACTTAATTCTGCTCTTATTAGTTTCCTGGTACCCTTATAGGGTTCATAGAGTCTTTTTCTAAAAGTTTCTCTTGTTAAATCCCAGGCACCAACAATATATTTAGGTTGTTGTTTTTTAATTATATTAAGCAGTGTTGTAAGCATTGTAAAAACTCCATTTGTGTACTGTCCATCTGTTGTATGCAATAATTTATGAAGATACATGTCTTTTTCCTCATCTGTTCTTGCAAACCGGTATTCCTTAGGAAGATTCCCGTAAAAACTTGAGGCTAGTACGGAGGACATATCCAAAATTAGTAATATATTATTCATTTGTTTAAATTCCTTTCAACATTTATTCTTCTTTTTAATATATAATTTCCTTATAATCAAGGTGAGCATGCTTGTCATATATAGCTATGGGTTAATGAACAAAAAATCGTGCTTTACCCCAGAGATACAAACGAATAAAGCCCATTAAACATAAGCCACCTAATAAGTATGCACCAACTACATCGCTTGCCCAGTGTTCACCCAGGTAAATCCTTGATATTCCAACCAGAAGGACATGGCTGCTTAATACTACAAGTATCAAAGTACGAATCCAAGATGGTTTGAACTGCGTAAAAATCAAAAATAATATAAATCCGAAAAAGCCTGTATAAAACATGACATGACCACTTGGGAAGCTATAGCTATTCAATAATTTAGTTACGTGAATTAGATTGATACTGGGACGGGCACGGTGGACCAAGGTTTTGATTTTCTGATTAAGCATCCCAACTATCAGTGCGGCAATAATTGATGAAATGGCTTCCCAATGATAACCTAAGAAATATAGGAGCACTATTATAGTCAAAGTTACTATATAGCTTTGGAGTGAAAAGCCCACCCAGCTTATCGAAGTCATTAACCAGGAAAAGAAGGAATTATTTATTGATTGTACACCCTAGGTAATACTCAGATCTACTGTGAATGTAGGAACAGTGACTCAAATAATTTCATTAATTAATTATGCATCATTGACCCACGGTTGGTCAATACAATGTAAATTCGCTTAGTATGTCCTTTGGAACCATAACATACTAAGCGAATATTATGTATTAACAAAAAATACTCGCAATAACTTAAAACTAAATTATTTAACTATAAATGTAAAACAAGGAGATGATAAAGTGGATAACTCGATTCATTTTAGCAAAAGATGTGCTTTTGAAGTTGGAAATATGTTAGGGATCAATTGGAACAAAATAGATTTTGAACAATTTCATATGGGAATAAATATTGAATTAGAGCATGGTACAAGATATGGGTATATGGCAAATGTAACAAATGATTCTCCTGTAACCACAGGTAGAATTGCGCTTGCACATTTAATTGAAATATCAGATTACTACACAAGATTAGGAAATATGGAGAGAATCGCTGCAAAAAAGAAAAAGCGTTAAACCTATAGAAGGTATAAATTTTCCTGAATTAAAGTAGAGCATACATATTTTTATGTATGCTATTTTATAAAATATAACTTAATAATAGAGCTATATTTAATCCTGTGACTGTTAGTCCTATTGTCCATAGCGATATGTTTCCTAAAGTAGTATTTGCAAATTCCCCCATTACTTTTTTACTAGATGTTAAATATATTTGAAGGAAAATAGTTATAGGAAGTTGTATACTAAGAAACATCTGAGAATAAATTAATCCATTAAAGGGCTTACTAATGAAGAAAATTAGGAAAACCGCAGTAATCAAGGTTATTCCAACCCCAATCTTAGTATCGTTATCATGTATATCATAGGGTTCTCCATGTATCCCAGCATATATGCTTCCACCAGCCATTCCTGCAGTTAAAGAAGAAGCTATACCAGCTAATAAAAGTGCAATGGCAAAAACTATAGAAGCTGAATTCCCAAGCAGTGGCCTAAGCATTTGCTGAGCTTGTCCAAGCTCACTAACTACTGTTTTATTGGTAAAAAAAGTTGTGGCAGCAATTAATATCATAGCACTATTTATTGCCCAACCGACAATCATAGAAAAAAAGGTATCCATAAATTCATACTTTAACTGTCTATTCATTATTTTCTCATCTTTTAAATTCCATTGCTTACTTTGTATGATTTCCGAATGTAAAAATAAATTGTGTGGCATTACAACGGCACCTAAAACGCTCATAATAATTATCATCGCTCCACTTGGAAAAGCGGGTGTAACCCAACCGATCACAGCCTTGCCCCATTGAATATGCACAAGTGATAGTTCAAATATAAAAGATATTCCAATTAAAGAAACAAATCCAATTATCCATCTCTCTAGTTTCTTATATGAATTGGAATAAATCATCCATAGAACAAAGCAAAGTACCATTATTGCTCCAAGCTTAATAGGTATATTAAATAGCATGTTTAAAGCAATAGCACCACCGAGTATTTCAGCTAGAGCTGTAGCAATAGACGCAATAACCGCTGTGCTAAGTATGATATTTTTAATCCAGGGTCTTAAATAAAGAGTCGCAGCTTCTGATATGCAATAACCTGTTACTATGCCTAAATGAGCTGCGTTATGCTGTAGCACAATTAGCATTATAGTAGCTAAGGTTACCATCCACAGCAATGTATAACCATAGCTAGAGCCTGCCGCTACATTAGCTGCCCAATTTCCTGGATCTATAAAGCCTACAGTTACCAAAAGCCCAGGTCCAATGAACTTAACAAAATCTAAAGCCATAAGCTTGGGTCTATGATTTTCTCGATTATTTATCTTTTTTGCAAATGATAATATTTTGATCACCTCATAACATCTTAAATATATGGCTTTCCCTATAAGCTATTTATTTTTAGGTATATTGTCTATATAATCTAAGATCTTAGATTGATTCTCAAATAATTTAATTTGGTTTTCAATTAATGTATCTACTTTCTTATGTAAATCTTGAATAATCAATTCTGATTTTAGATTTATTTTATAATCATTTTTAGATTTAATCCGATCCTTATCTTCCTGTCTATTCTGACTCATCATTATTACTGGTGCTTGTATAGCTGCAATACAAGATAGAACTAGATTAAGAAGTATATATGGGAATGGATCAAAGGCTTTCTTTATAAGGGTATTAAACACTATCCATATTGCTATAATAGATAAGGCAGTTATTATAAAGCTCCAACTTCCAACTGATTCTGCTATGTTATCCGCCATCCTATCCCCAAAGGTAAGAGTCTGTTTATGCACTATATCATTATCTTTTGATACCTTACTTCCTATTAATTCATGCAATAAATCCTCTTCAATGTCGTTAAAAATTTCTCCTTGTTCTAATATTTCACTTACAATTTTTTGTGAATCTAATTTTGCAATATCATTTACCATATTAATACTCCTCGTTTTACAAACACTATACTTAATTATACTATGCTTTCAATCTTTCATATAGCATTTAATTATACTTAATTACTTTTCCTTCTCCATAGCTTTTATAAGCTAATTCTATTATTTTTATAACCTCCAAGCTATCCTCGGCCTTAATAATTCTAGGTTTATTTTCTTTTATACCACTATATATGTCTTCATAATATAGTTGGTAGTTTCCGATTTCTGTCTCAAGCTTACCTTGAAAATGTATTCCTTCTATATTTGTATTTAGAGTACCCCACTGCTCTATAGGTTCTTTTCCAAATTCAATATCTATGGGCATAAGACCAGCTTTAAGCTTACCTTCTTGAACATCCATACCAAATTTAACAAAGGATCCTTCCGTACCACTTATTATAAAATGAGGCAAAGGTTCTCGAACAAGCATTCCTGCTTTTAAGGTAGCTTTAAGGTTTTTATAATATAAATTCACTTCAAAATAATCATGCACTAAAGAATTAGGTCTTTGTATCCTTATGTCCGCAAAAATCTTTTCTGGCAAACCAAATAAGTCTATAGCCTGATCTATAAGATGGGCTCCTAAATCATATAATATTCCTGAGCCCTCTAAAGGTGATTCCTTCCAGTTGCTACCTTTGATAAAGTTTCTAAACCTATCAAAATGAGCTTCATACTCAACAATTTCCCCTAAATAACCAGATTGAACAACTTTCTTAACTGTAAGAAAATCCCCATCAAATCGACGATTTTGAAATACGGATAACAAAACATTTTTTTCCTTAGCAAGCTTAATTAATTCTTCCCCTTGGGAAGAATTAATAGTAAAGGGCTTTTCAACTATAGTATGCTTATGAGCTAAAATTGACTTTTTAGCTAAATCATAATGAGTTGTATTGGGAGTTGTTATAATCACTAAATCGATACTTTGGTCTTCCAGTATTTCGGAAAGATTATGGACTACCACCACACCTTTAATATATTTTTTAGCTTCCTCACTATTTCTTTCATAAACTTTCTTTATATCAAATTTATTACTACTTAATAAAAATGGAAGATGAAATACTCTTGCACTAGTTCCAAAGCCAATAATTGCTACATTTAGTTTTTCGGTCATTTTATCATCTCCTATCGATTGGGTTAGATTAATATGATAGATAATATTTATAGGTTGGGGACACACCTGCTATGCAGGTATGTCCCCAACTTTATTTTTTCATTTTAACACTTAGATCTTACTTAGCTCCTTGAACTGAGGCTTTAGTGATGTATATATATTTTTATATATTGGATAATAAGAATTGTAGACCTTAACATTTGCCTCTATAGGCTTTTGTGAGGTAACCTTTTTTATTACAGCATCGCAGCCTTCTGCTACTGAATTGTATATGCCTGCTCCTACTCCCGCAAGTATAGCAACTCCAAGGGCTGGCCCTTCACCGGAATTTATAGTCACAACCTCAGAATTAAACATGTCAGCTTGCATCTGTCTCCAGACATTACTCTTTCCTCCACCACCAGAGGCTCTTACCTCAGAAACATTAACTCCCATTTCCTTAATTATCTCCATACAGTCCTTAAGGCTATAGCTTACCCCTTCCATGACGGCCCTTAGCATATCTGCCTTAGTGTGCCGAGCTGATATTCCAAAAAATACTCCTCTTGCATAGGGATCTAGGTGGGGGGTTCTTTCTCCCATTAGATATGGAAGATATATTAAACCCTCAACTCCAGGAGTAGCTTTTTCAACTTCGCTATTCATAAGTTCATAAGGATCCATATTCATATATGTAGCTACTTCCTTTTCTGACAAGCAAAAATTATCTCTGAACCATTTTAAGGATAAACCAGCTCCTTGGGTGACGCCCATAATATGCCAGGTATTAGGTACTGCATGACAAAAAGTATGAACTCTTCCCAATGGATCTATCGTTACCTTGTCAGTGTAAGCAAATACTACACCTGAAGTTCCAATTGTTGAAGATATAACTCCTGTTTTAACTATACCATTACCGATAGCACCAGAGGCTTGATCACCTCCACCTCCTACTATAGGTGTTCCTTCTTTAAGACCTGTTATGTCTGACGCACTCCTGCTAACCATGCTTGAAACTTCCTGTGATTCATATAAATCAGCTAGGAGAGCTCTATCAATATCTAGCTTTTTTAGCACTTCAGGGCTCCACTCTCTTTTTGCGATGTCCATAAGTTGCATACCACTGGCATCTGATACCTCCGTTGCGTATACACCCGATAACATGTATCTTATATAATCCTTTGGAAGTAAGATCTTTGCGGTTTTTTCATAGATGTGAGGCTCATTATTTTTTACCCACATTATTTTAGATGCGGTAAAGCCTGTTAAAGCTGGATTCGCAGTTATTTCTATAAGCCTTTCCTTACCTATAAGCTCAGTTATCTGTATGCATTCCTTGGCAGTTCTTTGGTCACACCATATTATTGAAGGCCTTAAAACCTTTCCTGCTTTATCAAGAAGGACCAAGCCATGCATTTGTCCAGATAAGCCAATTCCTTTAATGGATGCTACATCTATTCCAGTTTTTGAGATTACATCCTTTATAGTTAGAGATGTAGCCTCCCACCAATCTTCAGGCCTTTGCTCTGCCCAGCCAATTTGAGGCTGATACATAGGATATTCTCTAGTTGAGCTGGCAATAGTTTTTCCTTCTTCATCAAAAAGTACTGTTTTAGTCCCCGAGGTTCCTATATCTATTCCTAATAAAAATGCCAATTTTGTTTCCTCCTATATTATAAAATCCTTTAGGTAAATAGGTTTTGAAGTGGCATAAGTGCCGCTCCCATAATTGAGGCGTATTCTCCAAGCTTTGAGCTAAATATTTTTATGTCTTCCTTATTGTAGAAGCTATTTTCTTTAAAAATTCTATCTTTTATTCCCTGTAATAGTTCCTCCTGATGTTTAGTTATCACTCCACCAATAACAATATAATGGGGATCAATTCCCATAATTATATTATCAATACCTGTTGCTAAATAATCCATATAGGTATTCCAGGTAATTTTTGCAAACAAATCTCCCATATCTAGTGCTTTAAAATAATCTTCAAGCTTAGAAATCTTATTTGTAGAAACCTTATTATAGCTTTCCATAAGAGCTACCACAGAGCAATAAGCTTCAAAACAGCCTTTTTTCCCACAGCTACAGGGTCTTCCCCCTGCCTTTATAACTGTATGTCCAAATTCCCCCGCTCTTTTATTTTTACCCTTGTAAAGGTGCCCATCTATTACGATACCTGTGCCAAGGCCTTCAGTAATAGATATATAAACAAGATTTCTTGATTCCTTACCAAGGCCTAAGGTCAGTTCTGCAAAAGCTGCAGAATTTGCTTCGTTTTCTATAAAAATAGGTAGGTTAAATAATTTTTTAAGCTCTAGAAAATTCACAGTTTTAAGCTTTAAATTAGGTGCAGCTTCTAAAATAAGTTTTTCTTCATTAACTGTCCCAGGGAGAGAAAAACCAATACCTAATATTATCTCCCTGTTTGCATTAGAGTCTTCAATTAGCTTGTTAATTACTTTTATTATTGGTTCTAATATATCTTCATTTTCCTTCTTACTTATAAGTTTTTCTTCATACTCTAAAATAATCTGGCAATTAAGATTAAATAAGATTGCACGAACCTTATCTTTAAATACCTCAACTCCTATGGTGTACCTAGAAGATGGCATAAATCTTATTATAACAGGTTTTCTTCCACCGGTAGAGTTTCCTACGCCTGCTTCTTCAATGAGCCCCTCGTTAAGGAGCTCATTTATATTGTTTATCACAGTAGGAATACTCAGTCCTAAGCTTTTTGCTATGTCCTGTTTAGTGAGTTCTTTTTCCTTGTACAAAAGTTTTAATACATTTTTTTTATTTGAAGATTTTATTGTTTCTTGAAGCACACCCTTCATACTGCGCATTTACATCACTCTCTATATATTTATTGTTCCATTATATATTGATTTAATATACCTTCTAATTGTTCCTGTCTTCCTGAAATATTAACTATTTCACTTTGCTTTAGAGCATAAGTTTCAAGTTCTTTAAAGCCTACATTGTTCCTTACGATATCTAGTCCTATACCGCTTGTATAACTTTCATATCTTTTTTCAATAAAGCTATCTAAAGCCTTATCTGCTATTAGCTTATTTGCTATCTTAAAGCCTAGGGCAAAAGTATCCATTCCTGCTATATGAGAATAGAATAGATCATCCATCTCAAAAGAACCACGTCTTACTTTAGCATCAAAGTTAAGTCCGCCTTTTCCAAGACCACCATTTTTAAGGATCTCATACATTGCAAGGGTTGTATTGTAAATATCAGTAGGGAATTGATCTGTATCCCATCCTAGGTTTGGATCTCCTTGATTAGCATCTACACTTCCTAAAACTCCATTAATTCTGCATACATTAAGTTCATGTTGAAAGGTATGACCTGCTAGTGTTGCATGATTAGCCTCTATGTTCAATTTAAAATCTTTATCTAAACCATATTTTCTTAAAAATGCTAAGACTGTAGCTGAATCAAAATCATATTGATGCTTTGATGGTTCCTTTGGCTTTGGTTCAATAAGGAACTGCCCTTTAAAGCCTATTTCCTTAGCATAATCTAATGCCATATGAAGGAATCTCGCAAAGTTATCATTTTCCAGGGCTACATCTGTATTTAATAAAGTTTCATAGCCTTCTCTTCCACCCCAAAATACATAGTTTTCTCCTTTAAGCTCATTGGTAACTTCCATAGCTTTTTTCACCTGGGCAGCGCTATAAGCAAATACCTCTGCATTTGAGGAAGTTGAAGCACCATGAACAAATCTAGGATTGCTAAACATATTAGCTGTGCCCCAAAGAACTTTAACCTTGGACCCTTTCATATTTTCTTTTATGAGATTAACAATAGTATCCAAATTTTTATTCGTTTCTAGAAGAGATGAGCCTTCAGGTGCAATATCTCTGTCATGAAAACAAAAGTATGGTGTACCAAGCTTTTGAAAAAACTCAAAGGCTGTTTCCAATCTACATTTTGCAATATCCATTGGATCTGATAAGTTATTCCATGGTCTTATAGCAGTTCCTACACCAAATGGATCGCTACCTGCACCAGTAAAGGTATGCCAATAGGCAACTGAAAATTTCAAATGTTCTTCCATAGTTTTACCAGCTATAACTTCTTCTGGATTATAGAATTTAAAAGCAAGCGGATTTTTTGAGGTCTTACCCTCATACTTTATTTTAGAAACATTTTTAAAAAACTCTGACATAACAATCTCCTTCCCTTAGGTGTTACCTAAGGCATAATTTTATATTAGCCCTAATCATAATATAGCATTAAGTTATAACTTTTTCAATTGGTTTTATAAAGTCATTTTAAAAAGTTATAAAAGTATACTTTTCTTGTTTATGCTATAATAAAACATATTCAAGAAAGTTTGAGGTAATTATATGGCTAAAAAATATTTTAATGGAAGCGCTATGCTAAACCCTGTCCCCGTGGTTTTAATAAATTCAATAGACAGTGAAGGTCGAGTAAATGTTTTTACTGCTGCCTGGGTAGGAACTGCCTGCAGCAAACCTCCCATCATATCACTAGCTATTAGACCTGAAAGATTATCCTATGGGAATATAAAAAGCAGTGGGTTCTTCACTCTTAATATGCCACCAAGAAGTTTAACCTATGCAGTTGATTTTTGCGGTGTTAAATCTGGTAGAGATATTGATAAAATAAAGCAAATGAAACTTGACCTAGACCCTGGGGAAAAGATTCCTGTCCCTTCCATAATTCAGTGTCCTGTTTCTTTAGAATGTAAGGTTATAAACATAATAGAGTTAGGTAGTCATCATCTTTTTTTAGGCGAGGTGCTTTTAACTAAAGTAGAAGAAAGCTTAATTGATAGTAAAGGTAAAATCGATTTTAAAAAAGCAGATCTCATATGCTACTCTCATGGTGAATACTTAAGCGTATCACAAAATGCCTTAGGTAGCTTTGGTTATTCAATAAGAAAGAAAAAATGAAATCTGAAGCAAATACTGCCTCAGATTTCATTTGTAAATGTCGACTATTAATCCAGATATTTCATCAACCTTGCTGGCTATAGATATATTTTCCTGTTGTCCTTCTAAAAATAGTTTTGTTAATTCTTCTAATTTTTCGTCTATTGTTTCTACTCTAATAAAATACTGGGTTTGCCAAAAGCTAATGTCCTTTTTAAGGGTATACATATATTCTATTACAGAATGTAAATACTCTTTTATTAAATCTTTATATGCTTTTACATCTACCATGCATTTTGTTATTGCCAGCCTACTACCCTTCTTTTTAATAGCCTCACTTAGCTTTTTTAGCTCTTCTTCATTTCGTTTTTCCCTTGCAAAGCTAAAACTTTGTGAAAACTCCTTTTTATTATCAATAGGCTTTTTTTCTTGTGAAACCTTGGAATCCCTATTTATTCTGGATATTTCCAAAACATTTTCACCTCGATTTCAAATTTAGTTTTACTAAACTGCTACTACTCTTGATACTATAAGTGCTATAGCAATAAGAAGACCAGCAATTAAAATGCCTACTGCTAAGTTTCCCTTCTCCAGTTCCTTATTAAAATCAAGAGGTATAAGCTTATCAAATATTATGTATCCCAAAGCTAAAACAAATATACCTACTACACCAAAAAGGATACTTACACCTAGATTACCAAAAACACTTTCTATTTGATTTCCCATGAAAAACCCTCCAAAAAACTTTCTTATGTTCCTATTATTTCATAATTAATCTTAATATTCAATACCTTTAAAAAAGTTATTTCTAAAACGCTTGAAATTGGAATTATTTTCACATATAATATATATTATGCACTATATATTGTGCTTTGTACTGATATTTATACAATATGCAGATTAATATCTAATTATATTAATTAGATAAATTTTAGGGGGTATTAAGTTTGGAAAAGGTCAGTTCTCTATTTAAACGGTATTATACATCTATTTTAAAGGACAATAAAGATATAACTGTATACGATTTATTTAAGTGGAAAAGAGTGGACGTATTTCTAAAAGATTATAAATCTGGAAAGGTACTTTGTGATATGAAGGATCTAGAATTTCCAGAAGGGTATACACAGAACTCTTGTGATATTATTGCTTCTAAATACTTCAGGAAATCTGGAGTAACTGGAACGCTGGAATATGAAAATAGTATGAAAATGGTAGCTCATAGACTTGTTAATTTTTGGACAGAAGCCTTGATGGATGAAAAACTTATTAAAACTAAGGAAGAAAGAGATATTTATTATGATGAAATGGTTTATACCTTTTTAAATCAAATGCATGCACCTAATTCTCCTCAATGGTTTAATACAGGTTTAGCCTTATCCTATGGAATTAAGGGGAATAAACAAAATACTTATTATTTTGATGAAAAGCTTCAAAAAGTAGTTGAAAGCCCAGATAATTATTCAAGAACTCAAGCTTCTGCCTGCTTTATTCTATCTATTGAAGATAAACTGCTCGGACCTCATTCCATATCTGAGCAATACATAACAGAAACCAAACTGTTTAAGGGTGGCTCTGGAACTGGAACAAATTTTTCTTCCATAAGAGCTAAAGATGAAAGACTTTCCGGAGGTGGTGTATCCTCTGGTCTTATGAGCTTTCTAAAAGGTCTTGACAAAAATGCTGGAGCTATAAAATCTGGAGGAACTACAAGACGGGCTGCTAAAATGCTTTGTCTTGATATAGATCATCCTGAGATAATGGATTTCATCACCTGGAAGGCCAGGGAAGAAGATAAAGTAAGAGCCCTTGGTAAGATGGGCTATGATATGGATATGGATGGAGAAGCCTATGATACTGTATCTGGGCAAAATGGAAATAACTCTGTTAGATTTTCAGATTTATTTATGAATAAGGTTAAGTCTTTATCAGAAAACCCAGAGGAAGAAATAGAGCTTACTGGTAGAGTTGATCCAAATTCAAATAAAAAGATTAAAGTCAAAGAATTATGGGATGCCTTTAACAAATCGGCTTGGCAGTGTGCAGACCCTGCTCCACAATTTAGTGACAGATTTAATGCTTGGCATACATGTCCAAAAGGGGAAGATGGAGATTTAAAAGCATATCACAACAGAATAAATTCAACAAATCCCTGCGGTGAATATGCATTTTTAGATGATTCCTCTTGTAATTTAGCATCCATTAATGTATATAAGTTTTATGATCTTAAAACTAAAAAAATTGATATAGAAGGCTATAAGCATGTAATCGGACTTCTTCAGCTTATGCTTGAGGCGTCTATTCACTGGGGGCAATTTCCAACAGAGGATATAGCAAGAAAAACCTACTTATTTAGGGCAACCGGTCTAGGACTAGCAAATGCTGCTTCTTTACTTATGGTAATGGGATATCCCTACGATTCAGAGGAAGGAAGGAATATTATTGCTTCTTTAGTAGGAATTCTTACTGGATATTCCTACTTTACTTCCGCTCTTATGGCAATGGAGATTGGAAGCTTCAAATATTATGAACTAAACTCTGAGCCAATGCTTAAAGTAATAAGAAATCATAGTAGGGCAGCCGGAGCGCTCCAGGATGCTTTTGAAGAATTAAATTATGAGCCTTTAAAGGTTGATCATCAGCTTTTATTAAGTAAAAATCTGGAGTATTTAAGCAATGAATTGAAAAAGTCCTGGGTCCTTGCATTAGAATCTGGTAATAAACATGGTTTTAGAAATGCTCAGGTGTCAGTAATTGCACCTACAGGCACCATATCCTTCGCTATGGATTGTGGAGCCACCTCTATTGAGCCCTTTTTTAGTCATATAGTGTACAAAAAACTATCTGGTGGTGGCTTTATAACTATTACTAACCCTGTAATTGAAGCAGCACTGGAAAACCTAGGCTATAATAAAGAAGCCATAGCTAATATAATTGAATATATATCCATGTCAGAAAAAGTAGAAGAAAATGGCTATGAATATGAAAAAGTATCTGACGGTAAAATTGAAGGAGCTCCAGAGCTTTTAGAGGAACATCTCAATATTTTTGATACAGCAAATCGTTGTGGTAGCGGAGAAAGGTTTATAGCCCCAATGGGCCATGTTAAAATGGTTGCTGCAATTACCCCTCTTATATCAGGAGCAGTTTCAAAAACTGTTAATTTACCTAAGAACGCAACCATAGAGGATTTTAAAGATGTTGTAATATCCTCCTGGGAACTTGGAATAAAGGGAATTGCTTTGTATCGAGATGCTTCTAAGGCTAGTCAGCCTTTAAATATAAACTTTGCGTCAAACAAGGATATATCCTTGGAGGAATTATCCTATAAGGATCTCTTAGAGCATGCGAATAAACTTTTAAAGAGTAATCAATATTCAAGACGAGATAAACCAAAGGGAATAAGGCGAGGAACAACACATCCTGCTCAAATTGATGATGTTAAAATATATACTACTGTAAATAGAAGAGAAGATGGAGATATATCAGAGATATATATATCCACAGATAGAGAAGGTACAATTATAACAGGATTATTAAATTCTCTTTCAAAAACTCTATCAGTTATGTTTCAATATCATATTCCACCACAGGATATGTCAAAGATGCTTAGAGGACAAAAATATGAACCTTATGGCTTTGTGCAAAAGCATCCATATATCAAGTATGTTTCCTCTATATCTGACCTCATAAGCAAAATAATAGATATTGAACTTGGAGATTATTCTAGATGCCAGGTTACTCCTGAAAATTATTCCACAGTTGTGGCAACGGAAGTTGTAGTAACGGAAGTATCAAAGATGGACAATATAAAAGTGGAAGATCGTGAAAGAATTTATGGTTCCACCTGCCCTACTTGTTCCAGCACAAGAATGGTAAGAAACGGTACCTGTAAGGTTTGTCTAGATTGTGGGACCACTACTGGATGTAGTTAAGAAAACTTAACATAAAGCCCTTTAGAGTAGAAATACAATTAAGTTATGTTCTGTTAAGTGAATAATTATATTATGACCCTCTGGATAGATATCTAGAGGGTTTTTACTTTTTACTTTTTGGTTATAATCAAATATATAAATTTTTTAGGAGGACTTCATATGGGAAGATATAACTCTAATAAACTTTCAAGTAAATACGTTCAAGATTATATGAAAAATAGGCTTTGGGAAAGAGACAAAGATCAATACGTTCCTTTATTAAATGTACGAAGTCTCGGCTCTAAAGGTAAATCAAATCGTATCTTGGGCTGGAAGACTGGGAGAGAACATCATTTTCTATCAAAATTAGAATATGCTGCATTTTATTATTTTGAGTGGAGTGAAGAAGTAATTGATATAAAAGAACAATATCCCCTCTTACCAATTGAACAATTACAAAATATCGCACTTGAGACTAGGATAAAGTATCCAAATTTTAAGGGTGAAGATATTATAATGACCACAGATTTTCTCATTACCACAAGAGAAAAAGGAAAGATAAATTACTATGCTAGAACATTAAGCAAGTGGAGCAATAAAACGCCAAACAGATTCATAAATTTTTTTCCACAAACCACGCTGAGAATAAGTTTCAATATCGAATATTGTACAGTCTTTGATATCATCTAAAAATGTATCACGGCATGTAATTGCAAAATTATTGTTATAAATAAATGCATTGACCTCATAATTAAGACTAAAACTTCTATTATCAATATTTGCAGTGCCTACCGTTGAAACGTGATCATCTATAACTAATGTTTTTGCATGAAGAAAGCCTGAATGCAAATATACTTTTACACCAACCTTTAAGAGTTTTGATACGTTTAATAAGGAAACAGCATAAATATATTTTTTATCAGGTATACCAGGAAGCATAATTCTAACATCAACACCACAAGATGCTGCAAGCCTTAGAGACTCGAATAGAGTTCTATCAGGAACAAAATATGGTGTCTGAATAAATAAATATTTCTTTGCAGAAGTAATCATTTTAACATATGCATCTTCTATAGCGTCATTTTTAGTACTAGGTCCACTTGAGAGTATTTGTACTCCTAAATTTCCTTCTTCAATTGGGCTAAAAGAACTTTTTAATAACTTTTCATCAAACATCAATTTAGCTCTATTTTTCTTTCTAAAGCTTTGGTTTTGCAAAAAAACCAAATCAGTCCAAAATCTTGTTTGAAGTGAAAGTACGCTGTCACCAGTCAAACGAATAGTTGTATCTCTCCAGGGTTTATTTATCTTTTTCAAACCAAAATACTCGTCTCCCACATTAATTCCACCAGTATAACCAATTCTCCCATCAACAATAACTATTTTCCTATGTAATCTGTAATTGATAGTCAAAAAACTTTTTAACATTGAAGGCAAAAATCTGTACACATGTCCACCAGCTTCTTTTAACTCCTTAAAATCACTCATATGAGTATCTAAAGAAGCAACTCCATCATATATTAGCGTTACTTCTACTCCCTGACTTGCCTTTTCTATTAAAAGAGAAATGAATTCTCGACCAACCTTATCTTTAGCTTTAAAAATATAATATAATACTTCAATGCTTTTTGTTGCATTTTTAGTATCTTCAAACAACCGAGTAAATTTTTCCTGCGCACTTATTAAAAGCTCTACTTTATTATTTTGAGTAAAATAGCTCATTGCATTTTTTGAGTTCATTGTTATCAAATCTCTGTATTTTTCAGTTTCTGCTTCTTTATACTGTATTTTATCTGCTGTAATATCACGTATTTGTTTATCTAGGGTTTTACTGTGTTTTTCTTCAATTTCACTCATACCATATTTTTTTGACATAATACGCATTTTATATTTACTACCAATCAAGAAATAAAGAATAAATCCCACATAAGGTAGAAAATAGAATACTAAAAGCCATGTTAATATAACTCTCGTATCACTTCTTTTTACAAAAATAAGTGTTAAAACAGATGCAATATTAATAAGATACATAATTATTAGAAAAATAGTTGATATATTCATGTTAATCCCCCATTAGTACTATTTGTTTTATAAAAGAAAATAGCCTATATCTTTAATTACCAAGTAAATTAAGATATAGACTTACAACAAAAAAATACCTATATATTATAAAAACTTCTAATTTTTTGTCCTCTTACTTTTTATCCTACAAATCGTTGATTTTCTCTGCAATCTTCTCCTTGGTATTATCAACCTTATCCTTTAAATCCCCTTTTTGGTACTGAAGTTTCCCTTTAAGCTCTGTCTCTTGGCTACCAGTGGCCCGTCCAGCACTCTCCTTAGTTTTTCCTATAACTTTATCTTTTGTATTCTCAATTTTGTTTTTTAAATCTGACATTTTACACCTCCATTTAATTTTATCCAAATTCCAAGTCTATTTATTTCAATCATAAATAATACAATTTTTCGATAATTTAGAATGTTCTATTTTATTATACCATTCACGCCGTGATTATTCAACATTTTTCGACATCTCATTTTATTTTTCGATATCTCGTTTTATAGCAAGGAGCTGATTTCAAATCATCTCCTATGGGATCAGACCCCTAAAAAACTACTCTATCAACACGACTGTCTCAATGTGTGTGTAGGAAATAAAGTGATACTGACATGCGTTGATATTGGTTTTGCGTAGGGATGTACCCCCTTGTTGTGAGGGGGTCGTTTTGGAACTGTGATTTATACTTTTTCGCAATAGTATTTTGAATTTACAGAAACTTCAAACAATAAAACAAATTACTTGTTAAGTCATAATAATGTTCCTAGCCAATGAGATTACTAATAAAAGAAGGGCCTATAAAATAGATTATAATAACAACAACTGTTTTAGTCTTTAATCGTGCTTTTTAATATTCTAACTTCAAATACAAAAGCATCTATCCAATTCGGTTAAATGCTTTTGTATTTACTAATTAATTTTAAGTTTTTTATGATTTACTTATCTTTTACTAATGATGAAGAGACGATGTAGCGGTCAGGAGCATCACCAAGAAAATTAAAAGGATAACAGGTAGTCATTGTTAGGACCGCATGGTCGGTTGGTACAATAACTGTATTGTCATCTTTATGAACAATTCGTGTACCATTCACTTCGTAAGTGAAAGTACCTGCGGATGTTATCACAATAAGTTTGTCACCTATCTTTAGATTGCCTATTTGACTGAAAACTGTATCGCGGTGTCCTGACAAAACACAATTGTCTTCCTCACCGGGAAGTACGCTCTGGTTGAAGTGACCTACTCCTTTATTCAATTCCTTTACATCGGTCCCTTGGAAAATGGACAGTTTCCTATTTAGAGCTGGTATTGTCAAACTTCCAATATTTTCACCCTCAGCAGGATACACCGGATAAATAATTTTATCGAGATTAAGATCGTCGGATGAATTGCCGGATTTCATCGTAGCAATGCTGTCTCCCGTTAACTTGTTCTGCTCTGAAACAAAAGTTGTAGGGTTGGAAACGTGAATGGAGGTAGCATCTGCAGAATAAAAGTACGGTACCCACAAACTAAATATTGCCCAAGTAATACATCCTATCCCCAAACCCATAAATCCTAATGATAGGACTGTAATAAGGGAGCGCCTTCCCAATAATAGTTTTAGCTTATTCATAACGTTTTCTGCTTCTCCATCCTATAACTCCCACCAGCATTAAGGCAGTACCCATAAGGAGTAACTCATATAAATGTGTGGATGAGTTAGGAAGTTTTCCTCCTGTAACAGTCTTTGTAACGGGAACAGGAGGTGTGACAACTGCAGGAGGTGTGGCAACAACTGAATTGTCATTGTTAGTAATCGTTACGGTTTTATTATCGCCGGAACCTAAAGCTACAATAATGTTGCCACTTAAATCATTATTGTTGCTATAACTTTGGGTATATCCAACAGTAGTATCTTCGCTAACTATATAAGTACCTGGAGACAAAGTGTAGGTAGTTCCAGGTGATTCAGCACCCGGAGCTGGGCTTTCCACCACGTCACTACCGGAAGTCTTTACATGCAGGTTAAAATTAGCCGCAATTGATTTCCCACCATTATCATTAATAACATGCTTAATTACATGAAGGGTGGCTGGGGCCTGTGTTGGCGGTGTCGTCGATGTGGTGTCACAAGTTCCATTTGTGATGGTGTTGTTGTCTAATGTGACAGCGCCATTCCGTGCCAACAACTGTCCTTGAACCGACGCACTGTTCATTGCTGTGATAGATGTTAACGCAAAGATGTGTCCTTCGAAATGAGAATATGTTCCTAAGGTAGCGGAGCTTCCTACCTTCCAAAATGTTCTACAAAACCTAGCACTATTTTTTAGTTCAATATTGCTGCCTGATGCTGTGATGAGCGTGGATGTAGTCTTAAATATGAAGGCATCCTCGGATTGCCCCTGGGCATCCAGCGTGAGAGTGCCAGTTATATGGAAATATCCAGAAGCTGAAACGTAGGTTCCAGGTATTAATGTAAGCCCACCAAGTTCAGAAGAAATGGTAGTCTCCGGAGTTCTTCCGGCTGCATCGTCATATGCGATTATTAGTTCATTTTGTGCTGTAAGTGCCACATCATCAGCTAAATGTACAGCTCCACTCATGGTTACGCTAGGCTTCCCTGTGAAAGCAGAACCTGGAGATACACCCATATTCGCTCCTACACTTCCACTAATTGTAGTGGTTCCTGTATTTGTGATTGTCTGGCCAGCCAAAACTGCAAATCCAGCGATTGTTGTTCTTAGATCCACTGTCAGTGGCGCTGCCATACTCTTTATAGGTGTTGCCAATATGCCTACCATTGATATTGTAAGTAGTAATGATATAAATCTCATCTTACTAAATACTCTCATAAACTTATTCAGCCCCCTTCTCATAAATTATTTATATTCCATTATTGACCTTTATTATTAATATTATACTCCTATTTCGGACTATTTCAATACTTAATCTACAAAATAATATAAATCCGACCAGATAGTCTTTCCTGTCTTCAAATCTATCTCATAGCTTCCTAAATGAGATAGATTTTCAACCTTATTAAACCTTTCCACATCATTTTTTAGTAGTATATTAACATGACTAATTTTATCATTCTGATCTATTATTCTGTCAGTTAATTTATAAGTTATAAGCGCAATAATAATAAATATAAGTAATCTTACAAGCTCCTCCCAAGGCGGCTCTGGATTATATTTCATGCAAAATAAAAAATGGGTTGCTGTTAGAACTACAGAATATGTAAACCCTTTTTTACCATACCAAAAGCATGACAGTAAAATTGGGATATAAAATAGATTTTGATATATTATAAAAATCCCATTGGAAATGCAAATATAACTGACTGTATAAGCTATAATTGTAGTAAGTAATATTATGAGCAGTTTTAAGTATTTTTTTTCTCTTTCGCTAATCATTTCTTATTCTCCCTTAACACTCCATGAAAACATATGTAAAAATCTTTATTTAATTTTAAATTTCATAACCATTTCGGTAAGTTTTTGTGCAAGTTCTGCCTGTTCCTGTGCCGTCTTTGCCACCTGTTCAACTCCCTGGGTGGAATCGCTTATACTGTTTTCTATTTCATTTGTATTTTCAGATACTTTTTGTGATGTGCCTGCCATAATTTGCACAGCTTGGCTTACTTGTTCTACTGTTGCATTAATTTCTTCAGACATAGAAGCCAACTCCTCTGACATCTTACTTATAAAATCAGCATCATCATAATATTGATTCCCTATTTCAACAAAGGATTTAAATTGAGGATTTATGTCCTCTTCCATAAATTTAAGTATTTCACTGCTATTATTTGATAAATTATCAAACACGTCCTTAACCATTATTACAGTATTTTGTATATCAGTTACTGATTGGGTAGATTGTTCTGCTAGTTTCTTCACTTCTTCCGCCACCACAGCAAAGCCTCTACCCTGTTCTCCTGCCCTTGCTGCTTCAATTGCTGCATTTAGTGAAAGAAGGTTGGTTTGAGCGGCAATACTTGCAATAGCATCTGCCATTATTTTTATCTTATCTACCACTTTTCCTTCTTCGATAGCCTTTAAAATAGCTTTTTGTTTTTCTTTGTACATTTGTTGAGTATTATTTAGAGATTTTTCACTTTCCTCTTGTATATTTAAAGCACGTTTCTTAATATTTGCTGCATTATTGCTTCCATCCATTGCCTTCTCTGATAGTTGTAAAATGCTTGCATTGACCTCTTCCATTAATGCTGTTATTTCTTCTGCAGAGGAACTTGTATCTTGAACCCCTCTTGAAATTTCTGCTGTAGAACTATTTATAGTTTCAAGTCTTGCAGCAATTTCTTCTACCGAAGAAGGAAGTTCCTCACTTAGTGAACTTAAATTTTGCGAACTATCCAAAACGTTTTTAATTAAGTCGTTTAAATCCCCCGGCATTTCCTCAATAGACGTTGCCATGTCTCCTATTTCATCTTTCCTTTTCAAATATTTTTTAGATGTAGGATGTGTAAAATCTCCTTTTGAAACAATTCTTAAGTGCTTTACTGCAAGGATAAGAGGAACTGCAATATCATTATTTAAAATTAATCCAAGTATAATAGAAATTATGACTCCTATACACATTAATACTATTATCATAAACCTTGCTTGATCATAAACTGAAACACTGTTATTATATGATGTTTTACCATCACTCAAATTAGATTGTACTAGCTTATCCAAACTATCAAACATTTTTTCCCTTACAGTTACAACTTGAGGATATAAGGTAAGTGCTTCCTCATATCTTCCACTGTCTATTAAGGTAATAAGTTGGCTTCTCAAATTCGTATACTGTTCTAGATCTTGTTTAAATACTGGCCATTCCCTTTTTTCAACTGCATTTTTAGATGATTTTTCGTATTGACTTATATATTTATTGTTTTCATCATCATTTGTTTTTATATCCTGTTCTACAGTTTTATTCTGATCTGGATTATTTCTTTCATATAGTAATTTAAGTACATCCGCACGGATCTCGGATAGATTATCTTTCATATCTGTTATAACATAAGTTGATTGAAAATTGGTATTATAAATGGTGTTGGTATTATTGTCTACCTTTGTTAAACTATTAATACCTATGTAGCCGACTATCCCCATAAGCAAAGCTATAAGCATAAATGACGCTAAAAGCTTGTGCTTTATTTTTAAGTTTTTAATCATAATTTTATTCCCCTTTCAAAAGTATTATTATATAGATTTTTTATATTTGTTCATCAGAGTACTTTAGATTCTAAGTTCTACTGTAAAATGCATAAATCGCTCAATGTTTTGGATTTACTCTCTAAAATGCATAAAAAGGCGATAGTACCAATACATGGTAACTATCGCCTCTAATAGTTTTAACTATTAGTAATTAGTAACCCGACTGCCATAGTTCCTGTAATAACGAACATTAGACTCGAAGCTTTGTGTCTTCAGTTTTCACTAAATTTGCCTTTATAGTATGCATTTTTTGTTATTATATGTCTAAATATGTATAATAATATCATTATTAAATAATCAGAATCTATATTACAAGGTTTATTTTTACATTTTGCATTAAATTTTTATTAAAATAATTTATGATGGATTTATGTCCAATGAAAGTCATATTTATGTAATTGGAGTAGCGGAAGATGGAGTATACACTAAAAACTTATTAAAACCAATAGCCCAAATTTAATAGTACCCTTGGTGGTTACTGTTCACACCCCTATTATAACAAAAAATAAAAAAAGTCAGTAATAAACCTAGCTAAATACCGGGCATTACTAACTTTTTTATTTGAAAGCATCCACCATCTTCTGGTAGACATTTTCTGAATTCATTTTGGTTGTTTGTATGATGCTTAGCAAACATTGCGAATTAACTTATAGAAATTTAAAGTAAAAACTTATAGCTACTTTGTTTGATTTAAAAATTTAAAGCATAGATAATTGTCTCTACTTTTATGCTTTATCGAATTAATTTCTTTATTAAGAAGTAATAAAAATCGATCATCTCCTTATAGACACCCTCATATTTATTTCTTTGATTTTGTTAGCTGATTTCTGTCCTCCATTTGTGGAGGCTCTTCCATCCATTTATGCTTAATCATAAGTATTCCACCCTTTTTAGAATAATCAAATGTGTCCTTAGCAATGAGTGCGAGCTTAAGATGCAAATCACTTCTCATACTAAAAGATGTTCCGAGTGCATTGAATCCCATAGCTGAACTTGAGATTAAATTGGTAATATACATCATTAGCTTATCTGAAAAAGGAGGCTCTGTACATTCTGTAGCCTTTCCTGCCCAGGTACTCGGAGGTTGAATATCACTTTGTAACATTACATCACTTAAATTAGTAATAACTTTTTTCGCAAGCTCCTTACCTTTTATGAAATATTCTTTAACTTCGCTTTCGTTTGCAACTTGTGCAAACCCTGTCATCAACTGCATACCGAAAATGTTATTTTCTATAGCCTCATTAATAAACCCAATCTCAATTGTATTTAATGCACGTTTGTCAGAAAGAATATTAATTCCACTCATGTAAATTTTGTCTTCAATAAATTCTACCTGTTTTGGCATAGTAACATATGGTGGTCTTGTAAGCACTCCTTTTTCTAATAAATAGTTTGTAGCCATTGTATAATATTTGTTAGCAATATTAGAGGTTAGATTAGATACATCATTTACTTCTTTCATATATGACATAGCCATATGTATAGCACTATGAGCTATATCTAATTTCATCATTTGCCGAAGAAACATTATATTAAAAATGTCATCAAATAGAGGAGGTGCATCTCGTATAATATCTTGTTCATTGAAGGCTGTAGGGATAACTGCTTTTTCATTATCAAATATTTTCTTGATTTCATTTAGTATATTTTGAGCATCGTTAATATTGGAAGTCAGTATTTTCTTAGCCTCACTATCAATCGTTTTATCTTTAAAAATCTCATTCATCATCAACATTGCCGACTTTGATATATAAGCCATCCATAAATTACCCAATTCAGTTGAAGATAATTGAATTTTAGCTTCTGTTGTCATTTAAATCATCCTTTCTTTTTAAATTTCAAATATGGAATAAAATGAGTATAGATAAAAAATCTTTTTGTTTAAAATATATTGTTTTTTTGAAAGAGCGTTTAAACTTTAAATTTCTGATGTTCTTCATTAATATTATGATTTAATTTATCCTATCTTATGCAGTTATATGGTATTTTCATGATAAAAAATAAAATATGAGGACTTAAGAGTGCAATAATCCATGCATATAATGGTTTTTTATAATGAAGATATAATATTGGGAACATTATAAAGTTAAATACAATAGTACACCAAATGCTCCAACCATTATGATAAGTGAAATATCCTAATTTAATTGCAATAAATTCCACAATGGTATAGATAGCAACATAATAAGGGGAGCAGGCATCAAAACGCGGAAATTATACTCTAAGGATTTAAAAACCATAAAACCCTTATTTTTTATACTCTAAGGCCTGCCCCATGAGTTATGAGTTGAGCTACGTAATCAAGTGTTTTTTAGTTTCTACGATTTAAATAAAAATATAAGAAGCTTACTTGAAGATATAAATAATAAACCTTTTCAAAAGATGGAAGGTACTAGACGCTCCATGTTTGAAAGCATTGACAGACCTGCGTTAATTCCATTACCGAGTCAAATTTATGAGTTTGCAATCTGGAAACATGCAAAGGTTAATATCGACTATCACATTGAATTTGAAAAGAAATTATACAGTGTGCCTTACCAGCTTATTGGTCAAGAAGTTGATTTAAGAATTACGGAAAAAGTTATAGAGGTGATACACAATGGGAAACGAGTAACAGTACACCCTAGATTAAGGGGGACTCATAGAGAATATTCAACAATATCTGAACATATGCCACTTAAGCATCAGAAGATGATCCAGTGGAATCCAGAAAGAATTATCAACTGGTCCAAGACTATTGGTCCTAATACTTCAGAGCTCATTTCAAAATTGATGGATATGTATCAGCATCCTGAGGTAGCCTTTAGAGCCTGGGTTGGAATAATTAGACTAGCTGATAAATATACAGCTGAAAGAGTTGAAAATGCCTCCATCAGAGCGTTAAAATGCAGAGCTATATCCTATAAAAGTATAGAATCAATTTTAAAAAATGGACTCGATAAAATTCCATTTGAAAATCCTACTGAAACTCAACCTCCAATTAGTCATGAAAATATTCGTGGTATAGGATATTTCGCTAAGGAG
>Ga0209430_1000865_pt1 | contig 25717 bp, 27 predicted proteins | sample BarGraIncub1133A_FD_184504 | JGI IMG/M metagenome (GOLD analysis project Ga0209430, IMG submission 184504) | Arctic peat soil microbial communities from Barrow, Alaska - Barrow Graham LP Incubations 11-33A (SPAdes) (version 2) | ecosystem: Environmental > Terrestrial > Soil > Wetlands > Peat... | reverse complement strand
GTCGGTATACGCATATATGAATAGATATCATCTGTAGGGAATAATAAATAATGCCCATGTAACGAGATAAATTGTTATATTCCATAATTCCCTATTTTTTATTTTTTATTTTATCTTTTCGCTATGTTAGACAATAATGAGGATAAAAGAGTATAAAATAGACTTGTCGCAAAACAAGTCTGTAAACTTTTCCCAAATTATTAAAGTATCATCAATTATATGAATTAAACTAAATATATACTGCATAATATCATAAGAATACCACCAAATACAAGGGTTAAGCTATTTAAAGTCAGTTTTACAACAGAATGATTCTTAAAATTTTTAAAATAATTAGTGGACTCTCTTTCTGTCTTTGTAGTTTCTAAAGTTCTGTATGCAAAATACTGAGAAGCCTTTTGTCCCAATCCTTGAAGAGAAGGCACTTGATTTTTGCAGTTGATCTTGTATTGAACGATTTCTGAATTCACCAAGTTTTCCGAAGAACACAGCTCTAGCTAATGCATTCATTGCCTCACCTTTGTTTAATCCACGGTTTATTTTATGGCGTAAGGCCTTGCTTGAAACATAATCAAGAATAAAGATTGTCTTCTCAATATATCCCATTTCTTTAAGAGCTGTTGCTAAACTATTCTGCCTAGCATAAAACCCAATCTTGGACATAATTAAAGATGCAGAAACACTGCCCTCTCTAATCGAATGAGATAATGATTATTTCATGCGTATGGATCCATTGATTCGCAGTTGAGATCCACCGATACGCACAATGGGTCCACCATAAATGTTTCTTACTATTTACAGAATAATTCCACTTATTATATAAACTTCTGTAAAATATAAATCGAAGCATTATGCTAGCACATTTTACAAAAGTGTATTAATCTCACTTAACTATGTCTTACGTGGACAAAAGCACCTGAGATGTATTTTGTTATCGGTCTAAAATGAACTGGGACACAACTAAAGTTGTGTCCCGAAATAAAATTATTTTTTTAAATTTTTCGCTCTATTTGGCTTTGCCTTAGGCTTCATGACATAATTGTCCTTTTTTGCAGTTGGACTTTTATAATTAGATATTTTTGTTTTATTACCTTTATTAGTATCTGATGTTTTAGGTTTGAAAAATTTAGTTAACTCCATAAACCATAAAAACAGGAAGATAAATGCTCCTTCAGATGCAAACATTATTGCTTGACTCTTGAGTCCTAACATTGAAGGTAATAGGATAACCACAAAGGCTACTATTATTATTATCCATTTATTAATTTTAATTTTTGGCATTAGATAAATTCTAAAAAGTGTAAAAATAAATATTTCAACAATAACAAGAAGAAGAATAGGAAGAATTAATCTAGATATTGATGACCAGTCCATATATTTACCTTCTTTCTTTAATATACTACTAAGATATTATTATTATCTAAAACCAAACATATTTCAAGCTATTTTTTAATATTTTTGTAAATAATATATACTAATAATTTTTTAAAAACTGTAAATAATAGAATTGTAAAAGTTTAATATGAAGGAGATGTATTTTATGAAAACTTTTGATATCGTAGCACTTATCCTTGTAATTGTTGGAGCAGTCAATTGGGGACTTATAGGATTCTTCCAATATGACTTAGTGTCTGCTATATGCGGTGGACCAAGTTCTGCAATTAGCAGAATTATATTTGCTCTTGTTGGTTTATGTGGTTTATATGCCATATCCTTCTTAGGAAGAGATAGAGAAAGACATGTAGACTAAATACAATTCTTAATAGACTAAAAAAATATAATGCTTGAAGCAACACTATGCTTCAAGCATTATATTTTTTAGCTTGCAAAATTAATTTTATATTTGCTTTTTAACACATTATCTAAAGCAGTGTATCTAATACCAAGATTTGTTATATAAGTTAAATCACTATCTATAGGCTTTATTCCTTTAGATATGGATTCTGCGCGATTCATATATAATTCTGCATAATCTATAATTATTTCTTTTTTCGTAATATATAGTTCTTTAATGTAAATATCCCCTTTATTAAAGCTAAAGCTGTCATAAAGATGTTCTAAATCTTTTGCTACTTTCTTTATTCTTTTTACTGTTTCTCCCTCATCAAGCTTATTTGCATAATAAATCTTTTCAATATTCGCTTCTGTACTTAAAAGATTGTTTAATTTTACATTTATTTTTTCTTGCGTCCTTGAATAGTTTATATAATTTTGTTTACCATTGCTGTTAAATAGAAAGAACCCAATTATTAAAACTAAGACTAAGATTACTAAAATAATACTAAAATTTATTTTTCCTCTTAACATAAAAAAACTCCTATAAATATATAGTTATATTTACAGGAGAATCAGTTATTTTAGAACAAATTTATTATAATTCTTTTATTATATTAAATAATTTTAATGCAGCCTTTCTTGGACCACCCTTTTCCTTTCCTGGAACTCCTAATCTAGTCTTCATCTGTCCTACTTTTACTCCAGATTTATATAATTTATCGAAATAAATATCCAAAAGTTTATTAGTTTCTTCCATCATTTGTACTGGTCCAAAAGGATTCGCAAAAAAAGATTTTACAAGACCAATTTCAGTGGTAGTACCCTTTGCCATTCTTGCCCCAGCTCTGAATACTTCCTTTGCTTCCTCAGGTGTATCAAAGTACTCTATAGCATCTTCAATATCTTCAAAATCATCATAATTGTTAGCATAAAGAAATATATCCACAGGATAGCCCTTTATTATATCCCTATAGCTAGTAATTGGAATAACAAGTCTTGCATTTATTTTATCAGGATTCATAAATATGCTTCTGTCTATTTCTCTAAAAGCATAACCCGGGTCTAAATCATCAAGTCTTACAAAGGCTCCTATTTCTGTTCCTGAGGCCAAAGGCTTCTCATCTCCGTTAAGAGAAAGTATTCCCATGTCATCAAATATTACTGTCATATCACTTATATAATTGCCACTAAGTAGTCTTAAAGCCTCAAGGCTTTCGGATTTACCTGCACCACTATCTCCCATAATAACTACATTTGCCGTTTTACCATCCTTCATGATTATATTTACCATGGCACCATGGATTGGTAGATTACCCCTTTTAATCATTATTAGGTTATGAAGCGTCAAGGTCATCTTTTTCATATAACCAAAATAATCGATGGATTCATCGTAGCTAACGAAGCCTAACATAATATTGTTTTTTATGTCATCATAAAACATTGTTCTTACGTCGTCGCAGGTATCCTTAGCTCCATAAACATACACTAGATCTGGTTTTTTATCCTTATATTCACTATCCTTAGCCATCTCAAACAAATTGCATAAAGTAACTCCATGCGCCATAAAATCTCTATGGAAATAAATATATGCCAAAAGTGTTCCTACTTTTGCAGGATAACAAAACCAATGATCCTTGTTTATATAGCAATCCTTTAAGGGATTTTCAGTTGTTTGAGAAAATACGCCATCTCTGGTGTTTCTCTTAGGATATACTATAAAAGGCGGATCAAGCAAAATAGAATCTATAAAAGGGATATCCTTCAAACATTCATACTCTACTGGACATGGCCATTTTACACTGGTTAAAATAAGACCTGCATTTCCGCCTGCTGGTAGTTGCCTATAGACCTTTGGTTTAAAGCCTATTACATTTTCCTCTATCTTTCTGTAGAGGTTTAATACTAGTTTTGTAAATTCATTATTTGCGTCAATAAAGCTTACGCTTTCTAAACCCTCATTTATCTTTGAATTTTGAACTATAGTGTATCTTTCTAACCTTCTCCAATAGCCATAAAGATCCTCAATAAAATGAATAAAACTATCCTTATCGAGCAAAAGTTTTTCATATTTATTGTTAAGGTTCAATATCTCTTCTACCTTTAATATTGCCAAGAATCTAAATACTGTAATAATTGTATCCGCAATTATTACTTCATCCTCGTCACCTATGCTATCCTCAAGGAATTTATACACATTTGAATTTCTTCCTTTGATTCTATTTAGATAAGATATTAATATCCTTTTAAATCCACTACTTCCCAAAAGTTTTTCTTGTGAATCGCAGTACTTAGCTGTAAAATTTATCATTACTTTATCGTTGCTAAGCGAGAAATCTTTTTTCATATAATTTTACCTCCCGAAAGTTTTTTCTTTAAAATATTGATTAAAAACTCTTAGTCCCCATATCTATTATATAGCAATAATGAAAGTATGAAAATACATTTATGCATATTTGATAATTTCATCTAATTAATTGTGCTTATTGTTTAAAAATTTATCATATTTCCTTTAAATTACTATTTATTATTTCTTTTATAAACTCACTTAATTCACCTTGTTCTGCCTTAGTATAGTTCTTAGCGTATATTGGTTTTGAGATTATTAAAGTAATTTTTGCAGGTTTAATCTTACCTTGAGCCTCAAAAATATTAAAAGTACCATTTATTGTTATTGGAACTATGGGGATGTCAATCTTTGTGCCAAGTTTTAAGCTTCCTTTTTTAAATTCTCCTATGCTCCCATCCTTACTCCTTGTCCCTTCTGGAAAGATAACCATAGAATACCCATTCCTTAAATTCTCTATTCCTTCATTTATAGATTTAATAGCTTCCCTCACGTTAGACCTATTAATGAATATACAGTGCATCCTTCTCATCCAAGCTGAAATAATGGGTACTTTAATTAGATTATCCTTAGCAATAAAGCCCATGGATTTATCTATAGCGCTAACCATTAAGGGTATATCAAATAAGCTTTGATGATTTCCAACAAAAAGGCAATTTCCCTCTGGGAGATTTTCCATACCAATCACTTTAACTTTACTTCCAGTTTTTGAAATTGAATTTCTTCCCCAATCATATACTACCTTTTTTAAATACTTCTCCGAAATATCCTTCCCTTTGAACTTTTTATAATATTGATATTTTATATTATTAATAAAAGTAAATAATACATATAAAATAAAATAAACGTAAAAAAATAAAGATCTCAACACCTTAATCACTCCTACAATTTTATATATTTATTATACTAATCCAAGAATTATTAATCAATGAATTAAATCAGTATAAATAATTTGTTTTATTGCAATAATTATAATTGGATTTATTTATTAATTTTGTAGAACGTGATAAACTATATTAAGTTGTTTGAGGAGATCGAATGAAAACAATAAAAATTATGTTCTTTGTGCTATTGTCTATTGTCTTCTTAAATAGTTGCAAGGAAAGCCCTACTCTTACTACTATTGATTATGAAAATAAGGTGGGAAACCTAATTGTTCATTATATTAATGTAGGTCAGGGAGATTCAGAGCTTATTTCTTTTAATAACAAGTATATGTTAATAGATGCAGGCCCTAAGGATGAGGATAGCACTCTTATTAAATATCTTAAAAAGCTTAAGGTAAAGCGTTTAGATTATGTAATTGAAACTCATCCCCATGAGGATCATATAGGAGAAATGGCAAAGGTAATAGCAGACTTTAGTATAGGTAGCTTTTATGCTCCTAAAGTGACAACTACTACAAACGCCTTTCTAGATATGGTATCTGCCCTTAGAAATAAAAATTTAAAAATAAATGTTGCAAGAAGTGGAGCTTCTTTAAATTTAGATCCAGATATTACCTGCAACATATTAGCTCCTAATAGTGATAAGTATGCGAATCTTAACGATTACTCTATAGTCCTAAAGCTTATCTATAAATCCACCAGCTTTATTTTTATGGGTGATGCTCAAAAACTAAGCGAAGATGAGATATTAAGTAAGAATTTCGATGTAAAAGCAGATGTACTTAAGGTAGGTCATCATGGTAGCAAGACTGCTTCCTCCAAGGCTTTTCTTGATAAGTGTATGCCTTCAATTGCAGTAATAAGCTGTGGCATTGGAAATGATTATAATCATCCCCATAAAGAAACTTTAGTCGCACTAAAGGATATCGGTGCCACAATATACAGGACAGATATAAATAAAACAGTTGTACTAGTTAGCGATGGAAAAAATATAAACAGAAAGTAGTGATTTAAAAATGAACCCAGTAGCCTTTAATTTATTTGGAATAGCTATAAGATGGTATGGAATTATTATAACAGCTGGTATCTTACTCGCAATTTTAACTGCATATTATAGAGCTGAGAGTTATGAAATCAATTTTGATGATATTTTAGATATCTTTATAATTGCTCTACCCTGTGCAATTATAGGAGCTAGGCTATATTATGTAATTTTTAATTGGTCCTATTATCAAATGGATATTTTGAAAATGATAAATATCCGAGAAGGTGGTTTAGCAATCCATGGAGGACTTTTAGGCGCCTTCATAAGCAGTTACTTTATAGCAAGAAAAAAATCTATGAATTATATAAACCTTTTAGATTTAGTTGCTCCTTCAATTATATTAGGTCAGGCCATTGGTAGATGGGGCAATTTCTTTAATATGGAAGCCCATGGTGAGGTAGTATCCAAAAGCTTTATTTCTCATTTCCCAAGCTTTATACAAAAGGGAATGTTAATTGATGGAAGCTATTATAACCCAACTTTCCTGTATGAATCCATGTGGAATATTCTTGTATTTATAATACTTTTAATTGTGAGCAGAAATAAAACAAGAAGGGGTTTAACCTTTGGTTTATATTTGATTTTGTATTCTATAGGTAGGTTTGTTATAGAAGGACTAAGAACAGATAGTTTAATGCTTGGTCCTATTAGAGTTGCTCAATTAATCAGTTTGATATTTATAGTAGTAGGGTTAATAATTATATTTATCAAGTTTCCTTATAAAGAAAAAAGGGTGTAATTACGCCCTTTTATTCCCTGGTCTAAATAGTAGACATATTCCCCCTAATATAAGTATTATTGGTAGGAAGTACCTACCTAGATAAACCCTTATAAGGCCATACAAAATGGTAGTTTTAAAGATTGAATTTATTATTGCAATAATTCCAACAATGATTAGAACCCAAGCTATAGCTGTCCATTTATTTTTATCAAAATCTATACTTAAACCAGGATTTTCACTTTTACTTTTAAAAATAAAATCATTATCTACTACCGTTTCACCCCTATCTAGCTTATGGGCTATGGAAAAGGTATCGAAAAAGGTGAAGAACCAAAACACTGCCCGAAATAACCACGTAATATCATTTAGCCCTATTAAGTTGAATAATGTAGGAATTATTAAAAACAAGGCCAAAGTCTCAATTCCTCTTGTCAATAACCCTAGATACATATATCCCACCCCAGGAATCATGGCTGTTATAAATGTAAGAAATCCACTTCTTCTATTCAATTAAATCACTCTCCTAATATATTTTTCATTACATACGAATTATAATTTTGTTCTAAATTATTTAATTGCATCTTAACTCTCCACTCCAGGCTTATTAGACTATATTGAAAACTACCTGCATAAATAACTATCAAAAGAATTCCAGTACAAATCAAACTGGCAGCAGCAGACATTTTTTTGCCATAGTTGTTTACTCTATTGTTATCTCTTAATTTAGTAAGTAATCTATCATTATAATCATCTTTCAAATCTATATCTTGATTGCTACTCAATATCATTTTGTCAATATTGTCCCATTTCCTCTGCATAGCTCGAATCCCTCCTTTTGAAATGCAATTTTCAGTTTTTGCTTTCCTCTATAAATCCTACCTTCAACATTTTTTTTAGATATATTCATTATGGATCCTATCTCACTTTGGCTTAACCCAATATAATAATATAGAATAATTGGTAGACTAAGTTCAGTTGGCAACTTTTTTATGGAATCTTTTATGTAATTTTTTTCTTCTAGGTCAGGTTTATATTCAGTATTTGCTTCAAATAGTCCTGAGAGGAATGTTTTTATGCTCTTTTTCCTTTTATAATCTAAACACTTATTTGCAGTGATTTTATATATATAGGTAGATAAGCTGCTATTGCCCTTGAAGGCACCTATATTCTTATAGATGCTTATAAATACCTCCTGAGAGATGTCCTCAGCCTCCTGATAGTCCTGGGTATAAGAATAGCACAAAGATAATATTTTTCTTTTGTACTTATCCACCAGCTCTATAAAGGGTGCTTCTCGCCCTTTCTTTATCTCCTCCACCAGCTCTTGTTCATTCAAGGATATCACTCCTGACTATTTACTTTGATTACGCCACTGTCTACTCTCAATTTTACTGTACCCTGTCCGGTACCATATGTGTGTTCAATTCCCGCATTAATTTCTTTAATACTATTTACATAACATGCTCCTTGATTAACTTGAGCATCTATTTTCAAATTTTTATCTTCTGTAATAAAATTTATTACTCCATTTCCAGCTTGAATATCAATATTTTTCGATATTTTATTATTTATAGATATATCCCCATTATTGCTACTTATTATAATTTTTTCTGCCTTTCCCGTTATAGTTGTTTTACTATTATTCATCTTCATATATATATCATTCACATCACTTATGTTATGATTTCCATTATCGAGTTCTACCTTTAAGCTATTAAAAGATGTAATATTCAAATTTCCATTGTTTCCTTTCACACTTAAGCTACTATCAAGAAATTTTTCACTATTTTTAATATCTAAATTATCCCCGGTCACATTTATGCTATGTCCATCTGGTATGCTTAAAATAAGTACAACTTTTCTAATATTATCATTTTCAAAGCTAAAGGTATTTCCTTCCTTATTTTCTACTTCATTTATAAGTTGGGAAGTCTTATCCCAGCCTTTATCTAAAAAAATTTTAGCAGATAACTCTATGTTTTTGCCCGAGGACTTTCTAAATTCTATCTGTAGATTATTTCCATCTATATTTATTTTATTTCCAGTAGACTCTACCATCTTTGTTAAATTTTTCTCATCGTATAGGTTCTTATCAAAGTTATCTATAAGAGTTCCTATGCTGCCTCTATTTTCTAATAATTTTATTCCCTTTAATATTCCCTTCCCTAGTGATGAAAACAAATTTACAAACAAAAATACTAGTACTATGGGTATAACTAAAAAATTAAAATTAAGTTTTCCACCCTCCTTACCCTTAGAAAAAAGTAGAACTTCAAGCCCAAGCACAATGATAATGATTGGCCAGAATTTTATTATTTTATCCCCAAGTGTTGCATTTTCTCTATAAATAAGCATCCATATACCTAAAAATATAAGTCCTGCCGCAGCAGAAAAGGTACCTGTTTTTCTCATTGGAATCCTCCTATATTTTATTTTACATTAGTTTAGACGCAATAATATATCCTTATCCCATGACTAATAATAAATATAGCAATAACATTGCTATATTTATTATTAGTTCTAAGTTTACAAGCAATTTCCATTGCTTGCAAACTTAACTTTCGTCTTTGTTTTGTAGGCGCCCATGCTGAGCGCACCAAAAAAACGAGAAGCAAATAAAATTTGCTTCTCATTTTAAATATGGTTTAAGTTTAATTCTACCCTACGTTAAGAGAAAAATGCTTGTCCTATTAGTTATAATTACTTAACACTCTAAAGTAGTGCTAAGTAATTATTGATTGTTTGCACCTTTTAGCGGGCACTAACTAGTCACCAAAACATGTTCCAATGCTTCTAGCAACCTTAATAAGGTCACTATCAAGGCCTACATGCTTGTTATTGCCTATAACCTCTTCTAAGGTTACATCGGATATTTCATCACCCTTAAGTCTAACCATTCTGCCAAACTTGCCTTCACTTATAAGATCAACAACTGCTACTCCAAACCGAGTGGAAAGAATTCTATCATAGGTAGAAGTATCTCCTCCTCTTTGAAGATGACCTAATACTGTACAACGAATTTCATGATCCTTGATTATTTTTTCTAAATCATAAGCTAATTTATTTCCTATACCGCCAAGTCTTATTGGATCTGGACTATCCTCAACGATTTTGCTGACTACAACTTCGCCGCCCTTTGGCATAGCTCCTTCTGCAACAACAATTACGCTAAAGGGTCTTCCCATTGCTCCTCTTTCCTGAATCTTAGCAACAATACTATTTATATCATATGGAATTTCTGGTATTAAAATAGCATCCGCTGAACCAGCTATACCTGAATGAAGCGCTATCCATCCTGCATTTCTTCCCATTACTTCAAGTAGCATAACTCTATGATGAGATTCTGCAGTTGTATGAAGTCTATCTAAGGCTTCAGTCGCAATCTCTATGGCTGTATTAAATCCAAAGGTATAGTCTGTAGCTGCTAAATCATTGTCAATAGTCTTTGGTACTCCAATAACATTAACACCCTTTCTAGCAAAATCTCTAGCGGAGGTTAAAGTACCATCACCACCTATAACTACTAAAACATCGATGTTTTCCTTTTTCATATTTTCTACACCAACATCTGAAACATCTTTTTTTACCATCTTACCATTTTCTTCAACCTGATAATCAAATAAATTGTCTTTGTTTGAGCTGTAAAGTATTGTACCACCTCTATTAAGTATACCTGAAACTGTTTTGAGATCAAGAGGTACAAGATCATTATTGTATAACCCTCTATAGCCAAACTTATAACCAACAACTTCTAAACCATACTTTAATATCGCAGTCCTTGTTACCGCTCTAATTACCGCATTTAGACCTGGACAATCTCCTCCACCAGTAAGGAGAGCTATTTTCTTAATTTCTTTTGTCATATTCATTCCTCCTAATTCACACTAATATAGATTATACACTAAAGCTTATTAAACTTGAAGAATTTTTCACAATAAAAAAGCAATATTTATCGAAATTTAATTTATATTATTGTTTCCTAATAAAATTAATTAATTTATGCCAAAAAATTGTATAAAATGACTATTTTTTTATATTTATTGTGAAGCATAGAACTAACAAAATTAATCCCGCCAAGATTCTATAAATAGCAAAGATTCTCATAGGTTTCTTCTTTAAAAAATTTACAAATTTTTCAACTACCACTAAGGCAACCAAAAATGATACTATAATGCCTAAGGCTAAAGCAATGATATGAGCAGCATCACTTGGTATGCTTGTGCTATCTTTATATTTAAATAACTTATAGCCTGTTACAGCTACCATAGTAGGAATAGCTAAAAAGAATGAAAATTCAGCTGCAGCAGAAGTTGAAAGATCACTTACCCATCCTCCCATTATAGTGGAGGCTGACCTTGACATACCTGGCCAAAGAGACAAACACTGAAACAGTCCAATTTTAACTGCTTGCATAACATCTATGTTTTCTATGTTATTTAACAATTGCTTTTTTCTACCTCTGTGCCAATTTTCCACTAAAAGTAGAAGTATACCGCCTACTAACATACCAATGGCTACTGGTAAAACTGTAAATAAATACTCATCAATCTTACTATTTAATATTAGACCTATTAAAGCAGCAGGGAAAAAAGCAACTAATATATTAGCCCAAAGTTTAAATCCCCACCCAAAATGCAATATGGACTTAATTGAATTTTTAATTTTTTCCCAATATAGAACTACAATGGCAAGAATTGCACCAATTTGTATGGCTTCCTGAAACATTGTTGCATAACCCTGGGTAGAAGCCTCAGTAAAATTTATAAAATGACCTACGATTATCATATGTGCTGTTGAAGAAATTGGTAAAAATTCTGTTATACCTTCAACAATACCTATTATTATAGCTTTTAAAAATAATAAAAACATTAAATAAACCTCCTTATTGTCTAATAAAAAAATACAAATTCCGGTATAGTCAAAACCTGATTATCACTACCATTTTGATAATCATCATTTAGTTTTTTAGCCTTATTATAGTTTTCAGTTATGCTATCTCTTGTATACTGACTATCGGATGGCTTTAAGCCTTCATATGCCTTTTGAAGGTTAAATAGTCCTTGAGGTAGCTTATCTATCCCTTCTATGGAAATATAATAGCAACCTGCATTATTTAGGGCTAAAATATCATTTTCATTTGCATGATAGGCATTTTTTATTTGAATTATGGCATTAGGAAAATCTTTTTTAAGCATATAAATTGTACCTAAAGCTCTATAATATTTAGGATTTGTTGCATCAAGCTTAATGCATTGATTTAATAAAGGTATGGCCTCATCAGGTTTATTGTTAGTAATTTCTATGGAGGCAATATTGTATATAATCTCTGGATCAGTAGGCTTTACGAGTTCTGCCATCTTAAAATATTCCATTGCCTTATCACTATTTTTAGTAGTGTACCAATAATAATTTGCAATATTTAACATTGTATTGTAATTGTAAGGTTCATATAATAATGCAGTCCTAAAATATGGCTCTCCTTCTATACTCTTTCCTTCTGCCTTTAATATTTCAGGCATTAAAAAGCCATAATTATCTGGGTAATTCTTGTTTTTCAATATGGACAATTTACAATATTTCGTTGCTAGGCTATAATCCTTCTGATTTAAATAAAACCAGCCTGCGGTGTGAAGTACACTATAACTATTACTATTTGCTTTAATTATTTGTGAAATAAGAGTATTTGCTTCATCTACTTTTTTTTGATTTTGTAATATAGTAGCTTCAATGAGTTTAACTTCTATATTACCTATATTCTTACCATTTATATCATTTAACAGGCCTTGTGCTAATTCCGCAGTTTCTTCCCCAGCTGAATATATTTTTGCCAGCCACATTTTATAAGCAACCTCAGAGGGCTCTGCAGTTGATAAAACAGATATCTTTTCTAACAGAGCATCCCTATTATAGGCTGCAATTTGCGATAATACGTCATATATTTTATACTCATCCCTATTTACGTACCAAGCTGCTTTTAATTCCTTGAACCCTCCATCCCAGTCCTCCACCAGCATGAGCATCCTAGCATATACCGCCATATCGTAAGCTGATTTATTATTGACAGGGTACTTTGCTATAAGCGCCTTTGCCTTGTCCAATTCATTATTTGCCATGTATACTGTAAACATGGTCTTCATAAGTTCAGGATTTTTCCCATCAATTTTTAGAGCTTCTTCCCCATCTAAAAGAGCTACATCATAATCTTTATTCATAAACTCAGTAAATATAATATAATTTAATATATCGCTATTTTTACTTTGAGCCTCCTTTGCTCTCTTTAGATATCGCTTAGAATTAATCATATCACCTTGAACAGAATAAACTCCAGCTATTTTAACATCCCACATAGGAGATAATTTGTCTTTTTTCGCAAGATTAAGGTATTCATTTATTGATTTACTGTAATCCCCAGCATAAAAATATTCCTCAGCCTTATTATCTGTTATATCATATTTTTTATTTTCCCTGGCACTAACAATAGGTAAAGCGATAAAAAGGGCAAGAGCGATACTGATTGAAGCTATAATATAATTTTCCAAAGGCTTGATTGTAGCCTTATTATTTTTTAAAAAGTCAATTATTTCAAAATCATAAAAGCTTTCCTGTAGAGTTTTTACATTTTTCTCACTCTTATTAACACTATTTCTACTAAATATCTGTAAAAGCTTGCTTTTAATATTCATATTTTCACCTCGTAGATTTTTACATAGCTTTATTTTAGCAAAAAGGTGAGTAAAAAGCCACATATATTATTTGGACATTTATTCTATTTTGATATAAACTGATATTATTATTTGATAGAGGAGGAAGTGAATTCTAAATGAGAAAAATAAAAAATAAACATCTTCTCGTTTTGGTACTAATATTAATTGTCGCATCTATTCCTCTATTATTTTATATAAGTAGCTTTAAAACTATTGATTTTTTAAAAATAATGAAGCTATCGCCTAAACTAAATACTTCTAATGGGGATTTCTTAAGCCCTATAACTTCATCTCCAATTGTTAATACGGAGATCCTTGTAAGTTTCGCTGGAGATTGTACCTTAGGAACCGATGATAATTTTCCTTATGCAGCAAGCTTACCTGGAGTAATAAAAGCAAAAGGTAACGATTATTCCTATCTTTTTAAAAATGTAAGCTCTGTATTTAATAGTGATGATATTACAACTGTGAATTTAGAAACAGCCTTAACAAATTCTACTGGAAAAAGAGATAAGGGCCCTAATTCTTTTAATTTCAAGGGAATTCCTGAAATGGCAAAGGCACTTACCTTAGGTGGAATTGAGGCAGTTAATATATCTAATAACCATATAAATGATTATGGCAGCACTGGTATAGCAGATACTAAGACATCCCTTAAAGCTGAAAATATTGGTTTTTTTGGTGAGGGAACAACTTACTTAAAAGATATTAAAGGAATTAAAATTGGATTTCTAGGCTATCAGGGATGGAGCGATGATTCTGGCTTTCTAAAAAAAATAAAGTCTGATATCGAAGCTATAAAAAAAGAATGCAACTTTGTTATAATAAATTTTCATTGGGGTATTGAGGCCCAATATTACCCAAATGATGTACAAAAGCATATAGCGCATTATGCCATAGATAACGGTGCGGACCTCATAATAGGTCATCATCCTCATGTGATAGAAGGTATCGAGAAATATAAAGATAAATTAATATGCTATAGCCTTGGTAATTTTTGTTTTGGAGGCAATTCAGGGGTAGGCGATAATCAAACTTTCATATTCCAAGTTAAATTAGATTTTCTTGGCAATAATATGAATAGCTTAGAGGTGAGGGCTATACCTTGTAGTGTATCTTCAGTAGATTATCAAAATGACTATTGCCCAACACCCTCACTCGGAAGTAAAAAGGAAACTATCCTTAATAAACTGAATGCTTTATCTTTTAATCTTGATTTTAAGATTAGTGATAGCTTTAATAAAATTTATTTAGATAAATAGAAATTTACATAAGAAGGTGAAGAAAATTAAAGTAAATACATTTCTATCCATAATAATATCAAAAATAACAATAACACTATCAAAAAAAATATTCAAAGGCGGTTCAAACTTTCCTGGAAGAGTAGCATTAAGGCTTGATAAAAATATACTTGCATCGGTAGCCTGTGGCTATAAGATCATTATTGTAACTGGTACAAATGGGAAAACTACAACTACCAGTATGATTTATAACATGCTAATAGATAATAATTTAAAGGTTATAACTAATAACACCGGTGCTAATATGCTCCCTGGAATAACCTCAACCTTTATAGAAAATTATAGATTTAGAAGTAAGAAAGAGGATAAATATGCAGTTATAGAGGTTGATGAGGCAAATTTGAGACTTTTAACTCCACATATAGAGCCAATAATTATAACTGTTACAAATCTTTTCAGAGATCAGCTAGATAGATATGGGGAGGTCTACACCACCCTTACAAAAATAATTGAAGGCATGGAAAAGGTACCGAAAGCCATGCTAGTTTTAAATGGAGATGAATCCTTATTGGGAGGTTTACCAGTTGTAAATAGCGCTATTTATTATGGCTTTAATTTAGGGGTTCAAGAATCCACAAAAGTTGATATCAATGCAGACTCAAAGTTTTGTAAAAAATGCAAGAATCCTTATAGCTATAAATTCATAACCTATAGTCATTTAGGTAGTTACTATTGTGAAAGCTGTGGTTACAGAAGACCTAATTTAGACTACCATATAGATAATATTATTGAATTAACCTCAAAGGGCTCCTTAGTGCATATAAATGGACAAGAATATTATATGCACCAAGGAGGCATTTATAATATATATAATGGATTAAATGCTTACGCGGTTGCAAAATACTTGGATGTTCCAAATTCTGTAATCTATAATAGTCTTAAAAGCCAAAAAAGCAGTTTTGGAAGACAAGAAATTGTAAGTATCTTTAATAAAGAGGTAAAAATAATATTAGTTAAAAATCCAGCAGGCTTTGATCAGGCCATATCAACCTTATTCCTCGAAAAAAACGAATTATCCTTAGCTATTTTATTAAATGATAATTATGCAGATGGAAGAGACGTATCTTGGATATGGGATGTTGATTTTGAAATATTGACTAATCTAAATATTAATAAACTATTCTTCGGTGGCAACAGGCTATATGATATGGCTACCAGAATTAAAATTGCAGGATTAAAGGAAGATAAATTTGTTTATAATGAAAAGTCAAATGACCTAATGGATTATATTAGGGATAATAATAATGTTTATATACTTGCCACTTATACTGCTATGCTTGATTTTAGAAAGCTGCTTTATAAAAAAGGTTATATTAAAAAAAGATGGTAGGAGATGATGTATTGGAGCTTAATATTTGTCATTTATATCCGGACCTTCTAAACGTATACGGTGATATAGGCAATATACTAATACTAAAATATAGGGCTGAAAAAAGAGAAATTATAATAAATATAAGTAACGTATCTATAGGAGATGCTTTTTCCAAAGATGATTATGATATAGTCTTTTTTGGTGGTGGTCAGGATTATGAACAATCTATAGTTTCGGAAGATCTTTTTGTTAAAAAGGAAGAATTGAAAAGCTATATTGAGGAAAATGGTGTTTTCTTAGCAATATGCGGTGGCTATCAGCTACTCGGAAAATACTATACCACAGCCGATGGAGAAAAGCTGAACGGCTTAGATATATTAGATATTTACACTGAGAGTGGAAATAAACGATTTATTGGAAATACTGTAATAAAAAACGAGGAAATGAATGAAACTTATGTAGGCTTTGAAAATCACTCTGGAAGAACCTATATAGGAAAACTTAAGCCTTTAGGTAGAGTTATAAAGGGATATGGTAATAATGGAGAGGATGGAAATGAAGGCTGCATATATAAAAATACCTTCTGCACTTATTTCCATGGAAGCTTATTATCTAAGAACCCAGAGCTTGCAGATAGACTCCTACTTAATGCCTTAAGTAGAAAATATGCTACTAATGAACTAATAGATATAGATAGCAGTCTTGAATATAAGGCGAAAAATTATATAATTGGTGCTCAGAAAATACGGGCAAAATAAAAGGGCTTATTAGCCCTTATCATTTTTTTGTGCTCTATTTATAATTCGAAGTCTTTCCATTTCCTTAATTTCAGTAGGAGTTATATCATTAAAGGTTCTAAAAACATATCCCCTTTTTTTAAGACTATCTATTACAAAGGGAAGTGCCTCTGCGGTAGTTTCCTTACCAGAGGCATCGTGCATCAAAGATACAATGAAATTAACCCCTAAGGATTGATTTATTAAGTTGTTTTTAATAGTTTCCATGGGCAAGCCATTGGGTGCTGCATCACCTGAACTTACATTCCAATCCACATAATAATATCCTTTAGCTTTAAGATCATATCTCATATCAATCATATTATCAAAATGAGTTTTATAATCATACCCCTCTTGATTATCAGAGCCTCCAGGAAAGCGATAAAAAAACGGGATATCCTTACCTAAGATTTTAGATAAAATTCCTGCATTTTTGTTGAAATCTTCATCAAAGTTTGTTTTACTTTGATACATCTTATAATCGTGGCTATAACTATGTGACAAAATACACATTCCATCACTATCCATTTTTTTAAGCAATTCTTCATTACCTTCTACACTTTTACCAATAACAAAAAAATTTGCTTTAACGGAGAACTGATCCAAAATTTTTAATACTTTTAAAGTATTGTAGGAAGGTCCATCATCTATAGTCATAAATATTTCTTTGGGATATAAGGGCCTATCCATATGCTTTATCAAATAATTAAAGCTATATTTACCCTCTGTTAATCCTTTTGAGGTTAAATTCTCCGCAGTAGAGCTTCCACTTTCATCTGAGACTATATTTAAAATCTTATATGTCCCAATATAATATCTATCCAATAATAGCTTTGAGGCGAAATAAGTAGAAATAAACAAAACTATCACGATGCAAATGGTAAATAATACTTTTTTCAAGATTCTGTCCCCTTCTCTTTATCTCAAATATCCTTTTGGATTATTATAATGCCATCTCCAAGCAGTTTCTATTATGGACTCTAGGTCACAATATTCAGCCTTCCAATTTAGCTCCTTTTGTGCCTTTTCTGAAGAAGCAATAAGCGTAGCTGGATCCCCAGGACGTCTTTCTTTTATTTCTTCTGCAATTTTCTTCCCTGTTACTAATCTGGTAGTTTCAATTACTTCTTTAACAGAAAAGCCTTTACCATTTCCCAAATTAAATATAGCACTTTCTCCTCCAGCCTTCAATCTTTTTAAAGCTAATGAATGAGCTTTTGCTAGATCTGATACATGGATGTAATCTCTAACACAACTTCCATCCTTAGTATCATAGTCATCACCAAAAATACTTATTTTTTCTCTTTGGCCAAGAGCAGTTTGTAATACTAAAGGTATAAGATGAGATTCGGGTCTGTGATCTTCCCCAAGAAGGCCACTAATATGAGCACCTGCCGCATTAAAATATCTTAAAGCTGTATATTTTATACCATATGCCTTATCACACCACTTTAAAATTTTTTCTACAGTTAGCTTTGTTTCACCATAGGGATTTGCGGGCGTAGTCTTAGCCTCTTCATAAATGGGTACTGACTCTGGTTCCCCGTAGGTAGCCGCTGAAGATGAAAATACTATATTTTTAACTTTATATTCTTGCATAGCCTCAAGAAGACTTATGGTTCCACCTACATTATTATTGAAATATTTTAAGGGCTCTAAGACACTTTCACCAACAAGAGAATCCGCAGCAAAATCAATAACCGAAATTATTTTATTTTCCGTAAAGACTTTTTTTAAAATATCCTTATCCCTTATATCACCCTCATATAATTTAGGTTGAAGCTTTAATAAGCTATCTAAACTTTTCATTACATCTTTATGGCCCTTTTGGAAATTATCTAATACAATAACTTCTTCGCCACTTTCCATAAGCTCAACAACCATATGGCTACCAATATAGCCTGCACCACCACATACTAAAATTGCCATAATATTACTCCTCCTTTTTAGAAAACCTTTTCTATACATTATATCATATTAATAAAAACTTGCAAACTAAGAAAAGTAGAAGCAAGTTCTAGTGCTTCTACTTTTAGTTATAGTTTCTTAGATAAACTAAGCGCCAGGCTTAGATACTTTATTGCTTCTACGGTATTTCCAAAATTATAATACATATTTCCCATTTCCATATATCTTTTATAAAGTTCATTTGTGTTGCCTACTTTTAATAAGGCATCTAAAGAAAAATTCATAAATAACTCTGCGGTAGATAAGTCACCGTTCCTTTGGCTTAATAATGCTTTAAAGTGATATGCCTTTTCTACCAAAGTATTGTCATTTAAATTTATAGCGAAATTAAGAGATTCTTCTAAAACCTCATCTAAGTATATATTTAAATCATATTCTATATTATAGCTAACAAATTCAAAAATAAATTCTACATATTCCCTTATATTTGCCTTTGGGAAAACATCCTTTGAGGAATTTAAAAAGCTGATTCCTTGCACTTTTGAACCAATTTTTAGAAATTCCTTACCATAAGACAATCTTGATAAGGCTATATTAAGCTTGTCTTCCTTAAATAAAACTTCAGATTTCTTTTCCCAATCAAAAAACATATTTATATTTGAATTAATAGATATGAGTGCAAGAAGCTTATATATCTTTCCCTTAATTAAATCATCCTTAATACCGTCCATGTATTCTAAAAGTCTTATGCCAGTTTTATAAGCTTTCTCTCTTTCTTCAAGCTCCATATAAGCACAAGTTATATAATACATAGCACGAACAAGATATATATATTCATCCTCTATATAGTTTATTTCTAAAATGGAATTAAAATATCCTATGGCTTGCATATATTCCTTAGATAAAATCAAAAATTTTCCTTGGTTTAATAAAAATATAACCTGATGCTTCAAGGAAAAACCTCTTTGAAATATTTCATAATAAAGGGGTAAAATATCCTTTGCTTTACTTAGCTTTTCACTGTTTAAATAACTCTGGAAGAGTAAGGAAGCAAAAGCAAAAGCTAAAGGATACTCTCCATGTAGCTCTGATGTTTTTATATTATACAATATCTCCTCATCAGTAAAAGCTCCATGGTTTTTTTTGTATAAGGAAAGATTGATAATAATCTGTTCACTTACATCTTGCTTAAGATAATTAAAAGTTACACCAAGTTTATCGGATATCAAATCTAAGACCCAATCCTCAGGATATATCTTACCATTTTCTATGCAACTCATCTTAGATACAGATAGCTTATCACTACAGATATCTTTTAAAGTATAACCTTTATAAACCCTTGCTCTTTTAATTTTTTCACCGGTAGATAAAATTTCCATAAAATATCACATCCATTACTAAAGCTCAACTAGTATCTTAAGTTCTCTGAACAATTCTACTCCACTATTTAAATACTTGGCAGCTTCACTATCATCACCACTATCAATATAAAATTTACCTAACATTATAGAAACTTCAGCTTCGTCTTTGCTAGAATTTATTGCTTTTGTATAATTCAAAGCTGTAATCAATGTGGTTTCGGCATCCTTCCTGTTTTGCTGAAGCATGTCTACTTTAAACTTAACCAAATAATAGTCTAGTAGAGATTGATTATTTCCTCTGTGTATCTGATCTAAAATTTCTTCTAAAGTTTTTTTTGCCATGTCTATATCTTTAAGCTTTATAAAATTTTCACATACTCTTATTAATGTTTCTGTAAGCTTTGAATCCTTATTTTTTAATCTTATTTCCTTGGCAATATTAAGATGAACAAAAGATTCCTCCACATTTCCAAAGTCATAAAATAATTTTCCTAAACTGTTTTCTATCTCAGAAACATAATCTAATTCCTTTAGTTCTCTGAATATATTCAATGTTAATTTTGAATATTTTATAGCTTTATCTAAATCACCTTTAACATTGTACTCCTTAGCTATGAGAAGAAGAGTTTTGGCATATTCTTTTTTTTCATTTACCTGTTCAAACTTTTTCTTAGCTAAAAATGAATAATTAATTGCTTTTTCAAGTTCATCTAGTTTTAAAAAGGTTATAGCTATGTAATAGTAGATTTCACCTAATAAAAAATCATTTCCTGTATCATTTTCAATATATACTTTTTCTGCCTGTTGAAAATAACTACTAGAAGAATTATATGCCTTCATATCTAATGTAATTATCCCAAGCTTTAAAGAGGTATTTATTATGTCCTCATAATGTCCACCTTTAATAAAAATTACATTAGCAGACAAAAATAATTGTTGTGCGGGTCCTAGTTCTTTTTTCTCTATAAATACCAAACCTCTTAAATATAGATTTTTGGCTTTTCTATATTCTAAATTGTACTTTTCCGCATAAAATAAGGACTTCTCGATGTATTGCTCCACTTGAATTAATTCGTTATTTAGTATGCAAGCTTCTGAAATATTCTCATAATAAACACATATCTTTTCTGCCTGGCTTTCTTCTGATTCCATAATATACTCTATGGAAACATTTAACCTACTTGCAAGATACTCAAGAAGATCCATACTAGGATTTGACTTTCCAGATTCAACTAAACTAATCTGCCCAGGGGTAATCCTCACCCCAGCTAGATCCTTTAAAGTCATATTTAAATCTTTTCTTCGCCTTTTAATCTTGACTCCTAAAGAAAGTATCTCCATTCCCATCCCTCTTTCAGCATTATTGCATAATGAAATAATTATACCATAATATAGATTTTTTTTACAATTATTTTAAATATTTATTGAGAGTATGGCTCAATCTATTATTAAATTATAAAAACTCGAGAATAATCTCGAGTCTTATAATTTATTTCCATTGATTTTTCATATTATCGTATACATCACTAGCAACATCGACCACTGCTCTTCTTGTTCTTCTTAACTTCCTTCTAGACCCTCTTGACATCTCTGGTAGAAACATAATACCAGCAGCTGCACCAATTAAAGCCCCAGCTATAAATTTACCTTTCATAATCTACACTCTCCTTATTAATAATTCAAATATACTACTTTTTCAAGTTAATATTATAATGTGCAATTTTACAGATATTTAAACATTAATTTAATTAATAATTTTAATAAAATTAATGTTATAATATAACTGTAAATTAGTATTAATATATTAAGTAAGTACTGGTTATTTGCAAGCTACAATACACATAATAAGTAGTACAAATAATTTATGTAGGACCACTAACATGTAAATTATAAAATTGGAGGCAATTAAATGGAAAAAGATTTTTATACTGCTATAGCAGACAGACGTTCATTTTATGGAATAAGTAAGGAAAAGGTTACCACAGATGAAAAAATCAAAGAAGTATTAGAGTATGCTGTAAAACATACACCTTCAGCATTTAACTCTCAAACCACTAGGGTAGTTTTATTATTAGCCAAACATCATGATAAATTTTGGGACATTACTATGGAAGCCTTAAGAAAGGTAGTTCCTAGTGATAGGTTTGCTCCTTCTGAGGAAAAAATAAATTCATTTAAAAGTGGATATGGTACCGTTTTATTCTTCGAAGATATAAACATTGTTCAATCGCTTCAGAAACAATTTGAACTATATAAGGATAACTTTCCAATTTGGTCTACACAAACCAGTGGAATGCATCAATTCGCAATTTGGACTTCCTTAGAGATGGAAGGATATGGTGCATCACTTCAGCATTATAGTGAGCTAATTGAAGGAGATGTAAAAAAAGAATGGCGCATACCAGCAAATTGGAAGCTTATGGCCCAAATGCCTTTTGGAAAACCAACAGTAACTCCTGGCGAAAAGCAATTCCAGCCATTAAGTGAAAGAGTTAAAGTATTTAACTAGAATAATAGAGGCTGTCATAAGGGCAGCCTCTATTATTTTGAAGAAGGTTGTTTTTGGGCAACCTTCTTCACGAAACCGGCTGTCATAAGAGCAGCCTCTATTATTCTTACACCGGCTGTCATAAGGGTAGCCTTATTTTTCTAATAAATTTATAATAAATTCAGTTTTTTCTTGGCTGTTTAAATTGTTAATTAAACTTTTTCCTATGGCTTTATCTGTTTTGTATTGATTAATAAGCTCTGGGAATTTGCACTCCTTAACTTTTATGGAAGCAACGATAATATTTTCTTCGTTTTTAGGAGCTATTTTTAAAATTTCCTCCTTAACCGCTGTATTCATAACCTTAATAGTGTTTTTAACTAGCCATTTTTCTACAGTCCTATCAGAGGGTATAGAAAGCTTTTCTTTGCATTTCTCGTCTACAAGTTCGTTAAACAAGTCTCCCGTATGACTATCTACCTTAACAAATATAACTTCCATACCTTTTAACATTAATTCCTTCATCTTATTAAAATACATTACTGATGATTCTTCTCTTCTCTCCCAAAAACCTGTGGCATGGTGACTTACCCCTTCATAGTCATGAAATATAACTACTCTGTTGTCTCCAATGCTTATGGCATACTCCACTGCTTTTAAGGCTCCTTCCAGTTCTCCTGCAATTTGCCTAATACTCATTTTTGTATTATCTTTAGACGCAGCACTTTCAATATACTCTATCACATTATCTCTAACTGCCACTAGACCATAAGAATACTTTTCAGTTTGAGAATTATAGCTTCCATCCACGTATATATGTAAGCAATCCTCAGGATAATTGTTATCTTCCTTTTTAAGAAGTTTACTCCAATCCTTTAAAAATTCCTTAGCAGCATTAACATCTTCAAAGCTCTTATATTTAGCTCCTTTAACACCTTTTGTATACTTTAAGCATTCTCCCCAGGTATAAACTATCTCATTTTCAACCTTCTCATTTTTTTCAAAGTTAAAACCTTCCCTAATAGCATAAACCTTCTTACCCATTTAATTATCTTTCCTCCACTTTCTTTTCTTTTATATGATCAGTAACCTTAGCAGTTATACGGCCCGCAGCCTTAGCTGTTATAAAGCTTACTACTTTGTTAACATTACTACCACCTACAAGCTTAGATATATATTTAGTTGCTTGCTTAACAGAATATATTATATTCTCTTTTCCCTGCCAATTATCAAGTATAATTTCCTCAGGGATATCATTAATCAGGGTATTCAATCCAAGAAATGCAACTGCTAACTCATCAATTTCACCTATAATTGGAATGAAATCTGCTATAAGTGCAATTGGAGAAACAAAGTATGCTAGAATTCCTCCTATAATCAGTTTGTTTTTAAATTTTACTCTCTTATCCCTAAATAATCTAAATAGTAAAGCGATTATATCCGGAAGTAATAATAAATATTCAACTAATGGTTTAAGCTTATCAGGAAGCTTGCCTTCAACCTCACCCCTAAGCTTTGAATAGGTATCCTTTGCTTTAATTTCATATTTAAATTTAATTTTTTCTTCTTCTTTAAAGTCAAAGGTTTCTTTGTCTTGTGAATATATAAGATCCTCTAAGGTTACCTCTACATGCTTCTCTTTAAGGGTTACCCCTACCAATGTAAAGTAAGTATAAGGTATAAACTTTGATATTGAATTAATATCAACCTCTAAAAAATCGCCTTCCATTGTTATTCCATATTTTGCAAACTTCTTCAATATAGCTTTAATAGCTATATTTTGTATGACTTTACCAATCCCTATTTTTCTGATCTTAACATGAAAAAATTGAACACTTACCTTATTTTCATGAACATTCCCAATTCCTATTTCTGCTGTAAAAGGTATTTCAAAGTTAAATTTGTATCTACCTTGAACCTTAATCAATGAGTTTATCTCCAGCTTATCTATATACAGACCTTCCACTTCTACATATTCCTTTATTATATTTAACAATTCCACTTCTGAGATACTAGCTTTTATATTAGATATCTTCATATGTTCACACCTCTATTTTATAGATATACATTAATTATACCTCAATATATAAATTTTTAAAATCATTATTAAAGAATTGGAAACACTTACTATAGTAAATTTTATGATTTTCGTTGGACATAACTTATAGGTCAATATAGAATAAAGCTAACAACTTAAATAAGGAGAGAGTACTTATGAAAATAAATAAAAACAAATATCTATTAATTCCGATCATTATTGCATTACTCGCTACTGCAGTTTTGATTAGTCAAAATATTTATATAAAGGATAATAATTTTACGCTTTATACGGAATTTTTAAAGGATGTATCAAATAACAAAGTAAAAGAAGTTTTTGTGGCTTCCTCACCGGACATAAATGTAAGGCTAAAGAATGGAAGTATATATAAAACAGATAATCCTAGAAGTTCAAGCTTTAAAGAAATGCTGCTCAGTAAAGGTATTAAAGTTACAGAAAATAACTATGTGCCCGTTACTAAGAGTATATCTATTATGTTTATTTTCGCTTCTTTATTAGCCTTTATAGTATTAATTCTAAAGGATACTAGAATTTTATCTAAGAATTTTCTAGCCCCTGATAACCTTCAAGGGGAGATTTGTGAAGAAAGTAAATTAACCTTTGATAGTGTTGCCGGGAATGAAGAAGCCAAGGAAAGTGTACAAGATATTGTAGATTTTCTGAAAAACCCTGAAAAATATGCCGCTTACGGAGCCAGATTACCAAAGGGTATAATTTTATACGGAGAGCCCGGAACAGGTAAAACTCTTCTTGCAAAAGCTGTTGCAGGTGAAGCAAATGTACCATTTTTCGCTATGTCTGGTTCAGATTTTGTACAAATGTATGTAGGGGTGGGTGCAAGTCGAGTAAGACAGCTCTTTAAAAAGGCAAAGGCCTGTGGACGTGCGGTAATCTTTATTGATGAAATTGATGCTATAGGTAAAAAACGTGACTCATCAAAAAGCGGAGGTTCTGAGGAAAGAGATCAGACTTTGAATGCCCTGCTTACAGAAATGTCTGGTTTTAATGATAAGGAAGGCATCGTGGTTATGGCTG
>Ga0209430_1000864_pt1 | contig 25720 bp, 25 predicted proteins | sample BarGraIncub1133A_FD_184504 | JGI IMG/M metagenome (GOLD analysis project Ga0209430, IMG submission 184504) | Arctic peat soil microbial communities from Barrow, Alaska - Barrow Graham LP Incubations 11-33A (SPAdes) (version 2) | ecosystem: Environmental > Terrestrial > Soil > Wetlands > Peat... | reverse complement strand
AATTGGCTTATCTGCCCATGTCATGCTGATTGGCAGTTGGGCCGAGTATTTCTACAAAGATATGTTCAAAACTGACTTTAGACCGGAAATTCGGACCAGAGATATTGATTTTATGTATCGAAATATCGATATAACATATAGAGTTCAGACAAATTAAACAACTGCGATGCACTTATTTCTCTCAACCCAATAGAATGGCTCATGCAAGACAACTGCGCAAAATCTTCGCGAACAATCCTGCGATGACCTCATCTGCTTCCTATTTTTGCTTTTTTCAAAAACAGTGCAGGAATTAACCCGAAGAGAGTTATGATCGAAGCTATCAGAAATATATCATCAAGTCCTTTGACAAAAGCCGATGTCTGGATCTGGGATCCTTGAAGCGAAATATCAGTTCCGGCTGCAATCAGCTGCGTGCTGATTGCTTTTGCATGAAAAGTGATACGATTGGTCAAAATCGTAGTGAGCGTGGCAATGCCGAGAGATCCGGATACCCTGGAGATAGTATTTGAGATAGCCGAAGCACCGCCGACTTCAAGTTTGCTGACGGAGTCCAATGAAGCTGCCTGGGCTGACACGGCGGCAAATGACATACTAATGCCTCTTAAAATCATCCAGAAAGCCACCGTTGTATTGCTTGTGTTTACATCAATATTGTGTAGAAGAAAAGTTGTGACAGCAAGGCTGATAATACCAAATATGGCAAGCGGTTTTGGACCGATACGATCATACAGCTTGCCGACCACCGGCATCAGAAGTCCCGAAGCCAAGGCACCCGGCAGCATTAAAAGGCCGGTTTGAAGAGCACCTAATCCTTTGATATTCTGTAAATATAATGGAACAAAAAATATGCCTGAAAACAAACCTACAGTGGTTACGATTGTCGTAATGTTTGCAAACGTGAAATTGCTGTGTTTGAAAATTCTAAGATTAAGTAACGGGTATTTCAAATTAAGTTCAAAATATAAAAATAGACAAAAAGTTACCGCGCTTAATAAAAGCAGCAGAACAATAGGGGTAGAGGTCCAGCCCCAATCTCCGCCTTTGCTCAAAGCCAACAACAAGCTAAAAAGCATGACGGCAACAGTGATAGCCCCGCCCGCATCTAATTTTTCGACTTTGACTTTTTCAAACGCAGGAAGGAAGAAAAAGGCAAGAACAACCCCGATAATGCCAATGGGAATATTGATAGTGAATATCCACTTCCATCCAATATATTCAACTAAATATCCGCCGATAGTAGGACCCAAAGCAGGCGCAATCAATAGTGCCACACCAACGATTCCCATGGCTGTTCCGAATTTTCCTTCAGGTACAATTTTCTTAACCATAGTCATCATTGACGGCATGAGTAATCCACCGCCCAGGGCTTGGATAATTCTGGAAACAATCAATGAATCGAGGCTCCAGCTAAAGGTGCATAAAGCAGACCCAAACGTAAACATGATGAGCGCAAATATATACAATTGCTTTTGTCCGAATTTATCTCCGGCCCAGCCGCTGAAAGGTATAACAACGCCGAGAGCCAGCATATATACTGTTACAACCCATTCAATCTGACCTGCTGTTGAATGGAATACGTTCATCATTGTTGAAATAGCAACATTTACTATGCTGGAATCGAGAATAGACATGAAGGCACCAATTAGTGCAATGAGTATAGGAACCACCCAACGCTGTTCGTTTATTGATTTAGTCATTATTTGCTTCAATCACTTTCTTTGTTAAATATGCCTGTAATTCAATCATGTCTTTTACGAGACGGTCAATAAATCCCGGAGGCAAAGAATCAAGTAATTTTACAAGATCGTGATCAGCACTTTGAATAACAGATTCAATCATCTCTTTTAACTGAGGAGTGCCTTGAATCAGAACACTTCTGCGATCTTTGCTGTCATGAATTCTCACCAGATAATCCCTAGATTCAAGTCTGTCAAAAATGCCGGTTAATGTGCTTGAAGGGACACCAACTTCCCTGGCAAGGTCCGTAACCCTATAAGCACCATTTTTATTGATCTTCCAAAGTATAATTAATTCAGTAACCGATATATTGTTTGCTTTCACAATTGGTGACAATATCTTGAAAATCTGTGTATTGACCTGACTTAGCAGTTCAACCAACTCAAACATTCTGATGCCTCCCCTATAAGTATTACGAAAACGAATAAAACGAAACAGTATATTACGAAAAGGAAATAAATGAATTTTAACACGCAGTCCCGCTCCGGTCAAGAGTAATTATTCTCCGTAATTGTTGGAAATCGGTTGATTCGAAAGTATGAACAACTGGTATAATTTAATAAATATACATATAAACGAATACACTTGAATGGAGATTCTATAGAGTAAACTATGATATTGCGAAACGCGGCAAACCGGAGCCATCAAAGTGACCCTCTTAACACCGCGCAAGTGGCTCTTTCAAAACGCTATACGCATTGATGGGTTCAGCGTGTTTTCTATGCATCTACTATATCATTTATTACCCCAAAACAACGGCTATATCTACGTTTCAGCCTTATTCAGCAGCCCCCATTTATGCAAACGCAATGCAAAGCGAATTGAGCGGTTGAGACCGCTTTTTTCTTTTCGTCAATACGTCGGTTGTCGGACGCTTACACCGCACAAAAAACGAGCGGCAAAAATGTTCAGCAATTTATGCACACAAAGCTGTATCCCTGTTCCGGATACATGCCTTCTGCCGGCAATACTCTGACAGCTCAGCTTCACTCATGTTGGCTGTTTCCATCACGATCAGGAACTTGTCCTGACTGCTCCACTGATCGACTGCTATAATATTCAGTGGGTGCTATTCCTGTTGCTTTTTTAAAAAGCTGATAAAAATAGGAATAGTTATCAATTCCAACTTTACTTGCAACTTCATAAACTTTCAGGTTAGACTCTTTTAATAGTTTTTCTGCAACGTTAATTTTAATTTTATTTAAAAGATCCACAAATGATTCGCCAGTATCTTTTTTTATCACTCTGCTTAAGTGTGAAGGAGATAGCGACACGTAGTCTGAAATTTCCTGTAGCGATACCTTTTTGTCATAGTGCTCGTTCAGATAGTTAATTACCTGTAGAGTCACTTTGCTATAGTTCTCTTTTGACTCATTGTTAGGGCATTTGATCAGTATTTCAATAAAATTCTTAACATATGTAATCATATCATCAAAATTGTTGATAGCATTGATCTCCGAACTAATTTCCGAATGACTTTTGTAATTATAAAATTGATAACCTTTCATATTATAATAATAATCCAGTGCAATAAAACAAATATTTGATAATAGACTTTTTACACTTTGAATGCATGGGGTCTCATAAATTATTGTATCTCGCATCTCATCGATTGCCTTGATAAAATTGTCAGAGTTTGAGCTTTTTATACTGTCATATATTTTTTTAATAAGTACAGATTCATTAATAACGCCTTTGTCTTTTATCATTTCACAAAAAATAACTTTCTTATTTGAAAAATAAAAGCTTGATTCGAGTGCATCAATAGTCTCGACATATGCTAATTTTATATCTTTAGACTTTGAATGATATTTACTTATTCCTATTATGTAGTTGTCTTTAAAAATTGTGGAATTGCTTTTTATAAAATCGTTGCAGATTTCGATTATAACCTCATTTGTTAGTTTAGGAGATTGTCCGTTCTTCTCAGTAACAATTACAGTAAAATATTTATTATACCAAAAATAGATAAAATCATAACTGTAATGTAATTTCAATGCCTCAGCAGCTTTATTTGACCCTTCTATAAGATAATAATATGAATCGTCATTCTGGCTTTTAAAGTTAATTTTACAATTAATAGATAATATAAAATATTTTTGAATTTCTGAAATGTCGTTAGTACTAATACCTTCTATACTTTCAATGACAGCCTTTCCGATTAGCAGATTTTTATTTTTTTTAATTGCGTTTTTAAGGTACTCTTTTTCTGACTGTTCTTTTCTTTCAGCATCGAGAGCAGCAACAGCTTTCTTAATTACGTTACTGAGTTCATCATTATCAATTGGCTTCACAATAAGATTAAACGCACCGAGTCTCAGCGCTTCTTTAGCATACGTAAATTCACTGTAGCTTGTTACGATGATGACTTTAATCCAGGGGTACACATCTTTTACCTTTTCTGTTAATTCCAGTCCGTCCATTCCAGGCATTCTTATATCAGTTATAATCAGATCGGGTTTATGCTGTTTAACCAAATCCAGTGCAGTCATACCGTTATCGGCATCTGCTATGACTTTACACCCAAGTTTTGACCAGTCGATAGTAAGCATTATAGATTTTTTTGTAATCAAATTATCATCAACAATTAAAACATTATACATACTACCATCCTTAAATTTCGGAGCTGTTTTCCGGGTGCCTTTTAATGGGCAATGACAGCTCTACAACAGTTCCGACTCCTTGTCTGCTTGAAATTTCTAAACCGTACTCATCTCCATACAGTATTTTAAGTCTTCGATTTACACTTTTCATTCCTATATGGGCATGCGCATCTTCTGATTCTTCAAAACTATTAATATCATTAAGAATTTTAACAAGCTTTTCCTCTTGTATTCCTTTCCCGTTATCCGAAATATTTATTTTCAGCACATCTTTTTCAGCATAAGCCGCGATAAAAATCAACGCATCGATTTTTTTATCTTCAATACCGTAATTAATAGCGTTTTCAACAAGTGGCTGCAAAATGAGTTTTGGTATCATGCAATCCAGTACATCATTTTTAATATCATACTCAATGCTGATTCTTCCGCCTGTAATTATCTTTTGAATTGATATATAATGGCCAACGAAATTTAATTCATCTTTGAGCATAACAGTTGATTTTTTATTATTTAAGGTGATTCTCATCAGAAAACTAAGTGATGAAATGATATTAACGATATCATCCTGTCCTCGGATTTTTGCAAGTCCATTTATGGATTCCAGAACATTAAAAAGAAAATGCGGGTTTATTTGTGCAAGCAAAGCATTGTATTGCGCTCTTTGATTCTCAGTTTTTTCATATGCTATGCGAATAATAAGGTCAGTCAGTTTGTCGGTCATTATATTAAAATGGTTGAATAGTTCAGCGGTTTCATCCATGCTTTTAGGCACAACCTTATAAGTGAAATCACCTTTTTCTACCATTTTTATTTTTACAAGTAATAAGCGAAGATTTGAAGTCAGATTACCGGATATAATAAATGCTATTACAAGCGAAAACGCAAAAAGGGTAATGCAGAGGACGAATACGATATTTTTTATGTTCTCAACGTTTTTAAACAGTTCAGTAAGTGAGATTACATAAAGTACTTTCCAGCGGCTGTTTTCGGAAACACTGCTCTCAATAATTATGTTTCTGCCCATATAATTGAAATAGATTTGTCCGTTAATATTTTGAAGACACGCTTTGTTAAAACTATTAACGATTGATTTATCGGTCTCATCACCGATAAGAATTTTTGAATTTTGATCACAGATAACAATTGATCCGGTTTCCAATGATTTGGGAAACGAATTTGTGAGATAATTGTCACTAATACCAATTGCAATAATACCATTTGAGTTATGAGTATCTAAGGTGATATTTGACTTTACTATATAAATTATTCCGGGTTCATCGTTAAAAGTAACATACTGAGATTTTCCGTAAGCGTTAAATATCTTCTCTTTATTTTGCTGAATATATTTATAGATATTGGTACTGTAACAATCGTTTAAATCGGTTTTACTGTAATAAAAACAATTTTCGGATAGATTTAAAAAGAGATCCGAATAAATTGATATACCTGAATTTTCCATGTATATGTTAAATACTTCCGTATCTATTTTGAGATTCATATAATAATAATATGAAAAATCATTTTCGTTAAAAATATTTGATGCTTCCGTAGCATACAGAATGTTTGTATCTAAGGTTGACATCTTATAAGAAATATAATTTGAAAGCTGCCTGACAAGGTCGGTTGAAGATTCTTGGATTACTTTGGTCGTATTCTTTTCGTATATATTGTAAATTTCAAAATTTGCGACAGCGACAATCGTTATGATCAGCATATAAGAAATAAACAATTTGGTACGTAATTTCAGATTCATGAATCGGCTGACTAGTTTTTTCATTTGGAAGCCTCTGACTGATGCAAATTGATACATAAAAATGAGCCACAAGCTCACTTTCGGTATAATTGTATTTGCGACAAACCGAAACACTGAAAGGAAGAACTTATAGCTCAAGTACATCTTACACTGGAAGACGATATTCTTAAAGACCTTATGTTAGAATCCTGTCTTTGGATGTATATATATTACAACTTCCGGAGACTGCATCCTATGAAATAAACTAATAAAACAGCAATTTTTCAAATATTAAAATTCTGTAAAAAGTGAAAATGATGAAATCCACAACAAGATGACAAAATAGTGCATAGATATATCGGCTTCACGTTTATACAATTGTGCATATAGAACAAAAAATGTTCTAAATAATACTTGAGGGGTGTAATAAATGAAAAAACACAAAACACTATTATCCTTGGCATTGGCGTCGTTATTATTCATCTCACTGCTTGCCGGATGCTCGTCAAGCGGCGGCAGTCCGACAAGCAGTCTATCATCAAGCAGTCCATCATCAAGCAGTCCATCATCAAGCAGTCCATCATCAAGCAATACAGTATCTGGAAAACTTACAATTATGCACTACTTAGTTGAAACTGGAAAGCTCAAAGCACTGAATGACACGGTTGAAGGATTCAAGAAAAAGTATCCGAATGTCGAAGTTGACGTCCAAGGAATGAGCCTTGATCAGTATTCGAATACCCTGAACATGAAAATAAGCGCTGGTGACATGCCCGATATTATTTTTGGCAACCCGAAGTCGTTTGCAGACATTGTAAACTCAGGGAACATTTTGGATCTTACGAATCAGCCTTTTACAAGCCGTGTTGACCAGGATGCAGTTAAATGCGCCGAAGTCGATGGTAAAGTATACGGAATTCCAATGGATCTTATGCTTTCAGGCGTAATTTATAATAAGGACATCTTCGCACAAAATAATATTCAGATTCCAAAAACATATGATGAGTTTATTAAAGTCTGTGAAACTCTTAAGAAAAACGGCGTAACACCGGTCGCGGCAGGTTATAAAGATATGGCATCCGTTGGCGGCAGTTTTTGGTGCCAGTTATACGGCGGCGCCCTTGCGCAAATGCCGACGATGCGCGCAGATATAATGTCCGGTGCAAAGAATCCTTCCGATTTTCCGCTTATAAAACAGTGCCTGTCACAGTGGAGAACAATTAACCAATATACAGACAACGCACTACAGGTTGGCGTAGACCGTTCCGAGCAGGAATTAGGTAGCGGTAAGGCAGCAATGATTATTATCGGAAGCTGGGCCATAAGTTCAGTCCGTAATTACGGTCCTGATACCAATCTCGGCGCTTTCCTCTTCCCGTTCTTTAACGATTCCAGCAAAAACAAAATGCAGTACAACACGGATGATACCTGGATGATTTCATCAAAGAGTTCAAATCAGGCTGCCGCACTTGCGTTCTTTGATTATATGACCACAACGGACGCAGCATCAACATGGGCAACCGACGTTCCTGCGGTATCTGCAATAACCGGTGCAAAAGCAGCGAAGCTTGACCCGATTCTTGATGATATGAATGCAACGTTGAAATCAGGCGCCGCATATAATGCACTCGCTGAAACAAACTTTTTCGGACAGAGCTCTTCTGTTTGGGATAACCAAATGCAGGCGTGGCAATTTAGCAAAGATGATGTTGATACTTTCTTGAAGAGTATGGACAGCGCTATGGCCAACGCGCGAACAACTGGTAAATAATCAAATAAGTTTAAGCGTTGCTTTTGCCTTTAAGCAAAATTGAAGGCAAAAGCAACGCCATATTTTTTATGAGATGGGGTCTCGACATGAAAAGAAAAGCAATTAATGGCTTACAGGATTTTTCTTTTGTTTTGCCGGCTTTATTGATTTTTGTGTTTGTTATTATTGCACCGTTCATAAGCGGCATTCACATTGCCTTTACTGACTGGAATGGTATAAATTCGACTTATCATTATGTGGGTTTAAAAAACCTGATTTCCATGTTCAGCGATTCTGAAATATTGAATCCTTTCTGTAATACAATATTTTTCACTGTTGTAACAGTAATTTTTATTAATATATTAGGTTTATTACTTGCAGTTGCTCTGAACACAGAGTTTAAAGGATCGAATATAATAAAAACATGTATCTTTATGTCTATGGTCGTAAGTTTGGTGCTTACCTCATATATGTGGGTATACGTTTTAAATGATTTTATATCGCCCTTTTTTAAAATTGCCAGTCCTTTGTCCAGCCCAGATACTGTTATGATTGGCTTATGCATTATGTCGATATGGAAAGAAACAGGTCTCGCAATGGTTCTTTACTATGCAGGATTAAAAACTGTTCCGAAGGACCTTTTGGAAGCTGCAGAAATCGATGGAGCTAACGGGATTCAAAAATTCTTCAAAATAACAATACCATTTCTGGCCCCCGTGATTACATACTGCGTTATTTTGTGGCTCGGTCTGGGTCTTAAACAGTTTGACTATTCTTTTGTCGCCACAAACGGCGGCCCGGGAACCTCATCGATGTCAATGGCCATGTACATTTACAAGTATGAATTTCCTTATTATAAGGCCGGTTACGGACAAATGGTAGCCCTGGTTTATCTGATCTTTGTTTTGCTTATCACGTTTTTAACCACAAAAGCACTAAGAAAGAAGGAAATTGAGCTGTGAATAAAAAAACTACTTTGAAATCTAAATCATTGAAATATATTAAAATAATAGTTTTATGGCTTATTACGCTTATTTTCCTCTTTCCATTTTATATAGCAATTCTATATGCATTCAAATCACCGGAAGAAATCGCGGAAAACCCAATTTCGTTCCCGACTAAATTAAATTTACAGAATTTTGTGCAGGCAGTACATCTTCCTAACTATGTAAGCGGGTTTTTCAACAGCGTTATAACGGCTGTTATAGTTGTAGGGATTGTTGTCCTTGTAACCTCAATGGCATCTTACATGATCGTCAGAAAGAATAATAAGCTATATAACTTATTATATTATCTTTTTCTGTTCAGCATTTTATTACCGTTTCAGGTTATCATGTATCCGATGTATTCACAATTACAATTTTTCCATATGATAAATAAGCTTCCAACCCTAATAATTGTACAGACTGGTATCTTAATCGGCTTCTATTCGTTCCTTTATGCGGGATTTATAAAAACAGTTCCCCTTGAGCTTGAGGAAGCCGCCCGTATTGACGGCTGTTCCAAATACGGAACATTTTTTAGAATTGTTTTTCCACTTCTGAAACCAGTTACAATGACAATTGTTGTTCTCGTTTTTCTCGCATCTTGGAATGACTTTATTGTACCAATGGTGTTTATGCAGCAGCAGGGTGTCCGCACAATGCCGCTTATACAGTTCTACCTGTTCGGCCAATATGCCCAGTACGTAAATGTTGCATTCGCTGCAGTTATTTTGTCAATGATTCCTGTGCTTGGTTTGTATTTTGGGCTTCAGAAATATATAGTAAACGGAATTACAGCCGGCGCGATTAAGGGATAAACAACAGTTTCTCCAAATTTGCATACAACCTGATAATCCATTATTTGAAATCTATACTGCTGGAAAGGTGCATGCTTATGAAAAACGCAAAGATTAATATCGAGAAAGATTTTAAACTTGCCCAAGTGGATAATCGTATATTCAGTTCTTTTCTTGAACATTTAGGCAGAGCTATTTACACAGGCATTTATGAACCGGGGCATCCAACAGCAGATGAAAGCGGTTTTCGGTCCGATGTAATCGAATTGATAAAGGAATTAAAAATAACAAGTGTGCGCTACCCAGGAGGCAACTTTTTGTCGGGCTACGACTGGAAGAACGGCATCGGCCGTAAAGAAGACCGGCCTCGTTGCCTTGACCTTGCCTGGAAAACTATTGAGAGCAATCAATTTGGCATTAATGAATTTTATGACTGGAGCAATAAAGCAGGAACTTCAATAATTGGTGCGGTAAACATGGGTACCGGCACCCCCAAGGACGCCGGTGAGCTTGTGGAATACTGTAACTTTCCCGGTGGAACGTACTGGTCAGACTTACGTGCGAAAAACGGTCATAAGGATCCTATGGGCATAAAGCTTTGGTGTGTTGGAAACGAAATGGACGGTGAATGGCAAACCTGCCACCTTGATGCAGATGATTATGGTAAAAAAGCTTTGGAAAGCGCTAAGATTATGAAATGGATTGATGATTCAATTGAGTTAGTAGTCTGCGGCAGCGCAAGCACTTTGCAGCAAACTTATCCCGAATGGGATAGAAAAGTACTTGAATATACCTATGACAAAGTAGATTACTTGTCTTTGCATCGTTACTATGAAAATGAAGGCAATGACCTCGACTTCCTGGCGTCCTTTGTCGATATGGACAGATTTATTAATACAATTGCAGGTACAGCAGATTACGTTAAAGCGCTTAAGCGCAGCAAAAAAACCATTAACCTGTCTTTTGACGAGTGGAACGTTTGGTACCAGCGTAAACAGGTTCCGCATGATTGGATGGAAGCTCCCGAGATTCTTGAAGATCGTTACACATTGCTTGATGCGCTTGTATTTGCAGGACTTGGAATGACTCTTGTCAATCATGCAGATCGTGTCAAAATTGCTTGTCTTGCCCAGCTTGTAAATGTAATTGCCCCAATATTTACCGAAAAGAACGGAAGAGCTATAAGACAAACGATTTTTTATCCATTTAAATATCTTTCCATTTACGGCCGTGGAACTGTTTTGAAACCTGTCAATCTCACACCTGCAATTGAGACAACATACGGAGAAACCCCGCTTATTTATACGAGCGTTGTGTATGACGAAATATTGGAAAGTGTTACGATATTTTGCCTGAACATCGATTCGAACGATGATTTTCTTTTAAATTTGAATTTACGATCATTTGAAAAGGTTTCAATGATCGAACATATATGTTTGGATGGAGAACCAAACATAACAAATACCTTTTCGGATCCTGATCAGGTTAAACCCAGAAATCTCGTTGCCGTAAAAGGTGTTTTCAATAGCTGTGAGACGATAATTCCAAAGCTTTCCTGGAATATTCTCCGTTTTAAAATTGAAAAAAGAAGTTGTGATGGGAATCCGCCCTGAAAACATAATGGCGTTAAAGATAAAACGCGAAAGGAGATGAAGTTTCATGGCGTTGTTTGGATTTCAAAATTTTTCGAAACCGGGCCCCGGTGTACGAAAAGACGAACCGCCTCAAAAGCCGGTCGTTGTATTTTTCCAAATTTTTTACCGGAAATTTTGGGACTTGATAAAGCTCAATCTTCTGTATTTCGCATCGGTATTCCTGTTGTTAGCGCCGATGATTATTATGATAATTACCCATTTCGCGGGCGGAAGTTTATGGTTTCTGCTGTCTCTGCTGCCGATATCGTTGGCAGGCCCCGCGACAGCGGGGTTTACCTTGGTCTTGCGCAATGATGTGAGACAGGAGCATGTATTCCTTTGGACCGATTATATAAACGCCGTCCGTAGCAACTGGAGACAGGCATGGCTGGCCGGGATGCTGATCGTCGCAGCGGCCATTCTGGCGATCTTTTGTGTCCCGTTTTATGTGCAGCAGGCCTCAAAAAATCCTCTGATGATCCTTCCACTTGTGATTATTTTTGTTGCGTTGAGCCTGTTTATTTTCATGCAGTATTATGTTTTTGTGGTGATTGTGACTTTTGATCTCAAGCTAAGGCAAATCTATCGGAATGCGCTGATTCTGGCGATTATGGGACTGGGGCGAAATGTTCTGCTGACTCTGTTTTGCGGGGCGGTATTGCTGTTGTGCATCTATTCACCGTTGGCCATGGCATTTCTCCCTTTGCTATGGCTTAGCACAGTCGGGATGGTTGTTAATTTTGCGGTTTGGCCGTTAATTCTGAAGTACATGATAGCAAATCAGAAAATCCCGGACAATTAACAGGAAAATCAACAGCGTCAGCGGTATCAGCACGGGTGCAGTAAAGTGTTGGATGCGTTATAAGTGGGAATGGTTATAGGAGGGGTGCTTGTGAAAAAAAAATGGACAAAGGAACAGGCGTGGGAATGGTATAATGCACGCCCGTGGATTACCGGTTTTAATTTTATACCAAGCGACAGCATGACAGGCATTGAGCTGTGGCAGGAGTATAACCATGCTGAAATGTTCAAACAGGCCGCAAAGGAGATCGCCCTGGCGGCATGCTTGGGGTTCAACAGCGTTCGCTTGCTTCTGCCATTCAATATCTGGAGGGTGCAACATGACGCATTTATCAGGAATCTCGATCAGTTCCTCGATTTGCTTGGGTTGTACGGCATGTCGATGATGCCCATCCTGTTTAATGACTGTTCGGTACCGAAGGAATTGTATAAGGATCCCGACCTCGGGCCCCAGCCGGAGCCGGTTCCGGGATATTTCGGCGGAAGCCCTGTCACCCCCTTTGACGATGATGTGCAGGGTGGGTCTAAAACTGGCTACAATGTTGACGATGAGCCTTCGATGCACCCCATCATAGAGAAATACGTCAAAGAGTTGGGTATGCGGTATGGCCATGACGACAGGATCCTTGTCTGGAACATATGGAATGAACCGGGTAACTCCATGCGACTTTCCAAATCGCTGCCGATGATGGAAAATGTATTTAACTGGCTCCGTGAGTGTGATCCGGAGCAGCCGCTCACTGCAGACGTCTGGGGCGCCGGTGCGGATCATCCATATGGCTGGTTAAAGAAGCCGGGTATTTATGCGGAAATTGAAGAAAAGGCAATTGAGTATTCAGATGTCGTTTCTTTTCATTTCTACGGTGACTATACCCATTGTGTGCAATATATTAAATTTCTAAAACAATTTGAACGTCCGCTGCTCAATACGGAATGGATGCACAGGCCGTACCGCAGTCTGATTCAAACGCATATGCCCCTGTTCAAGGAGGAAAAGGTAGGGAGCTATATTTTTGGCTTTGTCAACGGGAAATCACAATTCAATCATGTATGGGAGTTTATTAAAAAACTGCCGGATATCGATACCGATTTGTGGATGCACGACATCTTCCATTCGGATTTTACTCCGTATGATCCGAAGGAAATTGAAGTCATCAAAAAATGTAACTTTGACAAATAGACAGGCGGTTTGTTTATTATTGTGGATACGTTGCGGCGATACCCACCACGCTGACTGAATTCGATCAAGTTTAAAAAGGCCTTTTACTCAGCAACCCTATTTTAATGATTGAAGGAGGCGATATCATGCCAAACCCTGAATACCCTAATCCTCTGATCGTGAATCGCGCCGATCCATGGATCTATAGACACACAGATGGGAATTATTACTTCACAGCAACATCACCTGAATATGACAGAATTGAACTGCGGGTAAGTGATACTTTGGCCGGGTTGGACGATGCGACACCTCGTGTTATCTGGAACAGGCACTCTGACGGAAAAATGAGCCGTCTGATCTGGGCACCGGAAATCCACTATCTATCCGGGAATTGGTATGTCTATTTTGCTGCATCACATACAGATGAAATCCATAAACAACACAACACATACCAGCACCGCATGTATGTGATTGAAGCCGATGAACCGATGCAGGGGCAGTGGAAGGAATTAGGACAGGTTGAGACTGATTTAGACACCTTTTCTTTAGATGCTACTGTATTTGAATCAAAAGGGAAGGCTTATTATGTATGGGCTCAAAAAGATCCGGATATCCCGGGGAACTCAAATATATATATTGCTGAAATGACAAATGCTTCGACGCTGATCCTGCCGGCAGCCCGTCTCACAAAGCCGGAATATCCTTGGGAATGTACGGTAATACCAGTGAATGAGGGGCCTTGCGTGATCAAATACGAAGGCCGGGTGTTTCTGACATATTCTGCTAATGCGACTGGTCCGGAATATTGTATGGGTCTGTTGACAGCAAATGAGCAGGACAATTTACTTGATGCAGCTTCATGGCATAAGTCTCCAACCCCGGTTTTCATGACAAGTGAAGAAAATCATAAATATGGGCCAGGCCATAATGGTTTTACTTATTCTGAAGATGGCTTGACCTTGCTGATTGTCTATCACGTCCGCGATTACTTATCAATTGAGGGTAACCCATTGGATAATCCAGATCGAAATACCTGTGTTCAGCCAGTCTATTTTGACGAAAAAGGTGATCTGGTATTTGGAATACCAGATAGAAGCAACCGATAGGCGTATAATAACGATTAAGCTGGTAGCAGGCTGAAATCGTTTCTAATGAGAGTTCGCTTTTTTGTGACTCTTCCATTTTATTGTCAGAGCAGCCCGAATTAACCGTATGATTCGGGTTGTTCGCTGTTATTGCTGCAAGGATTTGGGTCGGTGGTTTGTATTGTGAGTGTAGGTACAAAGCATGCAAGAAAAAGAACCATACAAAGAACTTGATGTTGCCGCCGCCGTGGAAAAATATGCGGAGCATGAGTGAGTATTCCGGAGTGATCAGGACAGGGTAATCCGATTTCTCCAAGACACCCCATTCCGATCTGATCAAGACACCCCAATCCGGTGCAATCAAGACAGGGCATTCCAATTTTATCAAGACACCCCGTTCCGAATCCCCCCGTTCCGATAAAAGAATCCAAACCATCCGATCCGGATTTTGCGTATGTTCAGCAACAACTGGAAGAGTTTCCTAACCTAAACCGCAAATTTTTATGGGAAGAATATATCAGAAGGACACCCGATCCTGGGGCCTGAGTAGTAATGGAACAGAAAACCGGAATAAGCAATCCATTTTATACCTACAAAGATGGTGGAGCTGCTCTTTACATCAGTACAAACATAGCCAATAAAGTATGATACGATTTATGTGCGGTGTAAGAACGGGTCAGTGTTAAAATTTCGGACAGTTTGATAAGATACAAGCAAAGACAAAGGAGCTTATCAAAATGCCAACAAATCGCAGAAAATATGATGAAGAATTCAAAAAACGTGCAGTTCACATGAATTACTGCAGCTTGCGCTAGTACGGAAAGTGTCAGTGGTAAACGCTGTTCAGATTTTATCTGAGTGCCATCGCAACCTGCGCATATACTGGGGGTGCGACGGCACTAATCGTGAATGATCCCAGTATTCTGTTCTTATAGATATTCATTAAAACAAATATTGAACCATGTTGGGATTCACTCCAAACCTGTTGATTAGAGTGGAAATGCTTGCAGGCAGATAAAGTATTTATAAAAGTATACATAAACAAACATAACATAAGAGTGTTTGTTTATGCTTGTAAAAGTATAAAATTATATTTATAAATATGTTTAATAATTGCGCAATGTTTGTAAACACATTTGCGCGAGTATGCAACTCGATAATTTCATACGGGGACGGTTCCAGTTAGAATCGGACATTGGTCCTATTTGTTTTTTCAGGATAATGTTAATAGGCGTATATTGAAACACTCCGAGTTCAGCCGCGCGGGCATAGGCTGATTCCAGACGTTTGCTGCCAGACTACTTGATTAACTGCAGCAGTCCCATACAAGATTTGTAAGCCTGCTCATAGAGGACATGTGTTGAAAGCATGGCGTCGACGATAACAAAGATTTCGTTTCCGCTTGTCCGCCTAAGTTTGACCAGATCAATGCTGTCTATGGCTTCCATATTGTCATTGCTTATTAAATTTATAACATAATATTATGCAGATGGTTTATTATATATAAAAACAGCTGAATACAGGAAGTACTTTTATTGCTTAATTAACATCGACAAAAAAAATTCGGAAATGTATAATAATAAAAACTGAATCGGAAGTGGGTTTGAAAAACATAAAATCGATACCCACATTCATTGCTCTAAACCAAGCCGTGGGCAAGGCAAGATGACTGTTTAGACATATATATATTGTAAATAATTATTTTTATTTTTTTACTGAGTATATATCAGTTGTTATATTGCACAAAAATATTTCGAAAATATTCATTGGAGGAAAAGAAAAAGAGCACACTAGATCGTCGGATACTGCTTTTCGTTATGGCGGTGATGAATATGCCTTGATTTTGCATGATTCGGATTTGGCTGCCGGCAGGGAACTGGCTGAACGACTGCGAAGTATAGTCGAGCGCAGTCCGCTTCATATTGATAAAACAAGAATTGATCTGACCATCAGTCTGGGTGTTATCTGTTATAATGATGAAGAAAGTTCAGGCGAATTAGTACAAAAAGCCGATATCAATCTCTATCAGGCAAAGAACGACGGAAGAAACCGTGTGTGTTGACTGCATAACCGAATATCTATTTAGATCTATGTTCTATATATTAGAGAATGATATATGAAATATGTTGAAACGAGGGCAATATATTATGAATTATGATCCTGTTCATGATAAGCCTAATGACAATGCGTCCCTCCCTGACTTTATTCCGCTGAATGAAATCATACCAAATATTAAATTAACCGATTCAATAATAATCAACACACTGATGAATAATTCTGAAGACATGATCTATTTTAAAGATCTCAACTGCAAATTTATCTTGAATAACAGAGCACATGCGCTTTGGTTTGGATTAAAAAACCCACTAGACCTGCTTGGGAAATGCGACAGAGACTTTTACCCGAAAGAATATGCCGATGAATTATATCAGAGCGAACTTGAAATTATGAGAACCGGCGTTCCTGTCATCAGTATGATGGAAAAAGAAATTATTGCATTCGGACCGGTTCTCTCGCTCTCTTCTTCAAAATATCCGTTGTATGATTCAGATGGCAAAATTATGGGGACATGGGGAATCTCCCGCGATATGACGAAATTGGTTAAGGCTGAAAATGAGGTTGAAAAAGTAAATGCACTGCTGAAATCGCTTGCGATGACGGATGAGTTGACAAAACTCTATAATCAGAGGCACTTTTATGATTCACTGGAAAAAATGATTGACTTGTTTGCACACAAAAAACATAATGATTCATCATCAAGTTTCAGTCTTATTCTTCTCGATATTGATTTGTTCAAAAAGATCAACGATACATACGGACATGTAATTGGAGATTCAGCAATTCGATACATAGGCGGCCTTATAATGGCACATATAAGAGCATCAGATATTGCTTTCCGGTACGGCGGTGATGAGTATGCACTGCTTATGCAGGATACAAATCTGGCTGTCGGCAGGGAGCTTGCTGAACGCCTGCGAAGAACCATTGAGCAAAGTCCTATGATTGTTGATGATAAGAAGATCGAACTGACCATCAGTCTGGGTGTTGTCTGTTTTGATAATGAGACAAGTGCCGGCGAGTTGGTCCAAAAAGTTGATGCCAAACTTTATCAGGCAAAGAGCGAAGGAAGAAATTGTGTGTGCTGACCGGCTTATATTTCCGTTGCGTCCTCACGACGAAGCACATTATGCTTTGTAACACTGTTACAAACACAGAAATACCGGGATTTTCATTTTCCGATTTTCACGAGGTCTCATTTTCGCAGTTCTCTTTGCATTTTTATTTTTTCTATTTTTTCCCGAGAAAGGGCGCATCCGGCTCACCTTCCCTGGCAAATAGTGCCTGCTCCTCAGCGCTGAATGTGGCAAGAAAAGTATCTTTCTCACCCGGCATCCAAAAATCTTCCTGCAGTATATCGAGCAAATCTTTTCTGCTGTGTACATTTGCACGGATCAGCTGATTCTGATCCTGCACATTAGCGGCAACGCTGAGCTTTTCGACCAGTTCCGTGTATTCATCATCCGGCATTGGCTCACCCTGCACAAAATAACTGGGTGCTTCCATGTCGTCCGCTTCAGCTTTGACCGGTGGAAAAAGAATCAGATTCTCAGGACATTGATTTTCAATATAAAGAATAAAGTACAAGAAGTTTTGGAAGATCATAATCTAAATATGTTTAATTTTAAGGTCGGTGGGGACAATAGTCCGGAAGGAACATACGTATATTCTGATGGAAAATATTATCAATACGTTTTTTCGGAAAAAGGAAAAATACGTTCGAGAAGATCTTTTCAGGAAGTTGACGAAGTCCTGTATTGTATACTTGAAGATGTGATATTTAACAAAGCACTTGAGTATGCAACTAAGAATAGAGAACCAGGTAAAGATTTTAGGCGGGTATTATTTTATAAGGAGTTAGAAATTTGGTCTAAATGTGGGAATATTTATTACGAGAAAAAGAAAGAAGATATTGAGAAAACGCTAAAAGAAAATCCCTTTAAGGATTAATTGTGATAGTTAGTTATAGATTGTCTGTTCGGCAACACCCAGATCCTTGGCGGCTTGGCTGACTTTCAGTTTTCCTTCTTCGATTTGCTGGACATAGGCAACTTTGGTATCTCGGTCGTAGTACTTTGGCATAGGACACCTCCTTGAGCTCTTTCACATTATCTGTCTCAAGGTTTCCCGTGTCCACTTTTACATTACCAGATCACGTTGGCTTGATGCCATGTATAAGGCGATTATGAATCGATAGGCAAGGTATTAGAACCGGATAACAACAGGAGCATCAGAATAGGAATATATTGTTGCCGTCGCATCTTTAAGAAATAGAACCTGAGTATCACCATCATCTGCCTTGTACATTCCCTGAAGGAATGGATAAGCATCAAGCATGCTCTGTTTTGCTTCGATTCGGTCATCCTCGACAGCTGCCGCTTCTACGCGGATCCATTTTTCGCCCGCCATACCGCTAATTTCGATTTTGGGATTCATCAGCATTTGCTTGGAAACATTCTTGACTTTTCCTGTTTGAATATAGAGTTTGTCCTCGAAAATATTCACTGTGCCAAAAGGACGGACTCTTGGCTGATTCCCTTCAACCGTAGCCAGATAGTAGGTTTCACTTTTCTTCAAAAATTCATAGACTTCTTTCATACATAGCTCCTCCAATTTTTACATCAATTTTTGATTGGTTGACTTTTCAATCAATCTTGTGTATCATTTCATCACTATACAATACAATTTACAAGTACGATCATTTACTATAGTAAGTATCTTTGCGAATACTGGCGGAGGCGATTATGGAAAAAGATTTGTTTGGCATATGTCCTTATGTGACAGCTCAAAAATTACTTACAGGAAAATGGACCCTTCTCATAATGCAGCATTTGAGTGAACGTGTAATGCGCTTTAATGAGCTCCATAAGATTCTTCCTGAATTAACGCAGGCAACGCTTACTAAGCAGCTGCGTATGATGGAAGCGAACGGACTTATTATCAGAAAAGTCTACAATCAGATACCGCCAAAGGTGGAGTACTCACTAGATGAGCTGGGAGAGCATTTTAAACCGGTTCTGGAGGCACTTGAGATTTGGGGAGATGAATATATTGATTATTTAAAAAGCAAGGGGTATATGTGTGAATATCAGAAATAGAAGACAAAAGGAGTTGCCGGTAAATGAAGTTTTATTTCGCACCGATGGAAGGTATGACCGGGTATGTGTATAGAAATGCCCACCACATATTCTTTGATCATATTGATAAGTACTTTTCACCGTTCATTGCGGCCAATCAAAGTGAACGCTTCACAACACGGGAACTAAATGATATTCTGCCGGAAAATAACCGGGGAATCGTTCTAATTCCTCAGATATTAACCAATCAGGCGGCGGACTTTATTCATACTGCCGGTAAACTTAAGCAACTCGGATATAATGAGATCAATCTGAATCTGGGATGTCCTTCAGCAACGGTAGTATCCAAAAACAGAGGGTCCGGATTTCTTTCGAAAACAGATGATCTTGACGCGTTTTTGAATGAAATATTTACGAAGGCGACAACGAAAATATCGATAAAGACGAGAATAGGGAAGACCGATCCTGAAGAATTCTATGAATTTGATTATTTCACGTTCAAGATACCGGCAATTCGCGAATTCGATACCAGCGATATTGCTGTTGGATACTGTTAATTGTGAATAGGATACCATTTGTAATTAGTTTTGTGGCCCAGAAAAATGCGAATGACAACAGATTGACAAGTTGCCGCGAAGCGGCTTATTTTAAAGCGGACGAAAAAGATAAACATGAATGTTGATTTGCAATTAAGTTTGACGCAAAAGATGTAAATTTGACGCAAAACGCACTCCTGCCTCTGCTGATCTGGTAATGTAAAAGTGGACTTGGAAAAGGATCTTTGTTTTTCGGAGGAATTTAAAGGAAATATTTACGTCCTGAGGAGGAATAAAAATGAAAAAATCTACGTTTAGATCAATAGGGACCGCGGTTCTGGCGGTTGTAATGTGCCTTGTACTGCTCACTGGATGTGGCAGCACAAAATTATCTGAAAGTTTTAACGAGGATGAAGTCAAAAGCGCAGCAGAAAATGTAATTGCGCTGGTTAACAGTCAAGATACGGATGGCCTGAAAGCGATGTGTACCGTGCAGATGCGTGATGCACTTACCGATGATGTAATGAAGCAGATATATGAAGCGATCAGCGAAGGCGGCACATTTGAAGAAGTATCTGATATTAGCGTTTCGGGAGCGACTGATAAAACAAGCGGAGAGTGTGCCGTTGTTGTTGTAAAAGCAAAATATGAGAACAGATCTTTTACTTATACAATAAGCTTCACTAAGCAGATGAAACTTGCTGGACTGTATTGCAAATAAGCAGTATTGAAGGTGTTGATTTGCAATTAAGTTTGTACCCAAAAGTGCAAAACGTTACAAAACTTGCAAATTTGACGCAAAACGCAATCCTATAATATTGCTCCCCCTGCGCGAAGCCGAAACCGGTTCTGCCACAGACAAAATGAGGAAGGCGTGTCTGAATTTGCGTCAAACCTAATTACAATTTATTTCAATCGCTGCACGCAGCAAAGGCCGATATTGTTACAGACTTAATTAGTAAATGCGTCGAATTCTGTTACATACTTAATTGCGATTCAACAATGAATGGGGACGGCAGTGAAGGAATGGGCAAATTTCTTCACTGCCGCCCATGCATATTTATCTTTTTCATCCGCTTTAAAATAAGCCGCTTCGCGGCAACTTGTCAATCACAACCTGATCACAATTTGAGTTTCTAAAAGACGGTAAAAAAGAGTTTCGTTCATAAATATTGTAAAAATGCGCTTTACAAACGTATGGCATTGAAGTTGATACTTGGCCGGTTGCTCTCGTACTAGTGGTGGTATTTTGCCCTGAGTTACTTCCAGCTGCTGGAAGTCTTGCTTTAGGAAATGGATGATTTGAGGTGGAAAAATGATGTATTATCTTGTTCGATTAATATTGCTTGTTGTCGTTATTGGAGTCTTTTTGCTATTATTCAAAAAGCGAATCATTTCTTTCAAAAAACGAAATATAGTCATTTCAGTTCTCTCGATATTTATACTATATTTGGCTGTGAACATGATACCGTTTGAATATAATATTATTACATTCAATACATCGGAAGACGCGCTGAAATATTCATATGTCTTTCCTAGAAATATTGAGAAAGTTGAGCAAGATAATTGCACTTTTTTCATTTTTCGTGATATTTCAAAGGAGCGTATTGTACATTTTGACAAGGTTAATGGAAAGTGGCGTATCCAGTCACCTAGTTACTCAACAAAATCAAATGTACTTGGGACGGCATTCATTATTCAACAATATGATGAAGCAAGCAAGTGTCAGCTAGTCGTGGTTTGGAAAATTTGCAAGGATGATGAGATGCTTCAAATCGATGATTCCCTGCATTCTTCATTTACTAGATTTTCGACAAAAATAGCCAATTCTGGACCACATCAGTATGAAGTTTATTACTATACTGTTCTTGATTCAACATTAACTGATTATTCTATTACCGTTGATGGTCAAACCGCAGAACTGACCTAAATCGCCTACACCTACGACAACAACGGCAACCAACTCTCGAAAACCTCAACAGCCTATATCGACGGCATCCCCCAGATACCGGTCACAGATCTGACCAATACCTACGATTTCTTTAACCAACTCATCTCCACAGTAACAGCCAGCGGAGTCAACGTAATCAACACCTATAACGGAGACGGCCTGCGTGTCGGTAAATCCGTGAACGGCAGCCTGACCCGTTACCTGTATGAGTACCAGAGAGTCGTTCTCGAAGTCAATATCTATGGAGACCAGACTGGACGCAACGTCTATGGCATCAACCTGCTGACCCGACAGGTCGGCGTGGATACATTCCTCTACATGTACAACGGTCACGCCGATGTCACAGCGCTTCTGAGCACAACAGGCACGGTTGTCGCCACCTACTACTACGATGCTTTCGGCAACATCCTGGATCAGACCGGCGTTCTTTCGAACAACATTCTCTACGCCGGCTACCAGTACGATTCGGAGACAGGGCTCTACTACCTGAACGCAAGGATGTACGACCCGGTCACGGCGCGTTTCATGCAGGAAGACACCTTTACCGGAGACCGCAACGATCCCCTGAGCCTGAACCTCTACACATACTGCCACAACGAGCCGCTGATGTACTCGGATCCGACGGGGCATTATGCAGAACAAGAGGAAGAGGAAGAGGAAGAGGAAGAAGTCACGTGGCCGTCCGGCATGCCTGCAGCGGACTATGTGAAGTATGCAACGCAACAGAAAAATGAGGCGAGCAAGTTTCATAAACCTGCATGGCCTTCCGGAATGCCTTCAACAGATTACAATACAGTATGTTCCGTTGCGGAAAACAAATGGAATAATGCTAATATTGCTGAGTCACAAGAAGATTTTAAATACGGAAAAAATTCGGGCGGAATGCCAGCTGATCTCTATGAGGCATATTGGCAAAGTATTTGGATTGATGAAGCAAATAAGAGGATTGACGAGATTGTTCTTTCTATGGGTAAGACAAAATCGGATAAGGCATTAACGCCCAATAGAGATTTAATTGCGGAAGTATATGCGTATACCTCAATGACAGCTGAAGAAGATGACCTTTTTTGGGATTCGTTGGAATGGCTTGGTACACCATATCCTCCTTCTGACACATCTTACAGTAATCAGAAAACAGATTACTGTGATTGCGGAGGATTTGTTCGATCTTTGTATGAAGAGAGGGGCATAGTAATAAGCATGTCCGGTCCTGAGGGTTTTAGAGAATCAAGCAGGATGAGCAGTGCAACTGAGGACACTATAGAACAGTACTACAACGGTGAAATTCGCAATGAAGACGCAACTAATTGGAAGTCTCTTTACAATCGCGAAATAAATGCTTACGAGGCTGGCACATTATCAGCCGGAAGAGTCGTAGAGGATAGCTCATACCAAACAGGAGACGCATTTTTTTATGATTTGAGTGATGCTTCTGATAAACCAGGTGTCGATCATGTCGGGCTGTATCTGGGGCAGGATTCCGAAGGGAGAGATATTTTTATTGAAACTGCGAATACAACATGGGGCTTGCGAATATTAGGGCCAGAAACAGAATATGGTGTCGACGATAACAGATACGATAATCGAGAACAAAACGTGACAAATGTGAAGCGATATTTATAATGACTCTTTTTGATTAGGAGACAATCTTCAAGCGGTTTGTTAAAATGACATAGAAATATGTAGTCTCACGGGAGGTGACGTATGAAATCCATAAGATTCATTTTGTTAATAGAGCAGCCTTATGCGCGAGTCAAGTCTAGACAGAAAGATCGAAAACTCAGATTGTTATTAGTTGTGATCATTTTATGCGTTGCCTATTTTTCTTTCGGATGCAGTAAAGATGCGGATAAGTCACAAGAAATCTCCTCGGCAACGGCAACAACTGTTACAGAAAAATTGGAATCTTCAGCGACAGAGAGTAGCGAAACTTCTTCGACGGAACCGATTGAGCGAATATTTGAAGAGTGCATGGATCGTTCTTACATAAATGTTCTTGCTGGGGAAAGCAATGCAATCGTTTTTCGCGATGGCCATACCATAACCATTGAAGGGAAAGGAAGCCCTAATTCTGTTGACTACGCGACAAACTGTGACGCAGTTGCTGTGCTAATGGATATTGAGGAGGGGGTAGGCCGATTGTACTATTCGGATGGAACGATGTGTGTGGAAATATCCAATGATGTTGCAAAGTATTCCATATCATCTGACGGAAGCGCGGTAGCGTATCTGAAGAGCCCTTCGGAAAACGGAATCGGAACCCTGTATGTGTATCGTTGCGAGGACGGAGAATCATCACTCGTGTCAGACAGTGCGGGACAACATTTTGCATTATCTCCTCGCGGTCAGAAAATCGCATACACGGTTTTCCCCAATGTACAAGACACTTCGAATTGGGAGGCGCATCTTTTCGTTTCTGAAGCGGCGTCGGTCATGTTCGGAAAAAACCTCTACCCGGTTGCGCTCACCGATGATGCTTCGCTTGTGTACGCGGCAAGCGTTGAAATCGATCCAGACGGAGAAATATTGGGAAATGAATTTTTTGTCTTTCATTCATTCCAGACAGAATTCCAACAAACTACCCTGAGTAGTTCCATGGTGGATACGTATTTGACACGAGATCTTGTATTCAGTGCAGATCGAACGCAGGTGCTTTTTTGTGACAATGACGGCATTAAATTTTCGGAGAGCGGGAAAGACGCTATTCTTCTTGAATCAGGGCAACGATTGTTTGGCGGACTTCCATGCAAAATGAATTTTATAACCATTCGTCCCTACGCCCCTGATCTTGAACCGATAGATTTGAGTGTTTATTATTCAAATACAAACCAATTATATAATGTTCTCATGTGCATCAATAATCGGACAGATAGATTTGGCAATTTATGGTATTTTACAGAGGACTACAATAGCGTCGTCCTAACAGGTCCATTTTTGCGGCATCAATTGAACGGCAAATCAGTTCTGCTGAATACTCGGATAGACGATCAGAGCATACTTATATATGTGGAAGACATTTATTCTTCTCAGTATGAGACTCATTATGAGCCAAGTGATGAGTTTCACTTGGACGTTGCTTCGGGCGTAGATTTCGTACTTTCTTCAGATAAAAACATTTACTACGTTTCTGATTCTGAAAAGCACGATGTGCATTACAGTACTGATACATATAGTCGCACCTTTCACGACGCGAATTACTCTGATTCGGATGTTGTTTTATCCGATTGTGTAAGTATCAATCGATATGTGCGAAATAACGAACCGGATTTACTCTTTTTCTGTCTAATCCGAGAACCTGAAACAGAAAGCAATACGGATCAATATGTATCTGCATGGTATTACGATCTTTACGTAATGGAGGACCGCGAGGGAAGTGTTCCGGAACTTGTTGCCGAAAAAGTCGGATGGGTGGAGTGTGGCGATTTCGGAGTCTATTATGTCCAACTCGACCAAGTCTGTCCGAATTTTAGCGGATACAGTAATGGGGACGATAATCCGCAGGGCTATGACGACCAAATCAAGGTTTTTTACAGTACCGACGGAAGCAACTTTGATCATGTTGCGGATATGGAATATCGTCGCTTTTGGGGCGGATAGATAATTGGATTGAGTCGACTTTTGTTGAGTATGAAAGTGTAAACTATGCGCATACAAGGAGTACCAAATGCCAAGTAATAATAGTTAATATCATTTGATGTGAAATAACAGTTTGTTCCGTTCCAATTTTGTTTTCCAAATTGAAAGTGGTAACTTCCTAAACTAGAAATATTCCAAGAAGTTGAAACGTTTGTTGGACTTGTTGATACATACGTTA
>Ga0209430_1000863_pt1 | contig 25721 bp, 24 predicted proteins | sample BarGraIncub1133A_FD_184504 | JGI IMG/M metagenome (GOLD analysis project Ga0209430, IMG submission 184504) | Arctic peat soil microbial communities from Barrow, Alaska - Barrow Graham LP Incubations 11-33A (SPAdes) (version 2) | ecosystem: Environmental > Terrestrial > Soil > Wetlands > Peat... | reverse complement strand
CCATAATCAAAGTAATTAACTGGTAATTAATACTTTAAAGATACAAATTCCCGCGATATTAAACTATTAAATAATCAGTTATTTTACTGTAATTCAGATAAATAACTAAGTTTTGAACGAACTATTGAATTAATACATATAGTTTTAAACTGAAAATGGTAGATCCGTTCCGGTTATTCCAGTATTTAAATATCGCAATTCTTTCTTTTTGGGCTCTTTCTGTCCAAATTACTTGCCTAGCCATTCTTCAATTTCATCGTCTGCTTGCTCGCTTTTTAAAAATTGACCATTCTTAAATTGCTGTTGGCCTTCTTCTACAGCCTTCTTCTGTTCATCAGAGAGTACGTATATGCTTCCATCAGTTTCTTCATTAGCTATTAAACGGTACATCTCTTCCAATATCCCGCTATTTTCAGTTTGATTAATTTTCCCTATCAATCTTTTCTTTAATTCTATTATTGTCATGATCATCGTTTTTATACAATCCTATAAATTCCAATCCATTGGTATTATCATTGTCAAATAAAATTGTCATTGAATATCACCTCAAATTTACGATTTATATTTTTCAGTTTAATTGCTGCATTTTATCTAAATATATTTCAACCACCAACTGTTGTGTTCCGCTTTATATTTGCCAAACCAAAGACAAGGTTTATACAATATCATAACAACACCCATCCAAATCAAATAGATGGCCCAAAGCTCAACTCCGCTTTGCACTCCTGCCGGTCTGCCAAAAGTCCCTGAAGCGAAACTAAGATCAGACCAATTGAAACCTTGTAAAAACATCAGGGCGATCATCGAAACATGGATCAGGTAAAAGTGAATCACGAAATAGAACAAAGGTACTTTCCCGTAAACAGATACCACTTTCGCAAATCGGTTATTTGCCCGGTCGGTGAAGGCAAGTATCAAAAACGAGGCACCCAATGTGATTAAACTAAACAATAGTGACGGCGGATACTTGGTTACATTGATAAACGACAGAAATGTATAAATGGCATCCTTTTGTTGAGACCAAGTTGAAGGGTCGCCATAAATGTTTATGAATCGAAGTACGGCAAACAGCAGCAAAGCATTCAACCCAATTTTTAGGAGTATATTTTTTCTGATATCACTGGTCATGGTAAATATTTTTCCTGTTGCGAAACCGACAAGCATAATACCCAACCACGGAATTGGCGGATATCCCAAAATAAAATTAGTATGTGGTGTCAATGGAAAAAGCGCAGTAGCAAAAAAATGGAGATAGCAGAACTTTAATCATCGAACCATCTGCAAACGGAATCAGCGGCAACCGGTTATGAAAAAAGATGATTCCCAGTCCAATAAAGCCTATTGTTTTCGAAGATAGTCTGAGCAAAAAGGCAAGAACGATAAATCCAAAACCAATCGTAGCGATTACCTGAAAGAGAAAAGTATGAAAGCCGAAATCGAAAAACAGACCTAGATTAACGATTGAAAATTCAAGCACAATCAGCCACAAACCTCTTTTAATCAGGGAATTTCTGCTTTGTGAGCTATTATTCCGGTTCATAAACGACATATAAGCCGATGTGCCTGCCAGAAAAACAAAAGTCGGGGCACAAAAATGGGTGACAAACCGCGTAAAAAAGAGCAGCGGGGTGGTGGTTAATAAATCTGTTGGGTTTTGAGTCATTGAACTGATGTGCATTAAATCCCTGACATGATCCAACGCCATTATAATCATTACAAGACCTCTCGTAATATCAATACTTTTAATTCTTTCCATAATAATAGTATCACGCTGTTTCCCTGAGCGTAAGCGACGCCATTACCCACAAAAAGAAAATCTATCCGGTCAGGATTATAAAGTCCGGGAAGGTGCTGCTAAGGGAATATTCGGGTTTCATGATTTCATGAATAACATTCAACGCTATCGTAAAGGGAGACATTTCCCGATAAATGTAGCCCATCCGGGGAGATCATTCACATCGATTGGGTGAAACCGAAGGGTGAATGATCCAGTAATCCTTACAGAGGTTGTCGATTTCAACTGTATTTTGCATAGTTCAATTTTACCAATTTTTCCTTTAAATTAAAACTATTTTCTGATGCAACATTCCGGCTAATTTATAGTCTTTGGACCATATATCTTTCTATAACAAACAAAGCTTTTGCTCAATGAATCATATACTCCTACATAAAATTGCAATCACGCTGATCCTGATTCATCTCTTTTCAAATACCTATTCACAAACGATTGAAAAGAAAACCTACCAGACCTCATTTACAAAGACAGCTCCCGAAATTGACGGACTGATGAACGATTCCTGCTGGAACACAGTGGCATGGAGTAGCAATTTTATTCAAAGCCAACCGTACGAAAACAAACCGCCAACCCAGCAAACTTCATTTAAGATACTCTTCGATGATGATAACCTGTATGTGTTTATCCGTGCTTTCGATACCGAGCCGAAAAAGATAAGCCGCAGAATAGGGCGCAGGGATAATTTCGACGGCGATCGGGTATCCATCCAGGTTGACAGTTATTACGATCAGCAAACGGCCTTCTCCTTCACCGCCATGGCTTCGGGTGCGAAAGGTGATGAAGCGGTGACCCAGGACGGGAACGACTGGGATGACAGTTGGAACCCGATTTGGTACCTGAAGACCTCCATTGATGACAAAGGGTGGTGCGCCGAAATGAAGATACCTTTAAGTCAGCTCAGGTTTGGGAAAAAGGCTGAACATGTTTGGGGAATCCAGGTGATGCGACACATCTTCCGCCTGGAGGAGCGCTCTTTGTGGCAGTTTATTCCGAAAGGTTCTCCTGGTCAGGTTCACCTTTATGGTGAATTACATGGTATTAATAATATTGAGCCCAAACGTCAGATTGAATTGATGCCTTATACTGTCGCACGCGTGGAACGCTTCGAAAAGGTGGCTGGTAATCCTTTCCTTACCGGGAAAAAGAGTGCAATTTCTGCCGGTCTCGACGGGAAAGCAGCCATCACGAATGACTTAACGCTGGACTTTTCGATCAACCCCGATTTCGGACAGGTGGAGGCCGATCCATCGGAGGTGAACCTCACCGCTTTTGAGACTTATTTTTCGGAACGGCGACCTTTCTTTGTTGAAGGAAAGAACATCTACCAGTTTCAACCTTCCAATACGATCGTTATCAATAATTTTGGTGCCGATAATTTGTTTTACTCACGTAGAATAGGCCGGTCTCCGCATAATTTTCCGAGCCTTTCCGATAATGAATATGCCGATGTTCCTGAATCATCCCATATCCTTGGAGCGATGAAACTATCAGGTAAAACAAAAGATGGGTTGTCAATTGGTATTTTGGAGAGTGTCACCTCCAACGAAAATGCGACGATCGATAGTGCCGGAACCCGCAGAAAAGAGTCGGTTGAGCCACTTACCAATTATTTTGTCGGACGTGTGCAAAAAGATTTTAGCAAAGGGACAACTGTACTTGGGGGGATGATTACCGCGGTTAACAGGGACATCACGAACCCGGCGCTCGATTACCTCCCGACTGCAGCCTATACAGGTGGAATAGACTTCAATCACAACTGGAAAGAACGTACCTGGTATGTCGCCGCTAATGCAGAATTCAGTTTAGTGAAAGGAAAAGAAGCCGCCATTCTGAATACCCAACAATCCTCAGCGAGGTATTACCAACGTCTCGATGCAAATTACCTCTCGGTCGATTCTTCCCTGACTTCCCTTTCGGGATATGGCGGGACCTTTAAATTCGGAAAGTTCAGTGAGAAGAAACTGCAATTCGAAACCAGTTTTACGGTGCGTTCACCGGGTCTGGAATTCAACGATATCGGGTACATGCGTTATTCAGATATCATTCATCATGGCACCTGGGTGGCCTATTACCTGCGCGACCCATTTTCGATCTTCAATAACTTCTTCCTGAATACCAATTACTGGATGTACTGGAATTTTTCGGGCAAGCTCCTTTCTACCCTTATCAATATGAACTTTAATTCACAGTTTAAGAACCGGTGGCGCGTCAATGGCTCTTTCACGCGGATCAGTGAGAATACTTCAACGAGCTTGTTACGCGGCGGTCCATCGTTTGTGATGCCCGGCGGTGAAGAACTCAATTTAAATGTTTCTACGGACCAAACGAAAAAAGCCTCATTTAACATCGGAGGTTATGTCGGATTAGGTGATGTGAAAAGTTACAAGAGTCAGCAATACTGGATGGGTTTAAATATAAGGCCTATGAATGCCTTATCGATCACCTTTTCGCCAGGCTACGGTATTGATAACAGTCAATTGCAATATGTTGAAACTACACAACTAAATAATGATCCGAGGTATCTGTTCGCTGAACTGAATCAAAAAACAGTGAGTTTCACTTTCAGGTTAAACTATACTTTTAACCCTGAACTATCGCTTGAATACTATGGACAACCGTTCGTTTCAGCCGGAAAGTACACCAATTTTAAGCGGACGACCAATACGAATGCAGGCAGGTTTGCTGACAGGTATCACAATTTCGCTGCCGGTGAGATCAATTATGATGCTTCTGCCAATACCTATGCAATTGATGAGGGTGCCAATGGGATTATTGATTATTCCTTCACCAATCCTGATTTTAATTTCAGGCAGTTCCGGTCAAATCTTGTGATACGCTGGGAATATTTACCCGGATCGACCCTGTTTCTTGTATGGTCGCAGGGGCGCACAAGTTCAGATACGAGCGGTTTGTTCGAATATGGGAATGACATGAAACAACTGTTTGGAATTCAGCCGCACAATGTGTTCCTGGTGAAATTTTCCTACTGGTTCTCGTTATAAGAATCAGCCATTTTTGAGACCAGCAACTATTTCTTCGTCTACTTCGAAGTCATATAAAGTGTATAATAGGGGAACCAGCTGTAAGTTCTGTTTGGCAATGTCCAGGTTTGGTTGCTGGGTATCCCTTTTTTGTTGACGACCTTGCGGACCGGTTGTCTTTCCTCTTCCCGGAAAAAAATAGGATTTGGCTTGTTTAGTTCGATAACAGGTTCGGTCTCAGAAATATCAGATAAAGCCAAATCATAAATGTTTCTCAGATCTCTTTTTTTCATTGTCTTGAGTATTTAAGTATTTAGTTTTTGAGTGTTTTTAGTATTCCGATTCTTGTACAAATATAAATGGTTTGATGTAATGTGCTAATTTCATATGCCTGTAGTTATTAACATTTGACTTATATTTATCAGCATACGCAATGCAAAGGCAACAAACGATCTCTGTATCTTTCTAACTTTTCCTAATACTCATTAATAGGAATCGGCACTCCGTTGTTACCTGGAAACAGGGAAAATATTGCAGGAAAATTAAATTTTTTTGAGAGTTAGATTTGCAACTCGCCTGAACCGAACCGGGACTTCTAAAAACTGGATGATTTGGTTTGTTATAGCCTTTGAAACGAACAATTAAGTTGAAGGAATGAAATAATTTTGTATTTATTAAAACGAATTCTGTCGCCGTTATACGGCTAAAAATTTAAATATTTGGTCTTCCTTTTTACCAAACTTTCAGTGCTCTGCACCTTCACCACTTAATAGCCGCTTAGTGGCGAAAGTAGGATAAAACATGTTGAACCACACAAACTAAAGCCGCGTAGCGGTGACAGAATTTACGAGCATTCATTGAAAATACGACAACAAACAGGACTAATTACTTAGAACCCTATTTTTTAAAGATTATCGGTTCTATGACGTTTGGTATGGGAATCTGATCTTTGAAATGAATGCTGCTGGCTATTCGTGGCTGGCGACTGGTAGACTCGCTTACTATAAAAAATGGGGTTGTCTTAAAAATAAAAAGAATATAGCCAAATAGTTAGCAATATCATGCCGACTGCAAGTTGCCAATAGCCAGCTGCTCATTGTATAAACCATTTTAAAGCTGTTTGCGAATTTTACCCACCCAATTCGTCATAGAGCCAGATTATCTTTCAGAAGCAGACTCCTTAGTGGTATAAAAGAAGAACTCTTCGGTTGGCTTGATGATAATTTGTCCGCTTTGACCGTTATCGGCCCATCCCATTGCGGAAGGTCCATGCTGTCCTGAAGACCCGCTGCTGCCATTTGGGTTTCCATTTCCTCCGGAACCACCGTTGCCGCCACTGCCGCCATTCCCGTTCATTCCCCCCGAACCGCCTTCGCTATGTGCCACAAACAGCTGCTGAAAGGGTAGGGCATCGTCGGTAAAATAGAGCGTGATGTTCCCGCCATATCCGCCTTCACCGCCTAAACCTCCGGTGCCGCCATATCCGCCATCGCCGCCGTCCCCGCCGGGACCCTGAACCTCAACATTCACATCAACGTCAATCTCCACGTCGACCATCACGACTTCATCAACCTCCACATCTTCATCGACTTCAACCTCTTTCCCATCAGCATTGGTTACTTTCTTCTTTTGCTTTTTGGTTACTTTTTTCGTGACTGGTTTCTGTACGATTTTTTTTTCAGTTCTCGTTTCAGTCCATTTCCGGCCATCACTGCCGGATGATCCGTCACCCCCATTTCCGCCCGATCCACCTACGCCTCCTGAACCGCCCCGTGAATTAACAGTCAGTCTGCCGCCATCCGGATTAACCAGGTAGCGGTATTCTTCGCCCGTGAAACTGTTTTGGGCATAGACATAAAGCAAATCGCAGTTTAGAACCGAGTCGCGGTACAGGTCAACCCAGACACCCAGATCGGGTCCATCTGAACCATACTCCCCATTTTGCCCGTTTCCGCCATTGCTGCCCGGAAAACCTGAACCACCATTGGTGCCCGAAAAGCCCGACATCCCGGAGCTTCCGCTGAATTGCAGATCGTAAGCATGTTTATAATCAAGCAGTACCGAAAAAGTATCGGTGACCGATCTGTTTTGCAACGATCTGATAACTAATGATGCGCGATGCGAATCAATCTTCATGAAATCGGGGTCGATCGTAAATTTTCCGTTCCTCCATGCGCCACCCTTTGTATAAAACCGAAAATTGGCCGATTCTTTACTGTTTCTTAAATTGGTATAAATTCTTTTATCCCCGTTGTTAAATTCAGTAACCAGTTCGCCTTTGATCTGACTTCCAGGAGATTTATCAAACGCCACCGTTGCGCGATACTTAATTTTGGTTTCGTAATTCAGCGGCAGCAAAAGTTCCTTTGCTTTTTCGGGCTGTTTACGCGGCCATGCTTTGATGCCGATGTATTTTCCTTTTGGTGGTGCAAGTTCTTCGTTCACCAAAATGCGTCCGCCAAAATCGGCTCCACCCGAAACCTCCACCTTATAATTCCACCACCAGACCGAACCGCCGTCGAACCCGACCGTTTTCTTTACTTTCCCGTTTTTGTAATAGGAGACAATGCCAATGTGAAACGATTCGCCCGGCAGTATCAATTGCCGACCATCGAACACCACTTGTATGGAGTCTATTTTGGGTACAAAAGGAGCACCTGCAGCGGGCGTCTTCATTCCGGACAACAGGAAAGATAATGATACAATAAGAAGGAAATGATACTTTGCCATTTTGCGTTCGATTTACAAAAAAAAGGTTTTAACCATTTAGAAATTAAGTGAACCTATTCAATCCAAAAATAACCAATTGATGATTATACTCCGGATAAATTATGATGTTGTTAAACACCAAATCCGTTGCGTTGGTACAACGAAAGGAATAAGGATTTGTTGTTTTGGCAGGTGCGCTTACCGATGGGGTGGGGAATTTTTTAAACCTGACAGGTTACCCAAACCTGTCAGGTTTGGGTAAGCCCGGATTTGCAACCCCGTTCGACGTCTAAGTTGGGATCGTCTCTTCCTCAGGGTACTAATTTTCTGTTCGGAACTCCGCAGCCGATGTTTTGAACTCCGAAACCGAAGTTCAGAACTACGAAGCTGAAGCTTTGAACTCCGAAACCGGAGTTCGGAACTCCGCAGCTGATGCTTTCAACTCCGAAACCGAAGTTCAGAACAACGAAGCCGATGCTTTGAACTCCGAAACCGAAGTTCAGAACTACGAAGCTGAAGCTTTGAACTGCGAAACCGAAGTTCAGAACTACGAAGCTGATGATCTATACATTGGAGTCAAAGCTCTGAGCAATGAAACCGATGTTCCGAACACAAAATTGCCCTTCCAATGTTTACCGGAAGGGCAATTTATATTTTCGAGTATCCGTTACCTATTTTTCATCTGAAGGTCCTTTTTTACTGTACCCGGGAAAACGTGATTTCAAATCTTCATAGATTGTTTTCATCCCGGGTTCGCCAGCTTTGGCAGCCCCTTTAACAGCATTATAGAAGATGCGTGATGCAGCGTAGGCCTCGCTACCTGCTTGCAGGGTGGTATCATCTAATTCTTCGACCAGTTGCTGCAAAGGTATCAGAACCTTTCTGAGTTCAGTAACCGCAATTACATCCTTTTCGAACTCACCCATATCGAGAAATCCGGGGACCACTCTTGGGTTCTGTTTGGCATACTCGAGGTTTTTACTCACGAATGCCACCGTTTTATCACCCATTTTTGGATTTATCTGCCTTTCTTCTTGTGTAAGGTTAATCAGCTCCGGCAGGTTTTGGATAATTACCTTAATGGCCTCATTAATGTTGATAGTGGCCTCTTCACTAATTATAACTGAAACTTTGTTTTCCATAATTTTTAATTTTAAATTGTTGATATTATGAATTATTCCAATTGTTACGATTTCTTTTCCTGAGTTCAAAAAAGATCCTTATTTACTGAGATAAGCTTGAATTTTTCCAAATAATCCCATTCCCCATGCCTGCGCGCTTTGCATCGAATCAACAGAAATCAGCGGGGTTTTTTCGGCGAGTTTTTTGCCGGCAGGGGTTTCGTAAAAAGCAATAATGGCTTGTACTTCGTCCTGCGTAAAATGTTTTTTGTAAACGGGGATCAGTTGTTTGTTGAGTTCGGCTACCTCAACATCGTATACATCTTTCTTTACCGCGGCCCATTGCTCATCGGTCACACCGGGTTTAACAGATTTAAACTGCATCACAATTTGTGAATACATGGCTTCAGCCGAGCCATTCAACTGCTGCATTTTAACGATGTCGGCATCGAAGGAATCGGCTTGCGCTTTTACGGTAACAGCAGCGACCAATAGCACTGCAAGACAAAACAGACTGCGAATGTTGTAAATTTTCATAGGATAAGTGTTTTAAAATTATGCTCTAAAATTAAAACACAGGAGTGCAATGGGATTGCACTGTTGTAAAAATTTAAAGAATTTTTCGATTTTTTTCAAAGCGATAACTGAAGTCCACATTGCAGAAATAAATGGAGTATCCTCGCCCTTTCAATAAATCGAAATCGTTGAAAACAGTGCGGCGCGATACGCATAATGTTTTGGCAAGTTCGTCTGCTGTTCCTGTATGTGAGCGCTCAATTAACCCGATTAGCCGCTCAATCCTTGCTGTGTGCTGTTCGAAGCTCATGATGTAGGTATTTAGGTGTTAATATTAAGGTCGGTAATTATCTATTAGTAGGAATAGCTATTCAATTGTTACCTCAAAATGGGAATTTTATTTTCGTCATCATCTGCCTGTTAGGTAGATGAAACCTTGAACTAAAATAAGACCAAACCCGTATGTACAAAATACTAAACCAATTGATTTGAAATATTTCATTTCCGAGTTGATAGAAATCAGCCATGCGACAAATAAAATAAATCCCAAATGGAATAGATTAAGGTGAGCTATTGTTTTAACCAACACTCGGCTCTTAGCTGAAGTATCAATAAGCGAGACGAATGAGAATGGAAAAAAGTTCTTTATATCTTCGGGAGTATAACTTCCTTTGATCAGAATAAACCATATTGTTTTGACCCAATATGGAAGTGAAATAATAATGAGCCCAATGAAAATGATTTTAAACAACATCCTGTTATTAAATTTGACATTCAATATTGCAAGGCCTGCTTTGATCAGTAACCATATAACGGTGGATATTCCGATTACCCAAAATGGCGAAAAAATATATCTTATCATATCAATACGGCGTGTTCCGGGTATCCAGGCATCAAAGTTTCTTCCTGTGTAACTAAGCATATATGTGTTCAAATCCCAAACAAGATATGAGAACATAAATAAACCGATCAAATAGAACAACCAGGTAACAAGAAATAGCATCCATGCCGGTTTCTCAAGTAAATCAGAGGTAATTGTTTTAAACATGGGTCTACTTTTTAGCGTTTTTTAAACCGCCGTCCTTAAATTGATTCTTCAACAACTCCTCCCTTTCCAGATCTTTTATAACAGAAGTGTCAAGTGGTTTATCAAGCAGAATCGTGTAATTCTCCCAAAATTCAGGATTGTATGTATACTGGGCATCCCATAGCGGAAGGTCGCTCTTCATTTCATTTCTGCGTCGTATCCGCTCAATTGATTTACGTTCAAGGATAACACTGTTTACTAAAAGCGTTGAATAGTGTTTATAATCTACGCCTTTACCCATTTTAATATACTCATCTGAAATATAACCTCCGAAATTAATCAACTTCAGGTAGTATTTATTGTCGTATTCCTGCATCCTGATATTGACTTTGAATAAAACGCTATCACCAATTTCCGATTCATTAATGAATTTATAATCAGCTTCCTCGATGGCCCAATTTTTCGAATTAACATACAATATCGTGGTTCGGTAAAGTTGTAAGTCGTTGTTTGTGAAGCCTAAAAACTTAGCACACGACTCTCGCAGCTCAAGTACATAAGTTGGTACGTTATCAAGATATGTTTTTTCTATAATTTTTTTAGAGTAACATTCATCTTCCAGGTATCTTTTCAGACCCTCTTTGTTTATTATATTTTTGAATTCATAAACCTGCTCAAGTGGGTTCTTGATTTTCCAGATGAATGCTCTCGACCAGAAATTTGTCTCCACATAATTGTAACTATTCCGTATTTCATGTATCTTAAATTTCTGATCACGCGAGGCATCAAGGCCAAAATCCACAATATTAACAGCAGCCTCTGTGAGGCGACAGTTTTTTATTTTAGCTTCCTTAGCATTATCGGTCACTAAATCCCTGAAAAAAGTTTCGTAATAGCAAAAGCCTGATGGATAGTTTTTATTGTGGTTTTTGATAACCTTTTTTAATAATTCTTCTCCTGTTAATTGATCCGGTGAAACTGTTATTTCGCCCAATTGAATGGCGTGAGGATTCAGTAATATTTCAAAATAAATGTTTTTCATATCGCTGATTTTGTACGACCTGGAATCGTAACCCATCATCGATACTGTAATCATTTCGTTAGCCAGCGTATCACTGACAATTAACTGGAACTCACCGTTCAGATTTGTGGAGGTGCCAATCGGGTATTTTTTCAGACCCAGACTGGCATAGCTCAAAACCTCATTCGATAGCGAATCTTTTACAATCCCCTGAACTTTTACGGGTGCTGCATAAACCACATTGGTCAGAATAAAAAAAAGAAACAGAAATTGCCAACAAAGTGAAATGTTCTTTTTCATAGGTTGCATTCATTTTTAGGTGTTAATTGATAATTAGGTTATCACACATCTGTTAATAGGGTTAAAATTACAATTGTTACCCGAAAAGGGGAAGTATTTTTTAAATATTATGAAAAAAAATACAATGGACTCTGAAGGGGTCCAATTTCAATAACCCCGGGTCAGCGAAGCACGACCCGGGGCAACCGGACGCTCAGCAAAAGATCAACGCTTCATTGCGCCGGAATAGGCAAAGCTCGAAAGAACAATCATATCCATCAGTACGGAATCATCCTTTTTTCCTTATTTAATTGCTGAATTGTAAAAGTATCTCTTGCGGTGTTTTACTGCATCGGCGTATAGAACAGTGGCTATTTGATGATCCTATTTAGATGCGCCCACTTCATTCCGTACATTCTACCCCGGGTTGCGTTCACTTCGTTCCCTTACCCAGGGTTATTAATATTATGCCCTTTCAGGGCAGGCTTCAAATAATATTACCATTCCGGCAAACTTTAGTTTAAATGGCGCAAAGCCTCCGGAAGCTGATCGTTTTTTTCGCTTCTTTCAGTACCCGTTTCATCCACCTGATTTTTAACTGTAAAGCTTAATACCTATATTTATTATTAATACTTTTGTACAAGAGGAGAAACCCAGAATGGCAGGTATGAATATTTTTGCGAGTTTCACACCGGTGGTAATGTCAAAAAATTGTTGCTGCTAATACTAATTGGAACAGATCAAAAATTTAATATAAAGCAACTTAGCGAATTTGAAAAAAGTGCGGTGCACAACAATGAACAGTTTTGAATTTATAAAATCAATGCCGATAAACTAAAAATAAAACATATGGAATCGAACAGACGCAATTTTTTGAGGCAATCTTTTGCTTCAGCTACAGGCCTTGCAGCTGCAAGTCTATTACCATCCGAACTATTCGGGCAAGGTCAATACAGTACAAACCGGATTGAAGAAATTATATTACAACCTGAGAAACGTTCAGCTCCCAAAGAAACCATCCGATTTTCTGTGATTGGAATCAATCACGGTCATATTATCGGAATGGTTGATTCGCTGATTGCAGGTGGTGGACAATTGGTGGCAGTTTATTCCAAAGAGCCCGAATTGTTGCCTGATTTTACCAAAAAATTCCCCAACGTTAAAGTTGTAAAAAGCGAATTAGAAATTCTTGAAGACAAATCCATTCAGCTGGTTGCCAGTGCTGCCATTCCTGTCGACCGGGCACCAATTGGGATACGCGTGATGCAGTCGGGAAAGGATTACATGACCGACAAACCCGGTATTGTGACTTTCGACCAATTTAAGGCAGTGAAAAAAGTTCAGAAAGAAACGAAACGTATCTATTCAATTGTTTACAGCGAGCGCTTAAGTAATCCGGCATCCATGAAAGCAGGAGAACTGGTATTCTCCGGAGCGATCGGGAAAGTGGTTCAAACGATCGGAATGGGGCCTCACCGGATGCGACCTGAAACCCGTCCCGACTGGTTTTTTGATCCTAAAAAGGCCGGCGGAATTTTATGCGACATTGGCTCACATCAGTGCGACCAGTTTCTCTTTTACACGGGTTCCAAACAGGCTGAGGTCAGTTCTTCGCAGATCGGAAATTTCAACATTCCTAAATATCCCCAATATTCCGATTTTGGTGATATGAACGTGCGCAGTCCCCACGCTACGGGCTACATTCGCATCGACTGGTTCACCCCTGAAGGCCTTGACACCTGGGGAGATGGCCGAACGTTTATTTTAGGCACTGAGGGCTATATCGAAATGAGAAAGTACATTGATATTGCAGGTCGCAAAGGTGGTAATCATTTGTTTTTGGTCAACCAAAAGGAAACCAAGTATTTCGATTGCTCACAGGTGTATATGCCCTATGGTGAACAGCTTGTAAGTGATGTTGTCAATCGCACCGAAACAGCCATGTCGCAGGATCATTGTTTTCTTGCCACGGAATTGGCTTTGACCGCTCAAAAAATAGCTTATAAACTAAATGTCTGATTAATATTCACAAAAAAAGGATGATTATCGGTCATTTGACGACCTCACAGCAAATTTATATTTGGTTATACTACTCAGTCGATTTCCATCGCTTCGTCGACCCTATACCTTTGCGGCAATTTTATTGTAATAAAATATGATATTCAGAAAAATAACAATTATTGACAAGTGTGGACTGACAAGTCCTGAAATTGAAAAGATTGCATTGCTCTCGCTGGAGGCAATTTCAATATATGATGATTTCCCCGAATCGGAAAGTGAAATTATCAAACGGGTGGGTGATGCTGATTGTGTGTTGGTAAGCTGGCATACAAAAATTTCGGCTGAAACGATACAGGCATTTCCATCGTTGAAATTTATTGGAATGTGTTGCAGCCTTTATGACGAAAAGTCAGCTAATGTTGACATCTTTGAGGCAAGAAAAATGGGTATTGAAGTTAAAGGTGTAAGAGACTATGGTGACGAAGGGACTGTCGAGTTTATATTTTCACAATTGATCTTTTTATTAAAAGGACTTGGCAAAAACAAATGGAGAAGCGAATCCACAGAATTAACAAACAAAAGCATTGGTATCGTCGGGCTTGGCACTTTGGGTCAGATGGTTGCAAAGACGGCTATTCACTTTGGAATGAAAGTTTTTTATTTTAGTCGCAGCAGAAAACAGGAACTTGAAAAAACAGGAATAACCTTTCTGCCATTGGATGAATTGATGGAAAGTTGTGACATCATTACAACTCATCTTCCAAAGAATACAATTTTGCTCAATGAGCGGGAATTCAGCATTAAAAAGCACAATTCAATTCTTATTAATACCTCTTTAGGTGCGACTTTTGAAGAGGAAGCTTTTGTAAACTGGATTAGCAACGACAGCACTTCTTTTGCAATTTTTGATGGAAACGCTGCCGGAAGTTTACAGGATGAATTGAAAAATTATAGTAATATAATTTCATCAGAACAGTTTTCTGGATTTACAATTGAAGCAAAAAAGCGACTCTCACAAAAGGTGTTACTCAATTTGAAAACGTATTTGGAGAAGGAATAGAAACTGCCACTAAAGTAATCTTCCCGCAGTTTATCAGTGCTTTGTTGAGTCGAAAGTTTCAATTGAATCATTTATGCTTTAATTGCCCACCTTAGCTTAGCTGAACGGGCACGTGGATTGGTATTGCATTCCTGGGCTGATGGACGGATCGGGTCAGGAACAACTTGGCTGTAAATATTTTCACGAACATCGATATAAAATATATAGATTGGCTTTCCACTAATACTTTGTATCTTGCGAAAAATAAAATGAAGTATGCAAACCGATAATATTTACATACAACAACTTAAAGAGAGTTTAATAGAACTAAATCCGTTTTTGGTTTTACTCTTTGGTTCCTACGCTTATGGTACTCCCCATGTCGATAGCGATATTGATTTGCTCGTAGTTACCAATGATGAATTTGTACCTCAAACGTTTAAAGAGAAAACAAATTTGTATATTGCAGTAAGTGAGCATATTTTAAAAATTTCCAAACAAGTACCCGTTGATTTAATTGTTTATACATTGCCAATGTATAGGCAGTTTGTAGAAGGAGGTAGTTCGTTTTCAAAAGAAATTTTAAATAACGGAATAGTACTTTATGAAGACAAGCACCCAGCAATGGCTTGATTTTGCTAAAGCCGATTTGTTAAATTGTGAAAGGATTCTTGACGATGATTTCCTTACTGCTATTGTTGCATTCCATTCGCAACAGGCTGTTGAAAAATGTTTTAAAGCACTGATTGAAGAAAAAAATCTGACGATTCCCCGCATTCATAGTTTGGTGCGATTGTACAGTGTTATAGAAGGTTTTTTAGTTGAACCTCTTAAAACCCGTGAACTTTTAGCATTTGATAGCGTTTATATAAATTCACGTTATCCAAGTGACATCGGAATGATTCCAGCTGGTAAGCCTACTCGTCAGGATGCCAAAGAGTTTTATGAAAGTGCGAGTAATATTTTCGATGCGATTTCTAAACTAATTGATGAACAACAAGCATAAACAGATCTCACGGAACAAAGCCGCTAGAAATGTATTAAACCCATTTATGCTTTAATTGCCCACCTAAGTTTTGCCGAACGTGCCCGGGGATTTGTATTGCATTCCTGGGCTGATGGACGGATCGGGTCAGGAGCAACTTCGCTGTAAATACCTTCCCGAAAGAAGCGTTGAAATGATTTTTTGACGCGACGGTCTTCTCCCGAATGAAACGAAAGTATCGCTACCCGGCCGCTGGCGATCAGCGCATCGGGAAGTTTTTCCAGGAATTTATCCAGTGCCCCGAATTCATCATTCACGGCAATCCGCAACGCCTGGAAACAGCGCTGGCAAGATTTTTTAATGTCTTCTTTACGATCGGGTTGCGGAAGAAACTCAAGCGCATCTGCGATGATCTTTTGCAGCTGAGTGGTTGTTTCGATCACCATTCCTTTCGAAAGATGGGTCTTAATCGCATTCGCGATGCGTTCGAAATGAGGTTCATCGGCATTTTCAACCAATATCTCTTCGAGTTGATCTTGTGACATCGTTTTTAAAAGTGCGGAGGCAGGTTTGCCGGTTTTGGGATTCAGCCTTAAGTCCAGCGGGCCTTCCACCCTAAATGAAAATCCCCGCTCCGGATTATCGATTTGCATCGAAGAGACACCCAGATCGGCGAGTACAAAATGGAGCGGCCCTGTTTCAACAATAAGCCGGTCGATATCCGAAAAATTCAGTTTCTGAATCACCAATACATCGGGTCCGTATCCTAAAGTCTGAAGGCGTTCCTGTGTCCGGGGCAATTCAAAAGGGTCCACATCAATCGCGTACAGGCGACCTCCAGGTTGCAGCAGCTGAAGGATCTCCTGGCTATGCCCGCCATAACCCATTGTGGCATCCAAACCAATTTGTCCTGGCGTAACTTTGAGAATCTCCATTATTTCGTTGACACAAATAGAACGGTGCATTCCGGCAGGTGTCCGCCCCTGATCCATCACCTTTGCTACATCCTCTGCATAAAGGCCGGGCTGTAACTCTTTGTATTTTTCCTGAAAGGCTTTGGGATGCGTTCCTTTGTATCGTACACGACGGACATGTTTTGGTTCCTGATTTTCCATAGCTGCAAAAGTAATAAATTAGCGCTTTTGTGATTTATTCCTGTTTCATTAAGTCAATTTGCTTAATGTGCTTAAATAGATTTATTATATTCGCCATCAAAATCAAACTAATGAGATTTATCCCTAAACTGTTGCTGTTAGCCGTTGCTCTGATCAGTTGCATTGACTCTTTTTCGCAGGATTCTATTGATTATCATTTATCAACGGATTCAACAGTAAATGCGAAAGCAAGTTTTCGACGGACCTATTTTGCCACACGAACTGCCATAAAACCCCGCATTGATGGAAAAATAAACGACGAGTGCTGGTCGCAAGGTGTATGGTCGGGGGATTTTACGCAACAGCAACCGCATCAGGCCAAGGCCCCTTCGCAACGGACCGAGATTAAAATATTGTATGATAATGACAATCTGTACATCGCGACGAAGTGTTACGACAATGAACCTGAAAAGATCAGACCAATACTTGGTCGTCGCGATGCATTAGCCGGCGATATCAGCGGAGTTGCAATCGATTCGTACCACGATAAACAAACTGCTTATGAATTTAATGTAACTGCTGCAGGACAAAAAGTTGATTTATTGCATCTTGGATCGTACGGCTGGGATTTTAACTGGAATGCGGTTTGGGAGGGAAAAGCGTTTGTTGGCGATTCTTTGTGGAGTTCCGAAATGAGGATTCCTTTCAGCCAGATCCGGTTTACAGAGCAGGAAAATCAGGTGTGGGGAATGCATATCTGGCGTTGGATTGACCGATTACAGGAGGAGAGTCAATGGAAGCTGATTCCTGTTGATGCTCCAGCGATGGTCTATTTGTTTGGTGAATTACGTGGAATCGAAGGGATCAGTCATAAAAAGAACTTCGAGATCATGCCTTATGCAAGTGCCAAATTTGTCCCGAATTCGAGCCCTGATAAATCGTTGAAATGGGGAGTAGGTCTTGATGGTAAGATTGGCATCACCTCCAATTTTACAGTTGATTACACGATTAATCCCGATTTCGGTCAGGTAGAAGCCGACCCTTCTGTTTTGAATCTCACTGCTTTCGAAACATTCTATGAAGAAAAGCGTCCCTTCTTTCTTGAAGGAAATTCGATACTCGACTTTAAAATGGGCGACGACCTGTTGTTCTATTCACGCCGCATTGGGCAGGCTCCGTCTTATTATCCCAATGTTGAACCGGGTCAGACAGTCTCGATGCCGGAGAATACCACCATTTTAAGTGCGCTGAAACTGACGGGTAAAACCAAAAAAGGGCTGTCGGTCGGGGTTGTGCAGAGTTTTACCGCCCGCGAAAATAGTACGGTTTATTCTGCGGACAAAAATGAAAAAGTTGCCGTCGAGCCATTTACAAATTTTATGGTAGGCCGTATAAAACAGGACATGAACAATGGGAATACGGTAATCGGTGGGATGGTTACCTCTTCGATCCGCAATATCCGGGATGTTCAGCTCGATTTCCTTCCCGGTTCGTCCTATACCGGTGGGCTTGATCTGGAGCATAACTGGAAAAACCGTAAATATTTCGTTGATTTTAAAGGATTTTTCAGTCAGGTGAATGGAAGTAAAGCGGCTATTACGCAGCTTCAGCAATCAACTGCACACTATTTCCAGCGCGAAGATGCTTCTCACCTAACCCTTGATCCCGATCTGACCAGTCTTTCGGGTTATGGAGGAATGTTTAATGTTGGTAAACGGAGTGGCAAATTCAGGGTCACGACAGGGGTGGACTGGCGTTCCCCCGGCGTCGACCTCAACGATATTGGGTATCTTAGACAGGCCGACTATGTGAAGCAAAACCTTGAATTGACCTATAAGGTTGATAAGCCATACGGGATATTGATGAACTATTCGTATGGACTGATGCAATCGCATGAATGGAGCTTTGGTGGCGAGAACCTGATGGATAAGCTGACTTTTGTAACGAAGTTTAGGTTTAAAAACATGTGGATCACCAATTTCTCTTTGCTGAGGAATTTCAACACTTTTGACACAAGGGAACTGCGTGGCGGCCCTAAATTATTCAAGGACAACATGACAGAAGGTTCATTGCAGGTTTTGACCAATAGTGTTAAGAAATTGTCGGGAGGAATAGCAAGCACACTCACCGTTTCGAATGATAAGATTTCACAGGAGAATGATTATGTATTATTGATGAAATGGCAAATGAATAACCGATTAAGTATCTCCACACAAACCGGTTACCATATTGGAACCGATAATCAGCAGTATGTCCGCACCTATTTTGGGGTGAATAATAACGACTATATCGTTGGCAAAATCGACCAAAAAACGTTGTACACGACGATTCGTTTCGAATACTATGTGTCGCCCGAACTTTCGTTCCAGTACTACGGAAGTCCTTATGCCTCTATTGGTAAGTACAGTGAATTCCGAAGTGTTGCTAATGCCGGAAGCCGCGATCTGAATACAAGGTACAATCCGCTAACGATTCTGGGAGTTGCTGACAACACCTATTCTATGGATTCAAATGGAGATCATGTGGAGGATTTCAAAATGAAGAACCCTGATTTCAACTTTCAGGAGTTTCGGTCTAATCTGGTCGGCCGCTGGGAGTTCAGTCCCGGATCGACGCTCTACCTGGTTTGGACCAACACACGCTCGCTTTATTCCGATACTTATAAAAGCTCCGTCCTTGACAGTTTTGGTGGTATCAGCAATCTAAAAGCCAATAATGTGTTTATGGTAAAATTCAATTACTGGTTTTCGTTATAAATGTGTTGAAACTGCGCGCTTGAAGGTTCGATCGTCGGATTTACCACTTAAACCGGCTCAATAGGACTAAATCTGTAATTTTTGTTGCAACAGAAATAATCGCTGAAGGTTAATCCTTCTGCCTTTGTCTATCCAAAAATGAACCACCATCCCTCATCATCTGTTCCCTTCTATTATGGGGTTAAAAATACGTTTAAGTCCATTAAATGAAAAATTGAATTATGAATATAAAGAAAATAGAGCTGGTAGTTCCACCACCAGCAGCCCATTATGTGGGTGATGGCTTCAGGGTTCACAATTTTATTCCTGGTGGTTATCATCTTGATATGCAGCGAATGAATCCATTTATTCTGATGGATTATAACTCGAAGTTTTATTTCCCTCCGTCAGATAAACCCAGAGGCGTTGGCGTTCATCCACACAGAGGATTTGAAACAGTGACGATTGCTTATCATGGCAGTGTCGCTCATCACGATAGTACGGGTAATAGTGGCGTGATAGGAGAGGGTGATGTACAATGGATGACAGCAGCATCCGGCATACTTCACAAAGAATTTCATGAGAAGAAATTTAGTGAAGCAGGCGGGGATTTTCAGATGGTGCAACTCTGGGTGAATCTTCCGGCTGCATATAAAATGTCACAACCAAAATATCAGGGTATTGTCAATTCAGCGATCAACAAATTTCAACTGCCGGATAATGGGGGTGTGATTGAGGTAATTACTGGTCAATATAAGGACGTTAAAGGTGCAGCCTCTACTTTTACCCCGATTCATTTACAAAATTTAAAATTGAACAAAGGGGCAAAAGCTGAATTTTCGTTTCCGGCAAATTACAATACGGCACTACTTGTTATTGCAGGAACCTTGAAAATAAATGAAAAGGAAATTGTTCAAACAGACCATTTTGTATTGTTTGAAAATCAAGGTGAAAATTTCACCGTCGAAGCTATCGAAGATACAGTTGCATTAGTGCTTAGCGGAGAACCAATCAATGAGCCAATTGTCGCCCAGGGACCTTTTGTGTTAAACACGAGAGCTCAACTTATTCAGGCATTTGAAGATTTTAATCGGGGTAAATTTGGACTTCTGGAAGATTAGCAACTTAACTTTTCAGCAAAATACCGACATATTTGTATTTTGAAAAAGCTGAACATACATTCATATTTTAATACCTCTCATAGTAGTTAATGAGGATTTTATGATATGTACAAATTCAGAGTTATAATGGATTTGAAACTGAAATGCCGGAAAGCATAAGTAATAAGATTAAAAGATTATTATACGTTTGTTCTTCCTGTTTTTTTAACTAATATTATCCCTGATATCATGAAAGCCTCATGAGTTGAAGCCCGTTAAAGAAGAAGGAAGCCGATGAGGGTTCTCCAGCCTTACGGGATTAATAAACAAATCAGTTAAAAAATGAAAGCACTCGTTCTTGAAGCGTATAATAAGTTGGTTTATAAAGATGTTCCTGACCCCGGAATAAATAGTAATGAGGTACTTGTACAAGTGATGGCTTGCGGCATCTGTGGATCAGATGTTCATGGCCTCGACGGTAGTACGGGACGAAGAATCCCGCCTATGATCATGGGACATGAGGCTTCGGGTGTTATTGTCAAAACCGGTACCGATGTCAAAAATTGGAAAACAGGTGACAGGGTGACCTTCGATTCAACCGTTTATCCGTTGAATGACTGGTTTACGCTTGAAGGAATGTATAATCTAAGCGACAACCGTGAGGTACTTGGGGTTTCACCAGGAACCTATAAAAGAGATGGAGCCTTCGCTGAATATATCGTCATTCCACAGCATATTCTTTATAAAATACCTGAAAATGTAACTTTTGAGCAAGCTGCAATGGTCGAAGCGGTTGCTGTTGCACTTCATTCCATCAATATTTCAAGCGTTAAAACCGGGGATAGCTGTGTAGTGGTAGGCACAGGAATGATCGGGACGTTCATTCTGAAACTTCTGAAACTATCGGGTGCTTCAATAATTATTGCAATTGATATCAATGAAAAGCGTCTTCATCTGGCGAAACAAGCCGGTGCTGATTATGCCTTCCTTTCAACGGAAGAAAACCTTACCGAAAAGATAGCAGTCCTGACAAATAACAGGGGCGCAGATATCTCATTTGAGGCTGTTGGCCGAAGCGAGTCTGTCAATTTGGCAATTGATGCTATAAGAAAGGGTGGCACTGCCATTTTAGTAGGGAACGTCTCGCCTAAAGTTGATTTTCCGCTTCAGAAAGTGGTTACCCGCGAATTAAAAGTCCTTGGAAGTTGTGCGATACGGGGTGAATATGAGGTAGTCCTTCATTTGCTGGAAACCGGAAAGATAGCTGTAGATGATCAGATTTCAGCCATTGTCCCGCTGTCAGAAGGGGCGATCTGGTTTAATAAACTTTACAAAAAAGAGGAAGAACTGAATAAGGTAATTCTTGTTCCCTAAACTGATAAAAATGGCTGAAAGGATTTATAATATTTCTATTGCCGGCTGTGGCAAAGTGGCACATCTCCATGCAAAGGCTATTCAGGATATCCCAAATGCACGACTGGCGGGTGTTTGGAGCAGAACACAAAAAACTGCTGAAGATTTTGCCTTGGTTTACAACACCCGGTCGTATTCCGATATTACCAGCATGGTGACCGAAAATCATGTTGACCTTGTAATTGTCTGCACACCGCACCCTTTTCATAAACAACCAGCAGAGGAGGCAGCGAAAGCAGGCGCACATGTGCTCGTTGAAAAACCACTGGCATCTGATCTTCAGGATTGTGATGACATTATCCGGATATGTAAAGAACATAAGGTAAGGTTAGGTGTGATAAGTCAACGGAGGTGGTATGAACCAGTGAAAAGGGTCAAGAATGCCATTGAACAGGGAAAGATCGGGAAACCGGTCCTGGCAACTGTCACGATGTTGGGCTGGCGCGATAAAGCCTATTATGATTCTGATGCCTGGAGAGGAACCTGGAAGATGGAAGGTGGCGGAGTCCTTGTCAATCAGGCACCCCATCAGCTTGATATTTTGCTTTGGTATATGGGTGAAGTCGACGAAGTGTATGGAATATGGCGGAATCTGAATCATCCATATATTGAGGTTGACGATACAGCAGTTGCAATAGTGAAGTTTAAAAGCGGTGCAATCGGGAACATCATCGTCAGTAATTCCCAGAAACCGGGTATTTATGGGAAAGTCCAGGTGCATGGTGAAAATGGAGCGTCAGTTGGGGTTCAGACAGATGGCGGGGCGATGTTTATTGCAGGCATGACAGGTGTTGCCGAACCTCCGGTAAATGATCTCTGGACCATACTGGGAGAAGAAAACATGCTGAAAGTATGGGTGAAACAGGACACCGAAACTTTTAATAATTGTGATCCAACTATCCGCTATATACAATACCAATTGCAAGATTTTATAGCTGCAATAAGCAACAATTCGGAACCCTCAATCACAGGTGAAGATGGGCGGAGAACAGTCGAACTTTTTACGGCAATCTACCGTTCCTCACGCGATAATGCCATTGTTAAATTTCCGTTGAAACCTGAACCTTGACACAAACAACCAATAGTCGCTAACTAAAACAACAATCTGCAATATGTCAGCAACCTATATAATTTTTATCATAGTGACCGGAGTATCAATGCTGTTGCTAATGGTATTGAAGTTCAAACTGAGTGCATTTATTTCACTGCTTATCACGTCGATTTTTGTCGGTATTCTTGCAGGGATGCCTCTTTCTCAAATCACTACGAGTATACAGCAGGGAATGGGAGGAACGCTGGGATTTGTTGCGACTGTTGTGGGTCTTGGTGCAATTTTTGGTCAGATGCTTGAAAGTTCAGGCGGTGCAAAATCGCTGGCTCATTACCTGCTAAAAAAATTTGGGAAAAGCAAAGCCTCCTGGGCACTGATGTTAACGGGTTTTATTGTTGGAATACCCATATTCCTCGATGTCGGGCTGATCATTCTAATCCCCATCGTCTATGCGTTGACAAGAGATACGAAACACTCTATTCTTTATTACGCAATACCGCTACTTGCGGGTTTGGCGGTTGCCCATGCAATGATTCCTCCAACACCCGGGCCAATGGCTGTTTCCGAAATCCTGGGAGTTGATATGGGATGGGTTATCCTTTGGGGTATCATCATTGGCTTCCCTACTGCTGTAATCGCTGGGCCCGTGTTTGGCCGCTTTATTGCAAAAAAGATTTACATTCCGGCCCCGGAAGTGATCACAGAGACCAATCCTGAAATTCTTGACGCTTCTGGTAAACTGCCGTCTTTCGGGATTATTGCGCTAATTATTTCTACGCCATTACTTCTGATACTGATGAGTACTTTAATTGGCGTCGGAGTGAAAAGTGGCGCTTTTGAAAAGAATTTATTGACTGATATACTGACCTTTATAGGCCATCCCTTCACTGCCCTGATTATTGCAACACTCCTATCGATCCGCTTATGTATATCCCGGAAAATGTCACGGCAAACCATTCTTGACCTTAGTACAAAGGCGCTTGGACCTGCAGGGATTATAATCCTTGTTACAGGTGCCGGCGGCGTATTAAAGCAAATCCTCGTTGATAGCGGCATCGGGAAAATGCTTGCTGAATCAATTTCAGAATCATCCATTCCAATCATTTTGCTGGCTTGGACGTTGTCTGCGCTTGTAAGGATTACGCAAGGATCGGCTACTGTTGCGATGATAACCGCTGCAGGAATTATGGCACCAATACTGCCAGCATTTAACCTTGACCAACCCAATACTGCATTAATTGTGATCGCAATAGCCACAGGGGCTACAATATTATCCCATGTTAACGACAGTGGTTTCTGGATTGTAAGCAAGTATTTGGGAATGAACGAAAAACAAACATTGCAATCATGGACAATCATGGAGACTATCATTTCAGTTTGCGGGCTGGTTTTTACGCTATTAGCAAGTGTTTTTATTTAGTTATGAAGTTTAGTGAAACATCAAAATTGCTTCAAAACGACAATGAGGCGGTCTCAATTTCACTTTTAAGACCACCCCTTTGTTGTTGCTGCGCAAGACTACGGCCTGGTCTACCGGGTTAAAATAAAGGTATTTTTAAAATATTGATATCTATATTTATCTCCTTTACAAGAAAATAGTATCAAAGTTTTTGTGATAATTTGATTTTGTTGGAATATTCAGTTCCGGAAGCAGAAATTTCTTCACTTAAAACGTTGTCCCAGATTATATCCACACTTATCCGATTTTAATCGATTGTAATCGGAAATAACCGGTTACAATCCGACTGCATAAATCTTATTCATCTATTTTTGAAATATTAATTTTTTATTTTATTTAATAGCTATGATAATTGCTTATTTTCAACAGCATAAACCGGAACTCCTGAATGAAAATGTAATTTGCTCAGGGTTCATATGTCCTTACAACAAAGAATATTGCATACATATGGATTCATTGTCAATGACCAGAACAGTAGATTGCAACGATTGCAGTATAAATGGGTCTGATAAGAAAGCACAAAACTGCTTGAATATTAAAGTTTTAATCTTAAATACCAATTAGCCCTACAAACTCATTCTTAAACTAAACTAAAATGAAACTAAACCCAAATCTATCAGAAACCGCGCTGCGAGATGTGGAATTGACAATTTCTGCCAAAGCAGGTGACGAAAAAGCGTTTACGCAACTCCATAATCACTACAGAAATTCAATTTATTATATGATCCTTAAAATGGTTAATAATAAGATGGATGCAGAAGAGCTTACGGTCGAAGCTTTTGAAAAAGCATTTTCAAATATTAACCGTTATGAACCACTTTTTGCTTTTAGTACGTGGCTGTTCCGCATTGCCTCCAATTGTGCAATCGATCACCTCCGAAAGAAAAGGGTAGTTACGGTTCCCATTGAACGCTCGATTAAACAGGTTTCTCATGACATAAAAGATTCCATTTTCTCCGTAAAGTCAAACTCGGATAACCCTGAAGAGTGTTATATTAAGTCGCAAAATGCAATAATTTTGCGAAAAACAGTATCCACGCTAAAACCTCGTTATCGCTCACTAATTGAAATGCGTTATTTTAAGGAATATTCCTATGCGGAAATTGCCAAAGAACTAAATTTGCCGTTAGGAACAGTGAAAATACAATTATTCCGTTCACATGAAATGCTTTATAGCCTTTTACGAAATACTGAAATGGCTCATTAGAATGCCTGTCCTTGTAAAACAGGTTGAAGATGGAACTTATTCATGGCATGAGTAATTGGCTGATAATTATTTTTTTGCTTAGTCGTTATTATACCAGTAAGGGAAAACGCTTGCAACAATTAACCTTTCAAAAATTGATTTACAGTACCTTCGGTTCAACTTATAAACAAATTCATTGAGGTATCGCT
>Ga0209430_1000861_pt1 | contig 25878 bp, 25 predicted proteins | sample BarGraIncub1133A_FD_184504 | JGI IMG/M metagenome (GOLD analysis project Ga0209430, IMG submission 184504) | Arctic peat soil microbial communities from Barrow, Alaska - Barrow Graham LP Incubations 11-33A (SPAdes) (version 2) | ecosystem: Environmental > Terrestrial > Soil > Wetlands > Peat... | reverse complement strand
TATTGAGTTTTTAACAGCAGGAGTTCTCTTGTCTTTATTTGGGTATTTAATAATTAATTGGCCATCAATCCCAGAAAAAGTTCCATCGCATTTTAATGCATTCGGTGTAGCAGATGCTTGGAGTGGAAAGGGTACATTATTAGTTGTGCCTTTTGTATGTTTGGCTTTATACTCAGTACTAACAATAGTGTCCTTATTTCCAGCTATTTGGAATATGCCTGTTAAAGTAACACCAGAAAACTATATTCCTGTGTATCAGAGTACAAGGAGCATGATTTGCTATTTGAAACTAGTTTTGGTAGCTACTTTTTCGTATATGTTTGTTTGTATTGCTATGAGTAGACCACTCGGAACAATATTTTTACCATTAGTATTAATTGTGGTGTTCGGAATAATTGCATTATTTATAATAAAAATCGCGAAGAGCAGTAAAATCACTAAATAAATATCCTCTTGAGTTAATAGAATTTTATACAATTTATAGGATGAAAGTTTATTGTTTGAGGTCATTAAAATAATATATTAGATTAAGGATAAACTATAGCATAGGAAAATTATTCAGTTAAGTCTTTTATAGAAAGGAATATTAATATGAGCTATGGATTTATTTCCATATTTATTCCTATTATTGTTATTGCCCTTGCAATATTTACAAAAAGAATCATTTCTTCGCTTATAGTCGGAATTTTAGCAGGTGGTATTATGCTGTCAGGTGGTAATATTATCAATGGCATTATTCTAGCTACAGAGCATTTGGTAAATTCAGTAGCCACTAAAGAAAGCGTATATATTATTTTGTTTTTATTTGTATTTGGGGCATTCGGTGAGATAATGAAAGTTTCAGGAGGTATTAAAGGGTTCACTGGAATAACAGATAAGTTTGTAAAAACTGAAAAAGGTGCTCTGGGAGCAGTGTGGTTTGTCAGTATAGTTACTTTTATAGATTGCTGTTTCCATGCTATAGCAGCGGGTACAGTGGGAAAAGCGCTAATTGAAAAGACAAACGGAAACAAAAAGAAGTTTGCCTTTGTATTGAATGTGACATCTTGCCTATTGATTATCCTTATACCCTTTGGAACTACGTATGTTGGATATATAGTTGGAGTAATTAATTCCTCATTAAATAAAGCCGGTGTAAAGGAATCAGCATATGAGTTATTTATAAAAAGTATACCGTATAATTTTTATGCTATAGTAATGCTTCTTATAAGTATTATAGCTATTATATTTAATTTTGGATTTACCAAAAACATTTCTCAGAATACAGACGGTAACGAAGCTGGCGCACATGAACATGGTGATGAAGCACATGAGCAATGCGAATTTGAAGAAAAAGTACCACCTCGTCCTTTAAATCTAATTTTACCATTAACATTATTAATAGTTACAACCTTTTTCTTCTTCTGGTTTACTGGCAAAGGCAAAGGAGCTGGCTTTACTGGAGCAATTATGAATGCAGATTTTGAAAAATCTATTTTTATGTCTGCGCTGATTACACTTGTAATTACAACGGTATTTTATGTTATTCAAAAGATACCTATGAGTGAAATAGAAAGTCATTTTCTATCTGGTGGTAATGAAATGATACCTCCAATTATAGTTTTAATATTAAGCTGGGGACTTTCAAGCATAGTTCAGGATTTAGGCTTTACAAAGTTTGTAACTTCAGTAATGGGTAAGGGAGTACCTCATTTTTTAATTCCAGCAGCAATATTTTTACTTGGTTGTGCAATATCATATTTTATGGGTTCAGCATGGGGAACCTGGGCTCTTATTATGCCCATCGCTATACCGATAGCAGTAGCTACTAATACTGGTTTGGCAATTATTATAGGTGCAGTCTTGGCTGGTGGTTCTCTTGGGGATAATGCATCACCACTGGGAGAAACTGCTGTTTTATCCGCCACTATAGCGGAAGTGCCTTTGATGGAGCATATTAAATCAGAACTGCCATATTGCTTGATTGGTGTGGGAATTTCTACTGTAGCTTTTATTGTTTTTGCTATTTTAGTTTAAATAGAATAAGTACAGTATAGAAATGTAACCTAGAAAAGAGAATGCAACGCACAAGCAGGCGTAGACATTCTTTTTTTATTTAAAAAATTAAATATTGACGTAATGCACAAGCAGGTGTAGGTTTATTATGCACATAATGACCCAAAAATGATTTGATTTTTCGGAGGTAACTTAATGAAAGGATTTAAAGAAATAGCACCAGGATTATTTTTTGCAACAGCCTTAGCAATAATAGCCGCATTACTTGGGAGAATGGCACCTATTATTGGAGGTCCTGTTTTTGCAATTGTACTTGGAATTTTAATTAGTAGTATTTGGGGAAAATCCAAAACAATGAAACGAGGATTAAGCTTTTCTTCGAAAAAAATTCTTCAGTGGTCTATTATTGCTTTAGGTGCAGGACTAAGCTTAACAGAGGTATATAAAGTAGGTTTCTCTTCATTATACGTTATGATCTTTACACTTTCTGCAGCTTTTATTACGGCTTATGGATTTGGAAAGCTCATGAAGATTCCTTTAAAACTAACAAGTTTAATCGGTATGGGTACAGCTATTTGCGGGGGATCGGCTATTGCTGCCATAGCGCCAATTATAGAGGCTGAGGATAAGGATATTGCTTATTCGATATCTACTGTGTTTATGTTCAATATCATGGCTGTGCTGATTTTTCCTCCAATTGGACACCTACTGGGGTTTTCCGATAATGCATTTGGACTTTGGGCAGGGACGGCTATTAATGATACTTCCTCTGTTGTAGCTGCAGGGTATGCTTTTAGCAATGCGGCAGGTGCATATGCCACCATAGTAAAACTTACAAGGACAACGATGATTATTCCCATCTCTCTGATATTTGCAGCAGTGGTCTCTATTCAAAAAAAGAGAGAAGCAAATAGGAGCGGTGAAGTCAACTACAGCTTCAGAAAGATTTTCCCCTGGTTTATCGTGTGGTTTTTAGTGGCTTCTCTCTTAAATACTGTTGGTGTTATTAATGAGCAAGCTGCAGGGATAATTACTGAAATCGGAAAGTTTTTTATTGTAGTGGCACTAGCTGCTATTGGTCTTAATTCAGATTTCAAAGAAATGAGAAAAACAGGATTGAAACCTATGCTATTAGGCCTTATCGTATGGGCAAGCGTAACGGTGGTTAGTCTCCTTGTTCAATATACTACTGGGAATATTTAAAGCAGTCTAACCTTTGAAAAATTAGAGCATAAATTAAAGAAAGAGTTTACCCTTCATCATTGTAATTATTTGAGGATTTTTGCTTTCTACATATTTTCTTCATAATAATATTGTATGCTTATATCTAAACCTACACATTGGAGTGTTATAATCAAATAAATTGATGAGGGTGGAGAAAAAATGAGCAATGTAAAAAAGAGATTACTTTTACTGAGGATGGTTCAAACATAACCATTTCAAAGGATTTCCTTATACAAAATAAAGAGATGTTCAATAATTGGAAAAAACAATAGTATTGGAAAAAAACAATAGTAAGGAGTGATATTATGGAACAAAAATTAGTCCGTAAAGTACTACAAGTTGGCGGAATGACATGTGCTAGCTGTGAGATGCGAATTGAGAACAAGCTAAAAAACGTGGAAGGTATTATTGAGGTCAAAGCCATATTTAGCAGTTCCAATGTATATGTGACGTATGACACTAATTTAATAGAACTGGATACTATTGTTGATGCCATAGAAAAACTGGACTATAAGGTCAAAAATAAACCAGATAAACAGGCAACTACTGATTTGAAAGAGCAGAAAAAGACCCCCAGTGATAAAATGTCTGTAAATCAGCTTCTGGGAATAGGAATTATACTTTTTGCGCTATATGTAATTATAAAGAATACCGTTGGATTTAATTTTATACCCCAAGTAACTCAAAATATGGGTTATGGATTGCTTTTTGCAGTGGGTTTGCTGACATCTCTTCACTGCATAGCTATGTGTGGAGGTATAAATCTTTCTCAGTGCGTTTCATATAAGTATGGAGAAAGTGAAACAAGTAAGATGACAAAGCTGAAACCAAGCTTGATGTATAACACAGGAAGGGTTATATCCTATACAATCATTGGTGGTATAGCAGGAGCTTTAGGTTCTGCCGTAACCTTTTCGGGTACAGCCAAAGGTATTGTAGCAATCTTATCGGGGTTATTTATGGTTATCATGGGATTGAATATGCTTAATATTTTCCCATGGCTTAGAAAGTTTAATCCCAGGATGCCTAAAATCTTCGGCAACAAAGTCCACAATAACAATGGAAAACACGAACCTTTTTATGTGGGATTACTTAATGGGCTAATGCCGTGTGGTCCATTGCAGGCTATGCAGATTTACGCATTAGGGACAGGCAGTTTCCTGGCAGGAGCCTCATCCATGTTGTTCTTTAGTTTGGGAACTGTGCCTTTGATGTTTGGGTTTGGGGCTGTAAGCTCCTTCCTCAGTGGTAAATTTACTCGTAAAATGATGAAAATCAGTGCAGTGCTTGTTATGATATTGGGTGTTATTATGCTTAATAGGGGTTTGGGTTTGTCAGGAATTAATTTGGTGTATGCTTCTGCTCCTTCTTCTACTTCAAGCAGTATAGCTAAGATTGAAGGCGATATCCAGAATGTTACAACTAATTTGGATTCAGGTAGATATTCACCAATTATAGTCCAAAAAGGTATTCCTGTAAGGTGGAATATGAAAGCAACCGCACAGGATATTAATGGCTGCAATGGAACCTTGGATGTTCCTAAATATAATATTGATAAGAAATTGCAGGCAGGAGATAATATTATTGAATTCACACCAGATGAAGCTGGAAACATTCCATATAGCTGTTGGATGGGCATGATAAGGAGTAATATAACGGTGGTAGATGATATTACCAAGGTATCTAGTAGTGATTTGAGTCAGCCAGACGGATCTGGCGCTCAGAGTGGTTCTGCCGCAGTCGGTGGCTGCTGCGGAGGTTAATAAAATTGAGAGGTGATTTTATGACAAGTTTCCTTATTGGTTATAGATTTGGTGGTGGGTAAAATGAAATACAGCCTAAGAACTAAGCTATCTTTTTCCTACGTACTTGTTGCGTTGTTTTTAGTTGCAGCAGTGAGCTTTTTGACAAATTTCTTATTGGAAAAGCAATTTCAGAGCTATGTGATTCAGCAGCAAGAACAAAGAAATAAGGAAACTGTGGACTTGATTAGTCAGCGGTACAAAGAAAATGGCAAGGGCTGGGAGGGTGCAGATATTGAAAGCATCGGTGTTTCTGCTTTGGCTCAGGGGATTATTGTAAAGGTAAAGGATGCCTCTGATCAAATGATTTGGGATGCCACTGTCCACAATAATGGAATGTGTAGTACCATGCTAGACCATATGGCTCAAAACATGTCCAGTCGTTATCACGGTTTTAAGGGGGGATATGTAGAGACCAACTATCCTGTAACCCGTAATCTTAAGCAAGTAGGAAGCATTGATATCGGCTACTATGGACCATATTATTATACTGATAATGACCTTGACTTTATAAATACCTTAAATAAGCTGCTGGTTGCTGTAGGTGTGCTTGCACTATTGTTTGCACTTCTTCTAGGAAATTTCATGGCAAAGCGCTTAAGCATGCCTATATCAAGGGTTATTACTTCTGCAAAGCAAATATCTAAAGGCTACTTTGGTGATCGAATTTTAGAAGCATCAAACACTAAAGAAATTGAACAGCTCACATCTACATTTAATGACCTTGCGGAAAACCTGGAGGGGCAGGAAAATCTCAGAAAGCGGCTCTCTGCAGATGTAGCACATGAATTGCGTACACCACTTGCTACCCTCCAAAGTCATTTAGAAGCAATGATTGACGGTATCTGGGAGCCAGATAAGGAGCGGCTTACAAGCTGTCACGAAGAAATCCTTCGCATTAATAGAATGGTAGGAGATTTAGAGAGGCTAGCTAGATATGAAGGTGAAAATCTAATTTTAAATAAAACGACTTTTGATATATCTGAGATTATACAACATATCGTGAACAATTTTGAAACTGATTTTGCTAACAAAAGAATTGAAATCAGCTTCGATGGAAAAGAAGAGAAGATTATAGCAGACAAGGACAAGATAAGCCAGGTGGTTGTAAACCTTGTGTCAAATGCTTTAAAGTATACCCTCGAAGGCGGTTCTGTGGAAATTGGTGTCAAAAACTTAGCCAATAAAACTGAAATTAGTGTGAAGGATACAGGCATGGGCATACCTCCGGAAGACCTGCCTCACATTTTTGAAAGATTTTACAGGGCAGATAAATCAAGGAACAGAATGACGGGAGGAACGGGCATAGGTCTTGCAATTGTTAAGGCAATTGTGGAAGCCCACAAAGGGAGTGTCACTGTGAAGAGTGATCTCAATAAAGGAACTGAATTTATTGTAATATTACCAAAACAGGCGAGCTGACAACTTGCCTGTTTTTTGCATTATTAATATCCAATTCAATCTTCATAATATCTTCACAACTATCTGGTAAAATGGCGTTGTCAAATACAGACAAAACAACATTTTAAGGAGGATTTTAACCTATGAATACTATGACTCATTACATGGAATTACTTGCAACTTCTCAACCATGGCATCTACTTATATTTATGGCAGTCCCTGTTATTTGTGCAGAGACTCTTGCTATTACTGAATTGATTATTCTTTTCACTAGAAATCTTACTGGGGCAGCAAAGAAAGTAAGTAAAGCAACAGGTATTTTTGCAGGTCTCTATTTTCTTGGAATTTTTATCTATCTTTTTGCAAAGGCAGTTATACCTCTTACCTCGACAGGCGGATGGAGAGGACCTACGGATGTCATAGCCGTTGGTTTCTATCTTGCAGGTGTAATTCCCTTCATGGGAATGCTTTTACTTGAAATAGGTGCGATTGGAAGAAAAAGAAATGAAATTGGCAAACTAAAGCTCCATGCTATATTTGTTGGTATTTTCCTCGTAGTAGCGCACGTAGCTATGATTGTTGGTATGCTTGATCCAAATTTATTTGTAATGAAGGCTATGTAGTAAAACCATTTTTTCATGAAAGAGATCTTAAAGGGGCTGTTGCAAAACTAACTGATAAAGTTGGTTTTGTAGCAGCCCCTTTTTATTGCCATTAGTAGCTATAATCTCCATTGACTGTAGCTATGGCTCAAGTTAAACCCGCTCGTGTCGAAGTGTCACATCATTGTGAAAGTAAACCGTTATATGATATAGTCATCATATTAGGAAGTTCTTTCATATATTGAAACTGTTATTCAAGAATGGATTGAAACTGCCAAGTTATTAGGAAGACCAATACCAGAACCAAAAGAGATTTTGCACATAAGGAGAAATTATTTATGAGCTATGAATACATATTGTTTGACCTCGATGGTACTCTGTCCGACCCTGGAATAGGCATAACAAATTCTGTTATGTATGCTCTCAAAAGATACGGTATTGAAGTCAGCAACAGAAGGGAACTTTATAAATTTATCGGACCTCCTTTGCTGGATTCTTTTGAAAATTATTACGGATTTTCAAAAGAGGAAGCAAAAACGGCTGTTGAATACTATCGTGAGTATTATAGAGATAAGGGCATATTTGAAAATTTCATTTATGATGGATTTGAAGATTTGCTTAAAATATTAAAAGGCAACAGTAAGACACTCATTGTTGCAACATCTAAACCCGAAGTGTTTGCAAAACAAATATTGGAGCATTTTGATATTGCAAAATATTTCACTTATATTGCTGGTAGTAATCTTGATGGAACAAGAGTAAAAAAAGATGAAGTTATTAAGTATGCGCTTGAAAGTTGCAACATTATTGATTTATCAAAGGCAATAATGATTGGCGACAGGGAGCATGATATTATCGGTGCAAAAGCGGTAGGAATTAATTCAATTGGTGTTTTGTTCGGATACGGCGATAGAAGCGAACTTGAGAAAGCGGGTGCGAATTTTATTGTTGATACAGTTGCAGATATTGGGAAGCTTTTATTCGTATAATGTCAGATATTGCGAAGTAAAGATTATATAATCCTTCTTTCTGCAATCATTGATTTTTTGATACAAATGTTGTTAGTTATTATCCAGAGATAACTGTCTCTTTGAGCAACATAAATATACCACATACAGTTGGACTTAATGAGTGTGAATATATTTTCATTATCAAGAGTGATGAAAGGTAAATTCGCTTAAAAGGTATAGAGATTAACTAATAATTTTGATATAATAAAGCTATCAATTTAAGTAAGAGGGGTGATTCTTTGTGACTTGGGAAGAAGTAAGAAAAATGTACCCAGAACAATTTGTCAAGTTCGAAATTGTTAATTCTCACATTGTAGGTGATAAAGAATTTATTGATGACATTGCTATTATTGATTCTTATAAAGATGGCAAAGAAGCAATGAAAGAATTTTTAAAGAGAAAAGAAGACCAATTTATCTATAGTACCAAAAATGGAAAAGTTACTATAGATTTAGTTAAAAATATAGGGATTAGAAGGAGCGTATAAAGCATGTTTAATCTTGAATACAAAGATGGACTTTTCTATGCTTCTTAGAGAATTGGAGAAACAATAATGTCAGTTGAACGAAATAAAGATGGCAGTGTCACTATTAAAAACAATAATGAGTCAACTTCTATTGGGAAAATAGTAAAAGTTTCAGATGATAAACTCGAAGGAAAATTCCAACAGTGGGTGGAGGACTGCGCTAAATTGGTAAATGCCTGTGCTCATACATTTAAAGAAACAGAGCAGTATTTTTTGCAGCATTGTGAGGCTTTGCCTCTTACCCCAAATGACAGACGTATGAAATTTTTCCAACTCAATGTTATTATGAACCATTGCAAAGATAAACTAGAGCATCAGCCATCAGAGTTTTCATTTGATATGACAGACGAAGAAATAGAAATATGGCACAAAGAAGAAAATGAGATGCGTGAGGAAGCAATGAATTCTTCTCCTGAACATTTTGGACTTAATATGCGAGGATACTATTTGCCCCATACTAAACGTAATGAGGTTTATTTTGAACAGGCGTACCTATCAGCACGAAAATTGATGAAACATACTGATTCCAACCTCAAGCAAGTTGAAGTACAGGATATTTGTTTCTTTTTTGAAGAGACTACGGAACATTGCCAATCTAATGGTGGTGAAAATAGTCTAATTAATCAACTGATAGTTTTTAGAGGTGTAACTGAGGATGATATTGAAAAGCGTAATCCACGTTTTCAAGGATATATCAGTACATTGCGTGAAATGGGACATTTGCCTGATTTCCGAAAAGAATAATAAACTATCACATAAATTTTGAAATAGGGTAAATCTTTATAGTCCACAATCTTTATTATTTGTGGGGCTATAGTAGATTAATGTTTAACAAAGATTGTTTGTATAATATGGGATTTATTAGGAGAATGTAAAATGGCAATAGATAAAGTCAGAGAATATTTAAAGCAATGGAGCATGGATGAGAAGATTCAGGAGTTTGATGTGTCAAGTGCAACTGTTGAGTTGGCTGCACAGGCGTTGCATTGCGAACCAAAACGAATTGCAAAGACGTTAGCATTTGAGGTTGACGACAGTTGTGTATTAATTGTTGCTGCAGGCGATACAAAAATTGATAATACAAAATTTAAAGGATTGTTTAAGACAAAAGCTAAGATGCTTGCCCCAGACGAGGTAATAGAATTTGTTGGACATGCAATTGGTGGTGTATGTCCTTTTGGTATAAATGACAATGTCAGAGTATATTTGGATATTTCTTTAAGACGATTTAACACAGTCTTTCCGGCGTGTGGTAGTAGTAATAGTGCAATTGAGTTAACGCCAGTTGAATTAGAAAAATACTCGAACAGCTTGGAATGGATCGATGTATGCAAAGGGTGGCAAGAAAATTAAAAACTGATTTATAAATGATACATAAAAATTGACTCATATGATAGGGTTAATGGGTTGATAGAAGACTATTTAGGAGACAACTCTTAAGTTTTATGAGAGAGCAGGATATAACAGACAAGATAAAACAGCATTTATCCAGTGGCTATAATCGTTCACAAAATAAGGTCCGACTTGTGTTCACATGGGGAAGTTTATTTGAGAATCGGAGAGTATGAAGTCTTAAATAAAGATAATGGTGATTGGACTGTGGCATCTGCAGCCTTAAGAATTATGAAATCTGCATTGTATGATAATGAACAATTTTTATATATTGCGTAGTTATATACGTAAACGGTGACTAATTGTCAAGGTGACAAGACATTTACCGCTTACACCAAATGGCTATATCTGCATTGAAATTTATTGAATCAGCTAAGAACAACTCTTAACCGGTTGGCTTTTTCTTATGCCAAAACGCAGAAATGATAAAAAAGGTAGCAAAGAGTCTTGGTAAAGAGGTAGAGATTCAGCTTAAATAATGGAAATTGCAATGAAAAGTCTGACTCCAATTGAATATCGAAATCAGACCTTAGTGTTAGTTGCTTTTTTTTAGAAACTTTTGAATATCATTTTTTAAGAAAAAGTAAAGCGATGGAATGATAAATATGGCCATAAATATTACTTCAAAAATTTCATCGAGTTTTACGAATTTGAGGATACCCTCACTAAACATTTCAGCACCGATATAAATTAATATCAATCCTAAAACTTTAAATATTAGCTTTAAATTGAACTTAATACTGGATTTGAAAATTATATAAGTCAGAATTACTGCCAAGACAATTCCCAAAGTACTTCCAAGAGCTATGTCAGAAGCCTTATCATTTATCTTCGTCAATGTAAAAATTACAAGTTCCATGCCTTCCCGAAATACTGATAGAAATGCCAGTACAAAAAGGCCAATTACATTTGTATTACTTTTCACCTTGTTTTTTATACCTGATGAGATATTACTTGCTTGGTTTCCCATCCATACTATAAAGTATGCTATTAATCCAGAAGCTACAAGCATCATAACTCCTTCAAAAATTTCCTTGGATTCATTACCCAGTGACGTTGCTTCTCTAAAGCCGATAAATCCACCAACAACACTGACGATAAAACCGAGTATTGCACCAGAGTAAACAAACTTAGATAAATCTTTTCTTCCTGACTGAATCAGGTATGCGAGTATTATACCTATAACTAAAGCGGCTTCAAAACTTTCTCTGAAGGCTAGTAAAAAACTTGATATCATAGAAACCTCCTGTTAAAATATTAATATTAATATTAATATTGATAATGATTATCATTTAACTATTATAATTATAGATCACATACTATATATAATCAATAGGTTTACTCAAGTTTATTTATAAAGTAAAACCAAGTATAAATAAATTTAAATGAAAATAGTTCTTCAGTATTTTCTATTCCTACCTGTTATTTTGAGTAAAGAATTCATATTTTATGTAAATATTAACGGAAGTGAGTGAGCATATGCTAGAATAATAATAAGCTAAAGTTTTGGGAGGAAATGTATTATGTTGAAAAACATTAAAGATTTTTATGTAAAAATAACCGATGGGTTAGGCGGCAAATTAGCAAAGTACCTATCAACGATGGAATGTTTTTATCTGATTGCCTTGCTTGTAATTATTCCATTGTTTTTTCAGCAACCAACGGGAATAGGATGGGTACAATATGGAGTAACCGTATTCTTCCAAGGTGTTGCTCTTCCAGTATTAGGATATGTTGCTCTGAGAAGTGGTGAAAGAACTGAAAAGATGATAAAAGAAACTCATGACGTTGTAATGGAAGAATTATTATTAATAAAAGAAGAATTGCAAGTAGCGAAAGAGGAAAGAGACAACCTAATTATTATAGTAGAGGATCTGAAAAAATTAGCAGAAAAGTAAGGTTTATTATTAGTACTTATTTTGTAGAATAAAAGATATTCATTTCAACAATTATGTAATATAATATAAAAAGATTGTATTAATTTGGAATTGATACGTTGCACCTTCATTCTGATGTATAGCTAAAAATAAGTTGGGAAAATATTCTAAATCGTATTCTATTAGAATACTATTACATAAGATAAATAAAAAGAGAGACACAACAGCAAAAGAGAGGAGTGGGGGGGAAAATGGTCGGAAATGTGATAGAAAACAATGTGGTGACCATTTCTGGGAAAGTAGTATCAGAGGTTGAATATAGTCACGAGGTATATGGCGAGGGCTTTTATTCATTTTATTTAGCTGTCCCTAGATTAAGCGACAGTAACGATAAAATATCTGTTACATTTTCAGAACGTCTTGTGCCAAAGAGTAAACTTAAAGTAGGAGTGCCATTGGAGATAGAGGGTCAGTTTAGATCTTATAATAGCTATAAGAGTGAGTCTAATAAGCTTGTCCTTACAGTTTTTGCACGAGAAGTCATCTTTGCTGACGAAGATAAAAGAATAAAAAATCCAAATCAAATTTATTTGAATGGATATATATGCAAGAATCCAATATATAGAATGACACCATTTGGTAGAGAAATTACCGATATTCTTGTTGCAGTAAATAGACCATACAACAAATCAGATTATATCCCTTGCATAGCTTGGGGCAGAAATGCGAGATATTCACAAAACCTAGCTATAGGAGATAATATAAAAATTTGGGGAAGAATCCAAAGCAGAGAGTACCAAAAAAAGCTAGAATCCGGTGAAGCTATTTCAAAAACAGCTTATGAGGTATCAGTTTCCAAGATGGAAATATGTGAAGAGACTCAGAATAAAGAAGCTGATGAAGACTATGAAAGCTCTCCAGCAGAATAAAATGCATTAATTAAATATTATAATAGCCACACCTCATTTCACATAACGTGAAGTGAGGTGTTTTCATTTCAAAATATTATCATTCAAGGCTACTTCTATGCCTACACATCATACACCAATGCTTACATTAACCTTTGAAATTAATTCCTAGACTAGTTATAAAATTTGCGTTTATAGGGAAAAATTATTTTATTATACTTTGCTCACATATTTGAGGCATTATGAAAGTGGGGAGTTTACTTATGTTGAAAAAAGGTGACGTAATACTATTGGTGGTGGTAGTTTTTTGTGTTATGGCAGGACTTGCATTAAGAAATGATAGCAGCTTTAATAGTTTAACTAGCTGGAATAATCTGAGTAGCAAGAGCAACAAAGATGAAATTATTGCAATAGTTAAGAAAGATGATGTAATAATAAAAACAATTGATTTATCAAAGATCGAAGAGCGAGAGATTATAAAAATATCAGGGCAGTATTCTGTGACAATAGTTGCAGAGTACAATAGAATATGTTTTTTGGACTCAACCTGTCATGATAAAATATGTGTGAAAGCTGGTTGGTTAAGTAAATCTGGAGATTTGGCTGTTTGTCTTCCAAACAGAACAATAATTAAAATTCAGCAAAAGAATAAAACTGATTTGGATGGGGTGGTCAGGTGAATATTTATATAAAAAATGCTTCTGAAATAAAGAAAATAGTTATTTTAGCTGTACTGGCTGCTCAAGCGCTAGTGCTCTCTATAATCGAATCTTGGATCCCAATTCCAATAGGCATACCAGGTATAAAGTTGGGATTGGCAAACATAATTACAATAATCGTATTAATTTTCTTTAGTCTTTCAGATGCAATGATAATAATTTTGATAAGATGCATATTATCCTCTCTATTTATGGGGGGGCCTGTAATATTTATGTTCAGCATATGTGGAGGCATATTGAGTGCGATAATTATGTGGATATTGCTAAAGAGTGTGCAGAAATGGTTTAGTTTGGTGGGAATCAGTATAATAGGTTCAATAGTGCATAATATAGCACAGATAGCGGTAGCCTGCCTAATAATGAATGATTTATCAGTTGCAACTTATTTGCCAGTGCTGCTGATTTCTGGAATTATTATGGGCTGCTTTGTAGGCTATTGCAGTACATTTCTTGTAAGTGCTATAAAGAGGCTAAATATAATAGCAAATATCTAGTTATTCCATAGTTATTCCTAAATTGTTTTTTATTGATTTGATTAGTAAATTGCATATCTGATATAATAGGAAAGATTAAATTATTGAAAAAACTTTTTATGGGGCTTAACGAGATGATAATAACGACTGCATCAATTGTTCTTAGCAATACCACAAGAGCATTTGATAAAAGATATACATATGCTGTTCCAGAAGACCTATTAGGTCAGATTTGTGTTGGATGTAGAGTTTTAGTTCCCTTTGGAAATGGGAGCATAGTAAAAGAAGGCTTTGTTTTAGAAATGAATCCTAAAAATAACCTTGCGAAGGCTATTGAATTTAAAGCAATAAAACAAGTGCTAGAGCCATATCCACTATTAAAAGAAGATAATATACGACTTTTAGAATGGATGAAGAGGCAGTATATCTGTACCTATTCCGATGCAATCAAATGTATGCTACCCCCAGGAATCAGCGTTAAGGCTGTGAAAAATGTAAAGCTTTTATCAACTGAAAATATAAGAGTCTTTAAAAAAAGCAATATGAATAAAATAGTTGATAATCTTGCTTGTGCTGGTGGAGAATGCGAGTATGATGAACTGCGAGGCATGTGTGAGATAAAGGGCTTTAAAGCTTACATACAGGAGCTATGTGAGTCTGGAACAATAAGTATTGAGGAATGCTACGAACAAAAGATCAATGCAAAAACAGTAAAGGCTGTTTGCCTTGCAAGACCAAATGAAGAAATTATTGAAGAGCTTGAAAATAACGCAATAAAAAGAATTCAACATGTCAGGGTGTTGGAGATTCTGCTAGATAATGAAATGGTTTCAGTTGCTGATATCCAGAGGTTTGCAGGAGTGTCAGCTTCTGTACTGGACACGTTGAGCAAGTATGGATACATATGCTATAAAGATATGGAGATTCAAAGAGATCCATTAAAGGATAAACACTATGAAAAGACGGAGCATCTTCTTCCAACGGAGGAGCAGGCTAATGCCTTGATGCTTTTAAAACAACAGCTAGACAGCAATACTTATAAGGAAAGTCTAATACATGGGATAACAGGAAGCGGAAAGACGGAGGTGTATCTACAGCTTATTTCACATTGCTTTGATATAGGTAAAAAAGCCATTTTGCTTGTGCCCGAAATAGCATTAACGCCACAAATGGTTGAAAGATTTGTATCACGATTTGGCAAAAGAGTAGCTGTTATGCACAGCAAGCTTTCACTAGGAGAGAGATTTGACCAATGGAAGCTGATAAGCGGGGGAAAGGTTGATGTTGTGGTTGGTGCACGTTCAGCTATATTTGCGCCAATAGACAATTTGGGCTTGATTGTGATTGATGAGGAGCATGAAGGCTCATACAAGTCAGAGTCTATGCCAAGATACAATGCAAAAGAGGTGGCTCAAAAAAGATGTGAAATCAATAGAGCGCTTCTTGTATATGGTTCGGCTACACCTTCGGTAGATACATATTATAGAGCTGTAGAAAAAGAAATTGAGCTTATAGAAATGAAAAATAGACCCAAAACAGCTAAACTTCCAAGTGTGGAGCTAGTAGACATGCGGTTAGAGCTGGAAAATGGTAATAAAACTCCATTTAGTGCAAGACTGCTTGACGAACTGAACAAAAATGGTGAGAATAAGCAGCAAAGCATATTATTTTTAAATAGACGTGGCTTTTCAACCTTTGTATTTTGCCGAAATTGTGGCTATACTATGAAATGCCCTGAGTGTAATATTGCACTAACCTATCATTCAAAGAATAACCGGTTAATATGCCATTACTGCGGCTTTACTGTAAATAATCCAACAAAATGTCCTTCCTGTGAAAGCAACAATATAAGATATTTTGGTATTGGCACTCAAAAGATAGAGGAAGAAATAAAGCAAAGGCTTCCTGAGAGTTCTGTAATTAGAATGGATACTGACACTATAGGTTACAAAAATGCCCATGAAGAGATATTGAACCGTTTTAAAAATGAAAACATAAATATAATGGTGGGAACTCAGATGATAGCAAAGGGACATGACTTTCCAAATGTTACTCTGGTGGGAGTTCTTGCAGCTGACAGTATGCTAAGCATAGGTGATTTCAGGTCGTCAGAAAGAACCTTTCAGCTTTTGACACAGGTGGCCGGAAGGGCTGGTAGAGGTGATATAGAAGGACGAGTAATTATTCAAACCTATAACACAGATGAATATAGTATATTAGCAGCTTGCAAGCATGATTTTATTAGCTTTTATAATCAAGAAATATTAATTAGAAAGCGTTTGAACTATCCTCCGTTTTCTAATATAGCAATAATTACTTTTAGTGGGCGAAAGGACAGGGCTATTTTTGATATTGCGAAAACCGTTAAGCCAGAGCTTATGGAGAAATGTACCTCTGATTTTGAAGTATTAGGACCGGCAAGATGTCCTATACCTAAAATAGCAAATAAATACCGTTGGAGACTGGTTATCAAGGCAAAAAATCTTGATATGTTAGTTAATGAATTGACCAAAATGTCAGACAGAATATGGAAAAAAGTGAAGGATGAGGATATCATGATGAGCATAGATATAAACCCATATAATATGCTATAATATAGAAAATATGTTGCAAGAACTTGTTGGCAAACGTAATGCTAATATAGAATTTAAAAACAAATGGTAATTTATTAGCTACAGGGTTTATTTGGAAATAATAAAGAAGACTTAGAGTAATGTTTACATATAAAATTTGGAGGTTGTACGATGGCTTATAGAGAAATTAGAAAAGATGGGGACGAGGTTCTAAGAAAGAAGAGCAGGGCAGTTGAGGCAATTAACGAGAAAATATTTTTGCTTATTGAGGACATGGCAGATACTATGTACAAATCAGATGGAGTTGGTTTGGCTGCACCTCAAATTGGTATACTAAAGCGTATAGTTGTTATTGATGTTGGAGATGGGTTATTTGAGATGATTAACCCTGTGATACTTGAACAAAGAGGTGAGCAGGATGGAATTGAAGGCTGCTTGAGCATGCCTGGAACTTCTGGAGAAGTAAAGAGACCAATGAATGTTAAAGCAAAATATAAAGATGTAAACGGTGAGATGGTGACTATTGAGGCTGAAGGACTGTTTGCAAGAGCCATTTGCCATGAGCTGGACCACCTTGATGGTATATTATACAAGGATAAGGCCCACAAAATGTATACAAAGAAGGAAATTGAGGATATGCAAAAATAGTGTTGTTTTGAACCATTAAAATACATTAGATGAATGTAGGAGAGTGAAGTTATTTGAAGATAGTTTTTTTTGGGACACCAGAGTTTGCAGTGCCAAGCCTTGAAATGTTGATTAAAGAAGGATATGAGGTAGCAGCAGTTGTTACTCAACCCGATAAACCAAAAGGAAGAGGCAACAAAATGTCGGAACCTCCTGTAAAGGAGTTTGCTTTAAAATATGGCATTAATGTGCTGCAGCCCAACAAGATAAAGACATCGGAATTTGTAGAGCAAATTAGGTCAATTAGTCCTGATCTGCTTGTTACGGCTGCTTACGGAAAAATTCTTTCAAAGGATTTGCTAGCTGTTCCAGCTCTGGGCTGCATTAATGTGCATGGTTCACTCTTACCAGCATATAGAGGTGCTGCTCCAATACATTGGGCAGTAATAAATGGAGAAAAAACTACTGGTATCACAACGATGTTTACTGATGTTGGCTTGGATACTGGTGACACACTACTCAAAAGTGAACTGGATATAGCTCCTGACATTACAGAAGGTGAGCTTCATGATAAAATGGCTATACTTGGTGCAGAGGTATTGAAGAACACTTTGACACAGTTAAAAAAAGAGTCGCTTGAGAGAACGCCACAGGACGACGCTTTGTCTTCATATGCGCCTATTATATCAAAGGAGCTTGGACTTATTGACTGGAGCAAAACTGCACAGCAAATACACAATCTGGTTAGAGGAACAGATCCTTGGCCTGGTGCGTATACATTTTTGAATGGAAATAGGATGAGAATTTGGCGGACAAGCCTAGTTACGTATAAAGAAACAAATCAAGAAGCAGGAGAAATCACTCTGGTAAGCATAGATGGAATTTTGGTTAAGTGTTCTGATGGAGGCATATTAGTAAAAGAAATTCAGTTTGATTCCTCCAAAAGAATGAGCGTTGGTGATTATATCAGAGGACATCAGATAGATGTAGGTGAAAAGCTTGGAAAGTAATATAAAAGTGTTTATCCGGATTGCAATTGTTATTTTTACAGCATTTATTGCGTTATTAATAGTATTTAGTGTGGCATATGCTTATGCTTCGATAAATATGTACAATGCTATATTGATTGCGTTTATTATCGCGATTTATATTTGCATTTTAATACTAGTACTAATGTGTATAGCTATTATTTATACTTATAAGTCAAAAAAGGCCAGTGGATTATTTCTAGCACTTACTAAATTGGGTTTGAGGGTAATGCTGCCTATAGCAGTAGTTCTTGCAAAGGCGAACAGTAAATTGAAAAAAGGCATTAGATATTTTTATATTGAGTTAAATAATATTGTAGTTGAATCTGATATTAAGAAGTATAAGCCACAGGATATTATGCTGTTGTTGCCACACTGCCTTCAAAACAGTGAATGTGGGCTAAAGGTCACTAATAATTCAAAAGTGTGTAAGAGATGCGGCAAGTGCAAAATTGGAGCAATACTGGACTATGCAGAGCAAAAAAACATTAGTTTGTTTATTGTAACAGGGGGAACTATCGCAAGAAATATAATTAAGAAAAATAAGCCAAAGCTTATAGTATCGGTTGCATGCGATAGGGACTTAATGAGTGGAATCTCAGACGTATGGGGCATTCCAGTAATAGGAGTTACAAACAAGCAACCAAATGGGCCTTGCTTTAATACGGATGTAGATATTGAGGCAATAATTAAAAGAGTTGAGCAATTAACTTTTTGACAGGGAGGCGAGATTTATCGGATATTTTTATATGGATCAATATTATTTTATTTTAGTTGTCCCAGCATTAATTATTTCACTAATAGCACAAATACGTGTAAAAGGTACGTTTAATAAATATAAAAGCGTAGGAAACTCAAAAAACATGACTGGAGCAGAGGTTGCAAGATTCCTTCTCAAGTCAAACGGAATAAATGATGTGCAGGTCATGCAGGTTGCTGGGGAATTGACTGACCACTATGACCCAAGGACGAAGGTGCTCCGTTTGTCGGATTCTACCTATGCGAGCACATCGGTGGCAGCAATCGGTGTTGCAGCCCACGAAACCGGACACGCAATACAGCACAGTGTAAATTATTTACCCTTGGTACTCAGAAGCACATTAGTTCCAGTAGCTGGGTTTGGCTCTGCTGCAGGACCATATATTGCCATATTGGGGCTATTCCTTGGTTGGCCTGTAATAATTAATATAGGCTTACTCTTGTTTGCAGGTGCAATACTATTTTACTTAATTACTCTCCCTGTGGAGATTAATGCTAGCAAGAGGGCTATAGCATGCTTGGAAAGTACAGGGATACTTATGAAGGATGAATTGCGGTCTGCAAAAAAAGTATTGAACGCTGCAGCAATGACATACGTTGCGTCTGCTTTGGTTGCAGTTGCAAGCTTCTTGAGATTGCTTTTACTTGCAGGACAACGAAGAAACAGAAATTAACTTTTAGTGACTGCTATGCGGCTCACGGAGACTAACATTGGAGAAAAATATGGCAATAGACATGGCTAGAGAGACAGCTTTAAAGATTTTATATGATATTAATGAAAATAATGCTTATTCAAATATCTCTGTTAATAAGCATCTTGAAAGTGGAAACCTAAGGGAGATAGATAGAGCTTTTATTACTGATCTGGTATATGGAACTGAGAAGTGGTTATTGCAAATTGACTATATAATTGAAAAGTATTCAAGTGTAAAATTGAAAAAACTATCGCCTTGGATTAAAAATATATTAAGGGTAGGGATCTATCAATTGCTGCATACTGATAAAATACCAGTGTCAGCAGCTTGCAATACTAGTGTTGATTTGGCTAAGAGGTATGGACATCAGGCTTCAAGTCGCTTTGTAAATGCTGTTTTACGAAATGTTGCAAAGAATATTGACAACATTCCTTATCCTGACAAAGCCAATGTAGCTGAGAGCTTCAGTGTAATATATTCACATCCTAAATGGATGGTTGATAGATGGATTTCACTTTTCGGAGTTGATTTTACAGAGGCTCTTTTAAAAAGTAATAATGAAGTACCTGACTTCACTATTAGAGTAAACACACTTAAAACAGTGAGGGATGAGCTAATAGAGGTACTACATAAAGAAGGTGTTAAAGCAAAAAATGGAAAATATCTAGAAGAAGCAGTTGTATTAGAAAACCCATCGTCTATTACAAGGTTAGAGGCGTTTAAAAACGGGCTTTTTCAAGTTCAAGATGAAAGCTCAATGTTAGCTAGCAGAGTGCTTGACCCTAAAGAGGGAGAACTAGTTATTGACGTATGCAGCGCTCCTGGCGGAAAAACAACTCATATGGCACAGCTCATGAACAATAAGGGTACAATAGTAGCACGCGATGTTTATCCTCATAAGTTGAAGCTGATGGAAAATGCAGCTGCTAGATTGGGTATAGATAATATAAAAACAGAAATTTTCGATGCTTGTCTTTTAGATGAAAAAATGCTTGGCAAAGCAGATAAGGTCTTGGTGGATGCACCATGTTCTGGCTTAGGGATAATAAGGAAAAAGCCGGATATCAAATACTCAAAGAACCTAAACGAGCTAGATGAAATAATTGGCTTGCAAAGGAAAATACTCTTTAATGCTGCACAGTATATAAAGGTTGGAGGTTGCTTGGTATACAGTACCTGCTCGATACAACCAGAAGAAAATTTGGATAATATAATGGCATTTCTTTCGGAAAATAATCAGTTTAAATTAATCGGATTTGAGGAATTATTGCCTGAGAATCTTAAAATAAGTAGTTCAAGGGAAGGATATATTCAATTATATCCAAATATAAATCAGACAGATGGCTTTTTTATATGTAAAATAGTTAGAGAGATTTAGAATAATTTTGAGATAAAGTATATAGGTATATTAAATGATTAATTTGATGGATATGACTTTGGAAGACTTAGAGCAGATGCTTTCGGATATGGGGCAGCAAAAGTTTAGAGCAAAACAGATTTTTAAATGGGTAAACAGCGGAATTCAGTCTATTGATGACATGACGAACTTATCTAAACAGTTTAGGATAGAACTGGCTCAGGTATGCAAAATTAGCAGAATTAAGCTTGTTAACAAGCTGCAATCTGAGCTGGATTCCACAGCCAAGTACTTGTTTGAACTTGAGGATGGGAATTTAATTGAGAGTGTGTTGATGGAGTATAAGTATGGTTTTACAGCATGCATTTCTTCACAAGCCGGCTGCAGAATGGGCTGCAAATTTTGTGCTTCAACAGGAGCAGATTTTTCTAGAAATTTAGCAGCAAGTGAAATGATGGATCAGGTAATGACTATGCAAGAGGATTCGGGCAACCGAATAGGGCACGTTGTTTTAATGGGGATAGGTGAGCCACTGGATAATTACGATAACGTAATTAAATTTCTGAGAATTATAAATCATGCAGATGGCTTAATGATAGGCTTAAGAAACATTTCTCTCTCTACCTGTGGTATTGTACCAAAGATTTTGCAGCTTGCAAAAGAAAATATTCCAATAACTCTATCAGTATCCTTGCATAGTACTAGAGATGACAAACGCTCAGCAATGATGCCTATAAACAAGTCATTTTGTATTGACAAATTAATTTCAGCATGTAAGATATATACTGAGAGTACAAAAAGAAGGATTACGTTTGAATATGCAATGATTTCAGGAGAAAACGATTCGGAGCAGGATGCCAAAGAGTTATCAGGATTATTAAAGGGAATGCTGTGTCATGTAAATCTTATACCAGTAAATTCCGTTCAGGGCAATGGCTATAAAAAAAGCTCACGAATTTATATAGATAATTTTAAGAACATTATGGAATCAAGAGGAATTGAGACTACTGTTAGAAGAGAACTTGGTAGTGATATTAACGCAGCTTGTGGTCAACTCAGAAGGAATAGGCTAGAGAGCGATGTTAATTAATTTTTTTGAATTTCAATGTTTTGTTCAGGAGTGATTAGTTTGAAGTATGGAGTTAAGACAGATGTAGGATTAAAGCGACAATTAAATGAGGATAACTGCAATGTTTTGGCTGGATATCCAAATGTTCCAACCTGTTTTGTTATTGCTGATGGAATGGGTGGACATAAATGTGGAGAGGTTGCCAGTAAACAAGCAGTTGATTCAGTTTGTAACCACTTGCTTAAAGCAAGCTGGGAAACAGAGGATATTTTAGGGTTGTTAAAGGATATCATTTCTAGCGTTAATGATGAGGTATACCAGTTTTCGCTACATGATGAATCCACTCAAGGTATGGGAACAACACTTATAATTGCTGTGCTCAAAAATAGGAAGCTTTTTATTGGACACGTTGGAGATAGTAGGGTATACCTTGTCAGAGAAAACTCGATACAAAAGGTAACCTCGGATCATTCATTTATTGAAGAGCTTGTGAAAAATGGAACTATAACTAAGGATGAGGCTGTTAATCATCCCAAAAAGAATATGATAACTCGTGCTGTTGGATATGAGCTTGATTTAGAAGTAGATACATATGAATTAGATATTTTAGAAAATGATGTGATACTTCTTTGTACTGATGGATTAACAAATATGTTAACAGAAGAGGAAATTCTGGATATAATCACCAATACACAAGATCTACAGGTTGCATGTGATACTTTAATTCAAAATGCAAATAATAAAGGTGGAGAAGATAACATAACCGTGATAATTGGTAGAATATAGATTGAGGTGAAATATGGAAGGACTAATGCTCGGGAATAGATATTTATTATTAGAAAAAATTGGTGGCGGCGGAATGGCTGTCGTATATAAAGCTAAATGTACTCTTTTAAACAGATTTGTAGCTATAAAGATACTCCGATCAGAATTTACAAACGATGATGAATTTGTTAAGCGCTTTAGAGTTGAAGCACAATCAGTTGCTAGTCTATCTCATCCAAATGTCGTTTCTATTTATGATGTCGGTCATCAAGATGATATTCATTATATCGTAATGGAGTATGTAGATGGAATGACATTAAAAGAGTATATAGATAAGCATGGCTCTTTAAATTGGCAGGATGCTATTAAAATCACGATACAGATTTGTTCTGCTATTGAGCATGCTCATAAAAATAATATCGTGCATAGGGATATTAAACCTCATAATATTTTATTGACTAAAGAGGGCATTGCCAAGGTAACTGATTTTGGTATTGCAAGGGCAGTCACATCTTCAACAATTACTATGGTTGGAAATACGATAGGTTCAGTACACTATTTTTCTCCTGAACAAGCAAGGGGCGGTTTCATAGATGAAAAGTCGGATTTGTATTCACTTGGAATTGCCATGTACGAAATGGTTACTGGCAGGGTACCTTTTGATGGTGACACACCGGTAGCTGTCGCTTTAAAGCATATACAAGAGATTCCTGTTGAGCCAAATAAGCATGTTGTAAGCTTGCCTTATGGAGTAAATGAGATAATTATGAAGGCAATCCAAAAGGAGCAAAAGCTTAGATATCAATCTGCCACAGCAATGTTAAATGACCTTAATAAAGTTTTAGTTCAACCACAGGGCGGCTTTGTAGGGCAGGAGATAATAAAAAATCAATCTACTATTAGAATGAAAGCTGTAAATCCTTCAAATATAGCCAATTCTGCGAGAAGCAATGCTGCTAAAAATAATCAAGAAGAAATGGACAAGCAGAAAAAGAAAAATACCGCAACATATTGGCTGGCAGGCATTACAAGTATTCTAATAATTGCAATTGCCATATTTATAACATTTAGTCTATTTGCGAAAGATAACAATGATACTACTTATCTAATAGGAAATTACGTAGGTCAAAAATTTGTTGATGTAAAGAAAGAGCTAGAACCTAAAGGGTTTGTAATTACTCCAATAATGGTAGAAGATGATACTAATCCTGAAGGTATCATTATTGAACAGAATATCCCAGCTGGAGAGAATTACAAGGATGGAAAATATACAGCATTAGAGCTGACGGTTAGCAGCGGTCCAAAAATGGTTACTGTCCCTGATGTTAACGAACGAGAATATAGAGAAGCACAAAATGAATTAGAATCAGCTTTGCTGATAGTGAAGCCACTGGTAAGAGAATTTAATTCAGATATACCTGCGGATTATGTAATAAGGACTGAGCCGGCGGGTGGACAGAAAGTAACGGTAGGCTCTGAAGTAGTGATATATGTGAGTAAGGGAACTGAAATGAAGACCGTTAAGGTGCCAAATCTAGTGGGTAAGAATGAGAATGAAGTTCAAAAATTACTATCTGATTCCAAACTTGTACTTGGGAACATTCTGCCTGTTGGAACAACGAAGGGTATAGTGAATAAGCAACTGCCGAGTGCTTTCTCAGATGTTGTTGAAGGGGATTCTGTTACTATTTGGCTTACACCACAGGAAGTAGCACCACCAACAGATACGGGGGCAGCTACAAGTACTGTACCAGCGGGGAGTACTACCCCAGCTGATTCTACTGTACCTGCTACAAGTACTGATACTGTTATTCCATAAAAACTAATTGAAGTTATTTGAGGAGGTAGTATTTTGCCGATTGGTTTAATACTAAAAGGAATTGGTGGTTTCTATTATGTAAAAGATGAAAATAATAATGTTGTATATGAATGTAAACCTAGGGGGATATTCAGAAAGGATTCAATTACCCCTCTCCCTGGTGATAAGGTTGGGTTTAGCATACTTGATGATAAAGAAAAATTAGGCTCAATTGATCAGATACTTCCACGTTCGTCTGAATTGGTGCGGCCTGCTATAGCAAACATAGACCAGCTGATAATTGTGGTTGCTGCAAAAGCACCAAGTACTGATTTTATGCTATTGGACAAGCTTCTTATTACAGCAGAAGTGAAAAAGATAAGAGCAATTATTTATATAAATAAAATTGATTTAGAGGATAATGTTGCTAATAGTATTAGAGATATCTATTCCGTGGCGGGGTATAACTGTATTGAAATAAGCTCTGTCAAGAACATAGGGTATGATCTTTTAAAAGAGGAACTAAAAAATCATATAAGTGTATTTGCAGGACAATCAGGAGTTGGAAAATCAACTATACTGAATCATATAATGGATTCATGGGTAATGGAAACTGGAAGCTTAAGCCTTAAAATAGAGCGTGGAAAACACACTACTAGACATGCTGAAATACTAGAGCTTAAATATGGTGGATATATAGCTGACACCCCTGGATTTAGCTCGTTTGAGCTTGCAGACGTTAAATATGATGAACTTGAAAACTATTATCCAGAGTTCAGAAAATATTTAAATACTTGCAGATTCACCTCCTGTAGCCATATATTAGAACCAGAATGTCCCATAAGAGAGGCAGTAGATCGTGGTGAGATAGATGGAAACAGGTTTCAAAGATATATTCAGCTTTATCAGATGTTAAAAGATCTACCACAATACAAAACTAAAAAAAAGGAATCAAGGAGAGTGATAAAATGATTAAAATTGCACCTTCTATTTTATCCGCCGACTTCTCTTGCCTTGGCGATGAAATTAAAAAAGTTGATGAAAATGGAGCTGATTTAATTCATATTGATGTTATGGATGGACATTTTGTTCCAAACATCACTATGGGGCCAGGAGTTGTTAAGTGTATAAGAAAAGCCACAAAAATACCCTTTGATGTGCATCTAATGGTTTCAAATCCAGATGAATATATTGAAAAATTTGCTGAGGCAGGCGCAGATATTATCACTGTTCACGCTGAAGTATGTATGCACTTAAATCGAACTATTCAAATAATAA
>Ga0209430_1000860_pt1 | contig 25891 bp, 22 predicted proteins | sample BarGraIncub1133A_FD_184504 | JGI IMG/M metagenome (GOLD analysis project Ga0209430, IMG submission 184504) | Arctic peat soil microbial communities from Barrow, Alaska - Barrow Graham LP Incubations 11-33A (SPAdes) (version 2) | ecosystem: Environmental > Terrestrial > Soil > Wetlands > Peat... | reverse complement strand
AAGAAAAAAAGAACCAAAAAAAGAAAGATGTCGATCCGAGAATAACTCTCCGAGTTATTACCCGTCTCAACATCAAGACAATAACAACATCATTAACTTTTCTGTCCTAATAAAGGGGAGTACTTTAATCTGACCATCAGGGTATTTTATTTTTGGCATGATTAAACCAATATCATTGTTCTCTTCCAAGTACTTCAATAGCCTATCTATAACATCAGCTTCAATTATAATATCAGGATTTAATGCAAGATGATATTTGACTCCATTATTTATTGTTTTTTGAATAGCAAAATTATGACCTGCTCCGTAACCTATGTTTTTTCCTTTAAATATATAGTTTGCATCACAAATATCGAATGCATTGTTCCTTATTGGGGAGTTATCAATTATATATACTTGATTTATGCAAGTGTTTTCTTTTAGAGCTTTTACTAAATTGGATATTTCAGCAAAATCGGAGTTATAAAGAACTATTGATATATTTAGATTTTTTACCATTTGCTATTTTTGAAATTATGTCTTTTTATTGTACTTGTTGTGACGCATAATACAAGTGAGTAAGGCAGAATTAATTTAGAAACAACAAGTGAACTGGCTCTAATCGTACCTTCATTGAACCCCCCATTGGACACCCTCTCGCTCCGCATCTTATCCAAGAATCGCGCGCTCATTCTCCAACCTAATCTGAAAAACTAACACATTTTAATCTCCACCCATAGTGGCCCAAAGCATTCCCAAATATTCTTGAAATACAATTTCCATGAAACGTATGTTATGAGAACCAGGGAAATATTCTGTATAACTACGTGGAATGTAATTCTTTCTAATCGTAAAATTTGCAGGTGCTGGAATAGGCTTTAATCCTGCATTACGAAAGTGCCTGATGGCTCGTGGCATATGGGCTGCATCTGTCACTAGGTATAATTTACCAGTTATACCAAAGCGTTTGACATATTCCTCTGCTTCAGTTTTGGTGTTCCATGGCTTGCAGATGGTGTATATAATAGTACTATCGATACCCAGTTCCTGTGCTGCCATAGCCGAAATTTTGGCCTGTGGTAGAGGTTGGGAACCGGCATATCCTGAAAAGACAAGCTTACTGGATGGTATGAGATGATAAAGACGAATACCTTCTACTAGTCTTGCCAAACCTGAAGCATTCAATTGGCCACTATATGACAGGCGATCATCCGTTTCATAACCGCTACCTAAAACCAAAATGTGAACGATTGAATCCTGTGCATAAGCTCGATGAGCTTTTTCAATTGGCAACTGAATTGGTGGATACTGATTTTCGAGCATAGCCAACATTGTTTTCGGTAGAAATGGAGTGCTAATCAGAAGAATCCAAATCGCAGAAAAACTGAGCAACCATTTTGTAGTCTTTTTTTTACCAGCAATATAAAAAACTAAACTCGCTATCAGGAACAACCAGAATAAAGGGAGAGGAGATAGTAATGATTTTACTAAACCACGAACAAATACAAAAAGGCATGCTGCTTTCATTTATTGTTTTTCTTAAGTTTTTTGCCCGAGCAACTTTTATAAGAAAACTTGCACCAATTGATCTCAAAATCGAAGGATTTATTAACCTGATTTTGGGTTTATATATCGATATAAATACTACAATTTAATAAGAAAATTATCTTTTCAAAATTAGAACAATTAAAATTCGAATGCATTTTTATAATTATTTCTTTATCTTAGAATGCAATATTGGAATATATCTCCTATACTCTTGTAGACTGGTTTTGCAATGCAAAGATTGCATATATACAGTACGAGCTCACCTTGTTACTGATAAATGAAGATTTCCAAAGTGGTGCATAAAATATATTCTGACATTTAAATCCAGCGTTACTCAGACAGAATTTTAGGCTATGTTCATTGTAATTTACTTTATGATCAGGGTCGCTTAACCACCCATGCTTTCCAGGCACACCAATGAGCAATCTTCCATCATTACGTAAGACTCGGCCAATTTCCTTAAGTAATTTATTTGGATCTTCTATATGTTCCAAAACATTATCTAAAAGCACAGAATCAAAATATTTATTTGGAAAAGGTAGTTCGTCGGGTTGCATCAAGTGGGCGTTAAGACCGAGAGATTTACAATAATCAACAGTATGTGGATTTATATCCACTCCGGTAGTCAAGGCTCTAAATGCCAACATGTCACCAATACCACAACCAATATCAAGTGTGATCCCCTTAAGATGTTTAACCAGAGTAGGATAGAGCCAATACTTTCGATATAATCTTCCGAGATTACTGCGTGTTCCCAGGTAAGAAAAGTATTTATTGAAGTTATTCATGAATAATATTTAAGTATTATAAGAATATTTGTTTACAAAAATCAATAAGGAGATATTCCCAATCTTTGGAGAATTGAGGAAAATATTCGTAATATTTTGGGAAATTTGCAAACAAAAATCATAATACGATTTTTGTTTGACAATAGTTCTCTTACTTCAGATTCTTTTATGTAAATGCTATATTCACTACTTCTTATCGATTCAAAACATTGAAGATATTCAGGCCAAGATTGAACTTGAAAAGCGGCTTTAAGCAAGAAGAAACTAATATGTTTAATGAAGTGTGCTTTAAACAAGTTTTCAAATTTCATTCCATTAGGCGTCGCAAGAATGAATTGGTGCTCAAAACGGAAAAGTGATAATCCATCCAATAAATAGCTGGAAGATACAGCTCGAGAAAAACTGCCATTTCTAATGAGGGCATGGTAAAAAACTTTTGGTACAAAGCAAGTATTTTGAGAATAATAGGCAACAATTCTTGAATATAATACATCTTCCCATACTTTGACTTCGGGAAAACGTATCTGATTTTCAATTAAAAACGATCGGCGATAAACTTTATTCCAAACAACCGTAAAAATTTCATCATCAAGCATGGCCTTTCGGAAAATATCTTCACCATGTAAAGTCTCTTGGCTATACTTACCCTTATTAACTAAAACTTTCCCTTTATCATTAACAAAATCAAAGCCGAAATTAACAAAATCAGTACCTGATTTATCTAAAACTACAAGCATATCAGAACATAACTGGGGATCAATGCAGTCATCTCCATCTACATAGCAAATATAAATGCCAATTGCCTGATCAAAGCCATAATTTCTAACTGCACCAGCACCATTATTTTTGCTGAAATGTAAACTAAATTTGGTGCTTTTTTCCAAAAATCGTTTGCAAATTATTAATGATTCGTCAGTTGTTGAAGGGTCATAAACAAGGATGACCTCAATATTTTGAAGTGTTTGATTTAAAATGCTCTTCAAACATTTCTCAAGATAGGGTTCTACATTATAAACCGGAACGATTATACTAAATATTGGATTATCAATCAATGTTGTTAAGTTAGTGTTAATTTATAAACGTATGTAATTCATTGAATAAGGCTTCTTGGGCTTATGTTTTCTTGGGTTACTTTTTCCGGGCCGGATGATTTCTCTGATTCCCCAAACTACTTTATCAAATGCTTCAATTACCTTTTCAAATTGATTCCTTAAGAATACTCCTATAAATATATCCTGAGTCATCGAAAGTGCATTTGTTCGATTGATCTTCTGGTCAAACTTCCTGTTCTCATCTGCCTTGTGTATTCCTCAACTACTCTGTCTTCAATCGGATGAGCCCAGGCAGCACATAAAGACATCAAAAACACTTTAGCTTGAAAATCCTGTTTAATTGCATGAGCTGTTTTACCTGAAAAATTCTCCAATTCTGCCCTACTTTTCAGCAACTTATAGGCTTCTTCCTCATTCCATCGGTAATGATACAGTTTGTCAAATTCTTCGTATAGATACTTTTCAGAATCGATTAATGATGTGCAAAGAATCTCTTTGCTCCCGTCTGTAAGTTCAATCTTAATCAACCGGTAAATTATGGTGGTATCCAGCATGTCCGGAAAATCTGCCAGTTTTTTTCGATCTTTCTTTGGTAAAGCAAAGGTTACAATCCGCTCTCTTTCATCACTCTCAGTAAAGTTCTTTACCTGTAACCACCAGTATTTAATCAGTAAGGGGATATCCCGATTTTTTTAAGAATAAATGATATTATGCGTAATGATTTTGGAAATTTGCAAGCAAAAATCGCGTATCTGTTTTTTAATGGCAGTAATGCTTTTACTTCAGATTCTTTTATAAATAAACTATACTCACTACTTTCTATAGATTTAAAACAAAGAAGATATTCATGCCATGATTCTATCTGAAAGGCGGCTTTAATCAAGTAGAAACTAATATGTTTGATAAAATGAGCTTTAAATAAGTTTTCATATTTCAGCCCATTTTTTAGATTTAGAATAAATTGGTGTTCAAGTTGTAATAGTGATATCCCCTCCAATAAAAAATCAGAAGATATGGTTCGGGATTTACTTTCAAGCCTGAAAGTTTGGTGATAATAAATATTTGAAATAAACCGAGTGTTTTCAGAAAAATACGCAACTTTTCTAGAATATAAAATATCTTCCCACCTTTTGACTTGGGGAAAATATATGTGATTTTCAATTAAAAATGACCTAAGGTAAATCTTATTCCATACAACTGTAAAAATTTCATCGTCAAGCATTGCCTTTCGAAAAATATCTTCGCCATTAAGCGTTTTTCTGCTAAACCTTCCTTTACTTGCTACAACTCTACCGTAATTATTTATGAAATCAAAACCAAAATTAATAAAATCAGCACCCGTTTCTTCCATAACTGCAAACATATCAGAACATAAGTTGGGCTCAATCCAGTCATCACTATCCACATAACAAATATACTTGCCACATGCTTGATTAAAACCAAGATTACGTGCAGCTCCTGAACCCTTATTTTCCCCGAAATGTAATCTGAAGTTGGAATATTTTTCCGAAAAACTCTGGCAAATACTTAATGATTGGTCATTCGAGGTTTCGTAAACAAGGATAGCCTCAATATTTTTAAAAGTTTGATTTAAAATGCTCTGCAAACATTTCTCAAGATAGGGTTCTACATTATAAACCGGAACGATTACACTAAATATTGAATTATCAATCATAATTGTATTATAATTTAATTTAATTTAATTTAATTTAATTTAATTTAATTTAATTTAATTTAATTTAATTTAATTCTTTCTCATTAACTTAAGATACGCTTTGTTTGTAAATGCTATCGTATTTCGTCAACATATCCTCAATCGAAAATTGTTTGGAATATTCTACTGATTTTCGGGTGTATTCACATCTTAATTCTTCACTGATTATAAATTTTTCTATTTGTTGTGCAAGAAGATTATCATTTCGAGAAGGGAAAAATAAAACGTTTGATTCATTTAATTGTAAAACACGAAAAATAGGTAAATCGGTACAGACTATTGGCAAACCCATTGCCATCATTTCAATTAGAGCAATGCCAAAACCCTCAAATTCAGAAGGAAATACGCCAATATTACAATTCGCCAGAATCATTGGAACATTTTCGCAATTTCCTAAAAACTTAACCTGATTATTTATATTTAAATCTTTTGCCATTAGTTCCAGTTTACTTCGAAGTAAACCATCTCCAATTAATATTAGACTTATGTTATGATATTTTTTAATAAGTTTAGAAAAGGCATTTAAAAGGGTATCATGACTTTTACCATGTTCTAATCTGGCAGTATAAGCTATTTGAATTATTTCACTATCATGCTTTAAATTAGAACTGTTACTAAATTTATCAAGATCAATTCCATTGCAAATAATGATTGTGGGTTTCGTTTTTTTTGTAAAAAGCACGTCGATTTGCTTTTTGATTATTGGAGAAATACATACTATCTGAGTTCTGCAGCGATTATACCACCAATCTTCAATTTTAAGTTTTATTCTATGCTTTATGTTTTTATTTTCGTAGTGAATACCAAATGTATGAATTGTATGAAAATGAGATGCATCTTTTGCAGTAATACGAATTGCCAATAATATTGGCATAATGTTATACTGAAATGTGTGTGTATGTATAATATCGGGCTTAAGTTCTTTAAATATTTTTAAAATATTTAAAATATTTAAAATTAAAGATAGGGAATCAAAAAAAGATGAAGATTTATACTTTAGTGGAACAATTATCAGATTTATATGTTTAGCTATATTGTCTTTTAAATCTAATTTATTATTACTCAAGACGACTAACGTAACATCATATTTTTGGGGATCAAGTTGGTTGCATAACTCTATGACTAATCTTTCTATTCCACCTATACCGAGGGTATTTATAATATGTATAATTTTTATTCTCTTATTGTCCATTCTTTATGAACTTTAGATTTGGTTCACAGAAAAGGAAAAGACTAACCAATGAAGTAATATCTGTCATACCCTTGAGATTTAATATTATTAATAAAACGAATATTGTAAAAAAGAAAAGAGGAAATTCATTATTTGTAATTTTATTTGCAATTTTTATAAGTGTAGTTTGGTATACCAAATAAGCTAATAATCCAATTATACCAAAATAGAAGATAAGTCTGGCATATCCTACATCTGTATCCATATAATATCCAGTTGGATCAAAGGGTTTTGCATAATAACCATCGCCAATTACCCAGGTTTTAAAGTTATTCGGGTAAATTTCATAAAAGGAATATAACTGATTGGTTGATGTTGAGGTTATTTTGCTATAATTATCAAACATTTCAGTTACAAGTTTTGAAAGGTTATAAATATCTTTCTGCATGGAACTGGAAAAAAAATATGCAAAATATGTAAAAAATGCAACAACTATAAATAGAAGATTAATACTTCTTAATTTAGGTATCGAAATTTTGGCTTTATAAGCCAATAAAACTATTGATAATATTATTCCGATTAATGTTGTTCTCGACAAAATTGTACCAACTATAGACACCAAAGCAAAACCTATTTTAAGAAATGTTGTTTTTTCATTCCTTTTAACTTTATAATTAATCAAGATTACAATAAGAATCAACGCAAAGCAGTTGACTACTCCTGCTGCAAAAAATTGAGAACCAAACCCTATAATTCTTAGACTATTAAATATGTTTGAATCAATTCCTATTCCCACTTCCTTCTGGTAATCTTCAGCTAGAATTTTTAGTGCAAAATCTTTTATTGAAGGGGAAATTAACATTACAGTAGTGATAATCATCTGAATAACAACACAGATGATAATATATCGAGCTATAATATTGAAAGATACGTGATGATATATAGCTTTTACTACTCTTGCAACTATATATGTTGCTCCAAAAATTCCAATCATCGACAAAGGAAATGATATAAAGTATGTTTCCTTTGTCCCATTTAGTAGGTTTGAAAATATTGCAATAGATAATATTGCTGCTAAAGAAATAAAAACAGACCACCAATCTTTTTTTATAATAAATATATTCTTCGAATTGTGAGTCAAGCCATTAATTAAAAGCAGTAAACAACCAAAAACACCGATAATAACTCGAGTGCTGGCAAAAGGGAAAAAAATAAATTTTAGAGGATATATATAAATAAAAAAAAGAATACCAAGTAAGCTTTTCTTAATAAAATTAATTATACTAAAATTAACCATGTTCTTCAATTGCGGTTTGTTCACAGTGTTTAATATAATAATACCTAATTTTAAACTGAATATTTACAGCACTTTATGAGATTATCTACCATTCTTTGCTTTATTGATTAAAGAGTAGATTGTAATCAGTAATATTTTGGGGAAATACTCAAAAGGTGAAACTTCAAATATTAATTTGATAATAGTATAATATTTCTTTAATCGAATTGTTTTTTTTATATATAATAGCTCATCTTTAATTTCCGCATAAAGATTAAGCATTCTTTGTGTTTTTAATAATTTATGTCTTCTGGTAAAACTTGTGGTTTTTGATATGTAGTTAATTAATTTTATTCTATCAATAAATTTGTGGTGAGCACTGTCCTGATTCGAATGTATATGATAGTCCATCAAAGGACTAGCACAAAAAATAACAGAACCTAATGATAAAGAATCCATTATAAAAGCGACATCACAATGCTTCCCTCCATGTTCTAGATTAAAATGCAACCTTTGAGCAACTTCATTCCTGTATAGGTAGCTTGGGAAAGGTACTATACCAGTTTTGAAATATGCTTGAATCATTTGGTCACGATTTTCTATTATGATATCTGTTTTTAATATATTGTAAAAAAGATTTCTTTTAACCTTCTCATTTTTGATAACTCTTGCATTAGATCCTATCGCTATGATTTTTTTACTAACATTAATTTTATTGTAAAGAGTTTCAAGCATATTAAAGTGCATGATATCGTCATCATGAAATATCATGAAATATTCAGAATCTACATCTTTCAATATTAAGTTAAAATGATCATTAGATGTGGAGGCTCTGCGGATATATTTAACTTGGTCCAAATATTTATTTTCAATTATAACCTTTGTTTCATCATTCGTTGAATTATCTGAAACAACTAATTCGAATGAATTAAAGGATTGATTTAGAATAGACTCAATTACTTTTTCTATCATGTGCGGTCTATTATAGGTCGCCAAGAATACTTGAATTTTATTTGTCTCAAGTTTAATTGACTTTTCTGATTTTAAATTCATTTTATTTATCCTTAATCGGTTTTGTATTAAACCTTAACTTTTTGAATACATGAATCATTTCTCTTAATGCTCTTTTCTCCGTTTCACCAAACACATTAAGGACAAATCCAAAGAAAATAAAAGACAAACCAATAATAATACCCACTGATATTAATCCCAACCAAGTTACTGCAAAAGAACTTAGTAGAAAGCTAATTATTGCTATACTAAATGTCAAAATAGTAGGTTTTAGATAAGCCTTGATCAAAAAATTACTTATTGAGTTAATTTTAAGGTAACGCAAAAGCACAATACAAAACCAAGCGATATCGACAAGGCATGTAAAAAGTAATGCCCAACCTGCGCCTACTAATCCCAAAGAACGAATAAAAACGAAACAAGACATTGCTAATATTATTGACCTAATAGTCATATAAATGGTAAATTGTCGAATTTTTCCAAGACCTACCATAATATTATTTGGGAGTGTCGCTGTCAAGGTTCCAAGAAAACCTGCTATACATAGCAAACGGAATACTTCACTGACTTGCGTTGCAATGGAAGGTGTCCAAAGCTTAAAAAAAGAATCACCTAAAATAAAAAGAGGAATAAATATAACGCCTGCTAATGCTGCAATAAATTGTGAGGCTCTGATAAAAATGTCCCTCAATCGATCCATTTGATTCAAACTTTGCAATTCACTCGCCATCGGAAAAATAAAACCAAGCATATAAGCAAGCATATAGCCGAATGAGTTCATCACAAGAAATGGTACAGCATAAATTCCGGCTGCCGCTACCCCTACCCAGATTCCAATAAGAGTTTGATCAAGCCGGCTAACCAAGCTACTACTAATTCGATTGAAAGTGCCATAACCTAAAAAACCACTTACCCGTTTGAGTGTTGAATGGTTTATTCCCTTAATAAAATGGAATTCAGGTATCAACCGCCGGGTAAGCAGAAAATAAGCGGGACCAGCCAAACTAGTTATAACCATTCTTGTAAGGACATATCCGACAACACCATATCCCGCATATACTACCCCTAACCCAAGAAGTGTACCCGCAGTACTAATTACGATTGAAACAGTATAGGTAATATCAAATCTTTGTAAGCCCATTGCAAGTGCACGACCCCACGACATTCCGACACTTCCCAAAAAGCCTATGCCTGCAATTTTAAATACTAGAATGGCCTGAGTGAGCATATCTGCTGGAACTTTAAAAACGTATTGTGCTAACCAATTGGATAAAAGAATTATGGATATCATACCCCCCAGTCCAATATACAAATATAATTGAAGTGTGGTACTCAGAAGATGATTCTCTGCCAATTTGTCTTTTCGGGCACGATCCTCAGCAAGGAATTTGGTAATAGGCAAATCCAACCCCATATCCATAAATGCTAAATAACCTATGATTACTGCAACTATACTCTGCAAACCATACGCAGTTTCTCCAAGTGCCTTTAAAAGAAGCGGAGTTGTTATCAAATTAACCAGCATCGGCAAAATGTAGCCCATTGCACTGGAGAGCATATTAACAGATGACCGTTTTAGAGTATTCATCTTTTCAATTAGTCTCTTGATCCTTTTGCGCGTAAAGAACTCCATTTCTAAAGTACGGTTCTTTAAGATTGTGCATCCACATATAAACAAACTTTTTCGAGAAGCTTATTTTAAAGCCAGAATTAATAAGGATTTTTTGAATTTCAAAAGATTCGGTAGAATTGTGGTAACAAGCAATAGCCAATTTTAATACATTATTATGTAAGATACTCTCTGCACCTTTTAGCACCAAGCATGCAGTTCCCTCTACATCAGATTGAAGAAAGTCAATAGGATAAATATAGTCTTTAAAATAATCGTCAAGTCTGATTTCCTTACCTGATGTTTTATCAGATACAAATTTATTGACAATTGTGATTTTTTGATAACAATGTTCGAATGTTTTTTTTAAGGGCTCTATCCATTTTGGATCAGATTCAAAAAGAAAAATATGCTGGAATGAATCGAATAGTTCTAACGCAAATAGTCCGTCCGAGGCACCAATGAGTACTGCAGAGTGTCCTTTAATTTTTGCTTTGTTGTTGATATATCTATGTGGTGACTCAGGATCCTGTTCAATAAAATGTGTTTTCACAGCTTCAAAAATTTGTATAGTCGTTGTTTCTTTTGGGAAATAGACTTGATTCCCGAGTATTGAGATACTTGGATATTCTGCGAATTCATTAAATATTTTATAATCTAGATTCTGATATTTTTGTATAAAATCAAAGGGAATCATACTACGTCTGTTTTTTTCTAAAGCTCGAATGGCTTCTAAAATCAAATTATCAGAGGTATTATAATAGTATTTTTTTACCCGTCTAAAATTATTCAATACTCTTATAGGAACCATTAATTTTGAGTAGGTTGAATGCATCGAGGATAATATTCTATATAATATTACATGCTTTTTAATCCATTTTTTTATACTTATTATCATATTTAATTTATTTTAGGTTCTTAAGATTTATAGAATAACTATTTTTGCAGTTTAATTGTAAATTAAGAAATTCGCTAATCGAGTTTAAAGTTCATGAATCGAACAAGCCTGCCTAAGTCATAAAGAGATTCATCTCTTGTAGCTATAACAAGTCAAAATTGTTTTTTCGAATTATTCTCTATGACTTTTACGATTGTTTCTGCTAAAGTCGTGCAAAGGAAAGAAGAAAATTCATTACTTGATAAATATTCTGTAATACCTTCTCTATAGTGTTCATATTTTACTTCATCAATGCTTAAGATATAAGAGGCTAATTGTTCATCATCTGAAAATTTTCTACGATCAATATAAGTATCTTGAGGAAGGTATTCATTAATATTTGGTGCCCCCAGGTATATAGGTACACAATCGCTACGCATACAATCAAAAATCTTTTCAGTGATATAACCTGGCAATATAGCATTCTCATAACATAAAGCAAACCTATACTTAGGAAATATATCTGATTTGCGTTTAACTGTGCCTTTGTAGGAGGAATAGAAAGGAACAAGAGTTTTCAGGTAATGTTGTCCATGGGTTGCTGGCTCATTCCACCCAATCCCATACAAGTCAAATTGGTCCTTGAATTTCTTTTCAAAATATTCTATGGAGGTTCGTCTGATCTCATACAATTCAAGAGGATGAGAACTATATTTGTTAGCAGAAATATTTACCAGGAGTTTCTTGTCTTTAAAAGGAACTCTTTCAATTTTTGGCCATCGAACAGGTTGAGGAATTCTATATTTAAAAAAACGCTTGCCATCCACTAAGTTGTCACTCCACGTGAAAACTACAGGAAACATTTTCCCTAATTTTGAGTCGTGATTTTCGGGCATATGAATGATTCCTTCAGCGATAAGTAATGCTGTTTTGTCAAAAAGTTGATTTAATTGACATTCTTTATACACATCGCGCGAATTTAGGGGGTTTCGCCTAAGTAATATTTTTGCTATTCGCCTGAATTTATGCAACAATCCAATCCGATGCAATCCTATACTTGTAGCCTCGCAAAAAAGAATAATATCAGCATCTTTTAATTCAGTTTGATTAGAAAGAAACAAACAATAGCCTAGTGATTCTAATTTATCAATGAAATCTTGGTCTTGATTAAAAAAATAATGCGCCCAAAAAGTATCGAATGAGGCAGCATGTAGTACTATTTTTTTCATATTGGTCAATTTGTTGTATTTTCTTTTCCGGTTCCATATTCGTTATCGGGCTTCCAAACATCATTTTCGGGAACATTGGTAGGGATATCCATGGATACTTCAAGCAGAAAAGGTTGGATTGGGTTTTCACAAAGTTTAAATAACCTAGTTTATACTTCTTCCGGCTTTTGTATCGAAAACGAATCAAAACCTAAGCTAACTTAACTTTAGTGAAATCAGGAGCATTAAATCTCCAAACGCTAGGATTGGAAACAACTGTTGAATAAACTATACTAAACTCAGCGGATCAGACCTAGGCAAGGATTGTTGAGGATGACAATTGTAATGGTTATATTATATCATTCGCTTACAATTACTTTATTAGCCTCATATTCTTCTCTATCTAAAAAGGGATACATATCATCAATTTCAGGAGAAATTATCTTTCCATCAGGTAAAACTTTAGATGATAACTTTGGTGCGAAATTCTGAGCCTGATCTACGATTACTTCAACAAAAGCTGGTCCTTCTTTATCTATGAATTGCATTGTTGTATTAATGTCCTCTTGTTGGGTTATTTTCAGATATGGTATACCATAAGCCCAGGTAATTTTTCCCATGTCGGGGAAACTTAATCCATTACCGTCACCAACACCTACTAAAGGATGATCACTGAAAAGATTTGTCTGAGTTTGTCTTATAGAATGATAACCATTGTTATTAAAATATATAATTTTCAGATTCAATTTATTATAGACGACAGTCTGTAATTCCTGTAAGTTCATTTGGAAACTACCATCACCATCAATACAGATGACACGTTCACCCTTATTTGCGATTGCACAACCTATAGAAGCAGGAAATCCATAACCCATGGCTGCACAACCAGAATTAGTGAACATCCGACTTTCTTTTTTCATTATACCAGCCTGGAAAGAAATTACACAAGCGCTTCCATTTCCACAAATAATTTTATCGTCTTCTTTTAATCGTTTAGTAAACTCTGTAATAAACACATAAGGGTTAAGAATAGAATCAGATTGATAATATTCAGGCAAAGTTGCCGGGTATTTGGTGTTTACTTTTTTTGCCCATTCCAACCATTTTTCATGGGTTTCTGAATGGCAAACTGACAAATCATTTGCAAGAAGATCAGTTATTACATCTTTAACATCAGCCCATATTGCCATATCCGGCTTCAGTGTTGGCTTTTGAAGTTCAAATTTGTCAATATCAACAATGATTTTATAAGCGTTTGTTGCCCATTGACTATAGTTATAACTAATTTGACGGATGTTGCATCTGCAACCTAGAACTAAAAGGAGATCGGCGTTTTGAACAACGAAGTTACCGCCTCTGGTACCCACAGTTCCGGGTCTGCCACAATAATAGGGATGTTCGTCCCATACCAAATCATGAGCATTCCATGCAGTGACAACCGGAATTTTAAGTTTCTCAATTAATTGAAGAAAGATATCGTATGATTTGCCTAATCTGATTCCGGTACCTGCAAAAACCACTGGCCGTTTAGCTGATTTCAGTTTTTCAATAATTGTTTCAGTTTTTGCGGCATCGTAGATAGGTTTTTCTTTAAAACTGAATTCCTTTTCAAAGTCAAAATGTCTTAATTCTTCAGTTTCAATAATTGCTGCTTGTATATCCAATGGAATATCGAGCCAAACTGGTCCGCCTCTGCCAGATAAGCATAAATAATAAGCCTTTTCTAAATGATACGCAATGTCATTGGTGTTAAGTATAATTTGAGCATACTTAGTCATATTCCGCACACTGTTAACAATATCAAATTCCTGGTCTCCCAATTGGCGAAGGGGTAGTTCTGTCGCGTAGATCGTAGTTTCCCGTTTTACTTGTCCCGAGATAATAAACATTGGGATTGAATCCAGCCATCCTCCCAATACACCAGTAATGGCATTTGTACCACCAGGGCCGCTGGTAACACAAACTACAGCTAAATTGTTTGACAATCTGGTATAAGCTTCTGCAGCAATTGAACAGGCTTGTTCATGATGATTATATATACATTTTAATTTATCATTATGTCCAAACGCATCATTCAGATGCATTGCTCCTCCACCTGTAATTGTAAATACATCAGTAATTCCTTTTTTGACTAAAAAATTTGCTATATAGTTTGCTAGTTTAATTTTCATTATTTTACAAGTAAATCAGTTGTTTTGTCTATTCCATAAAATAATTCCTCATCAGTCATGTCTAATAATTTGGCTAATTCCAAGTTGTTTTGTATAATAATTAAAGGTAATCCAATCCCAACCCTTTTTTTATCCATTTTAAGTGCCGATAAAATAGTTTCTTTATCGAAGAGATCAATTGTAAATTTATAATTGAAACTGTGCAATAAAATATTGTTTAGGATTGTGTTTCCAATATCAGGTGATAGTAATTCTCTTTTAACAGCAATGATATTTGCAAAAATCATCCCTACAACTACTGCAGTTCCATGTGGAATAGCATATTTTGATGAAGCCTCAATGGCATGTCCAAAACAATGACCGTAATTTAACAGATTTCTACGCCCGGTATCAAATTCATCATATTTGATATAAGAATACTTGATTGATAAGCTATTTTTTACCAGTTCAGTAATAAATTCCTCATTCTCACGCTGAACATCAAGTTCTTTGATTTTTGAGTAAATCAGATCAATATTGTTTTGCCCCCCCATTAAATGAAGCTTTACAATTTCTCCAATACCACTATAAAAATCCATTTTAGTAAGCGTTTTTGTAAATGCGACATTTAAATGAATTTTTGTTGGTGGATAGAATGTTCCCAACAAATTCTTAAAGTTTTTGTAATTTAATGAGGTCTTACTACCCATACAACTATCCGATTGGGCAAGTAAAGTAGTTGGTATATAAATCCAGTTGATTCCTCTATATAATATTGATGCAAGAAAACCAGTAACGTCTTGAACAATACCTCCACCAATTGATATAATAGTCATATTTTTTCTTGCATTTGTATGCATAACAGAGTCGCATAATCTTAGTGCATATTCAACTGTTTTATTAAATTCATTAGCCTCAATTATAATTATTTCTTCTTTTTGAAAAAATTTGGTGAAAATGGATTCATAATGCAACCAAACATTATGGTCTATCAGTAATGCACGTGGACTTATTAAAGCTAGTTCACCAATAAAATCAAAATTATTATGAATGGTGATACTATAGTTTTTAATCTTTGATTCAATATTTATTTGCATATATATCCTCCATCAATTATTATTGTTTGACCAGTAATATAAGTATTCATATCCGAAGAAAGAAAATAAACCAAATTGGCAATTTCCTCAGGTTCGGCTAATCGTTGTAAAGGTATTAAGGATGAAATGGTGGCTATATCTTCTGGCGTATTATTCTGTTTTGTAAGCTCAGTATTTACATAACCTGGAGCCACTGAATTTATTAAAATATTTTTTGATGCAAATTCTAACGCCAATGTACGCGTCATTCCATTAATTCCTGCTTTAGCCGCAGAATAACCACACCTGCCTTCTTTTGATATAAAGCTCCAAATGGAGCTAATATTAACAATATGTCCTAAACAGTTTTTACCCATTTTATTATTCAAACACTGAATAATCTTTAAGGGTGCTAAAAGGTCAATTTGTATCATTGAATTTAAATCAGCATCGTCCAATTCATTCAATGTAGCAATAGTATTTACTCCAGCACAGTTGATAATCACATCTATATCGACTTCAATTTTCTTACAATAAGCTTCAATAGATGAATTGTCGAGTAAATTCATTTCACTGCGAGATGGTGTCAATAATTTATAACCACTTGTTTCAAACTTTTTAACAATAGCTCTACCAATGCCTCGGCTACTACCTGTTATCAATGCAACTTTCCCCATATTAAAATTTGTATATAGTTGGAGTAATAAACTGAATATTCAGTTCTGACTTCATTGATACTAATATTTTATCTACATAGGCGTTAATATCTTGTCCCATTCGTTTCGAAAACTCATATTCCATCTTAGAAGAAAAATAGTCGGACTCCTTACTTAATGAATAGCCATCAAAACCAGCAAGTGCAACATCCTTTACACCACTTTTAATCATTACTTTTAGTGCCATGATAAATGAGTTATCTATGAAAACTGCATCGCGATCAATAAGCGTTTCATAATCTAAATTTATATCAAACTTACCAGTAGCTCTCGTTACATTGGATGTTGCAATAATTTTAATCTTTTCAGATGCCTGTGTGATAGCAGTTGCCTGCTGAACATAGCGTTTTGAATTTGTGAGGAATAAATATTCCACATCAGTCACTTCAGGAATAAAATTTATTGACATTACAACCGGCTTCTCGATAGCAATAAAATTGAGAATCTTATCCTTATCTCTCATTACACTTTTACCTGGGCCAATTAAAAGAACCTTTTTCTCATCAACTACGCTCTTGATTTTTTGATAATCCACTTCATCATTACAGCTTTTCTTCTGATAATCTAAATAAAGTTGTTCGATTAGTTTTTTGTCATAAAGCAATTTTTTTGGACCTTTTTCAATTTTTTGAAGGATTTCATTAATTGATTTCACAGACAGTGTTTTCTTGTCAAGCAAATATGACACATAGTTAGGATGGCAATCATTTGATGCTGAAATAAATGCTTTTAATGAATATCCCCAATGCAATTGTTTATATAAATCCAAAACGTTTACATCAATAGCTTCCAAAATCTGATTTATATCATAATGGGTATCAAAATTCTCATTCATAAAAGTAATTAACAATTCCAATGGAGCATTACCAGCCCCTTTACCCATACCAAATATTGAACCATCAAGTAACAGCTCTCTGGGCTTTTCTCCATGTTTCCTTGCCAATTCCATACAATTGGCAAAAGCCAGTTGGAAGTTATTATGAGCATGAAATCCAATGGAGATATCCTTATCCAAATTAGCATCCAAAAACTCGTAATAATGATTTAATAAATTAATATCCATTAAACCGTATGTATCTACAATAGAAAAAGCATAAGGCTTAATTTCATTTAAAATCTTAATAATTTCATCCATCTTCTCGTCAGTATATGTTGTAAAGGATACTCCTTGTGCGAATACTAAATATCCTAAATCTTGTAACTTCTGACAATATTCTAAAGCTTCATACATCAAGCCCATTTTGAAGATGACCCGTATTCCATCCAAAAATGAATCTTTACAAGGTTGAATGTGAGCTATATCACATGTGCCATAATCAATCATTGCAACTACCTTGGTATTCTTTCTATCCAAGTTGCCCCATATTTTTTCAGCACATGAAGAATCTGGCATTATACATCTATTTATATCGAATGGACGACGATCATCGAGAAATCCAATTTCGATAAATTCAACACCTGATGATGTACTTCTCTCAAATAAATTGATTAGAGTATCATGTCCAAACTCCCAATCATTATTATAACCTCCGTCGCGTAGGGTACAATCTAATAATTTTATATTCATAATTTTATGTTGGTATTTGACTGGATGTTTGATAAATAACTTTCACACTGCATTGGATTATATGCAATGTGTTTATTTGAATAGAATTTTTCAACAATTGCTTTTCCAATACCGCTCGATCCACCTGTGATTAGTGCTATCAGAACTGATTTATAAATCTGGATTGTGTTGATGAAATTGGAGAGTCCTGCGAATTGATTCTTCAATGCTGACTGTTAATTGCAAATTGAGAGTTTCAATACTCCGTTTTATATCAGGTATATACTGCTCCCTGGGTTGATTATTTGTTACTCCAATAACTTTGACTTCTTTTTTTACAGTCTGAAAACTATTGGCAATAAGGGCTAACTCTAAAATGCTAATGGCTTTATCTGATCCAACATTATAAGGAGTATTTACTTTACCTTTCAAGAGTATGGTAATAAGCCAAATGACTAAATCGGTTGCATACATGTAGGTTCTCATTGGAGTACCATCTCCCTTTATTCCAATTTCCTGATTTGAGAGAACATTGGAAATAAAGTTTCCAATTGCGAAATGTTTATCCAAAGGTAAATATGGACCAACAAAGGCAAAGCATCTTGCAATTTTTACCGGTATATTGTATTGTTTGGCGTAAATGGAGCAATATAACTCAGACAAGCGTTTGCCCTCGGCATAAGCTGAGCTTGGATTGTTTAGATCAATATGAAAACTATCCGTCTCTTTTATATGGGTTACATTTTCCGGTTGTTTCCCATATACAGCACCGGAACTTGTTAAAAGGAATGACTTTAAATTTGTTTGTTTTCTTGCAAAATCCAGTACTCTTTTTGTCCCTTCAGTGATTGTGTCCAACATTAATAATGGATTTTCTGAATTGAGCTTTGCGTCCGCATCTGTGGCAGCGTGAATAATATACGCATACTGCTCTGCAGGAAATTCAAAAGTCCGAATATCACCTTTAATCCAGGTTAAGCACTTTTCATTTTTGTAAAAAGGAAATTGTTCGAGAAAATGTTCGGGATTTCTTGATAAAGCACAAATGGATACATTTAAACCAAGTTCTTTATTTAAATATAATAATGATTCAAGCAACCATTTCCCAAAAAAGCCGGTTGCTCCTGTTATAAATATATTGGATCCTACTATGAAATTTTCCTTGAAGACTTTGTTTGTTTGGTTTAAAATTGTCTTAAGGTCATGCTCTGAGATCTGATTCATTTTCTTTCTCTAATAAAATTTTTATGATTGAGATGAAAATTTTAAATAGTTAGTTTTTATATATACTGTCATTTACATGTACTATGTTGTTTTCCAATCGGAAAGATGATGATTTGGATTTAAAATTTTCTTTAGTAATCTTATTTTCAAGAAAATCAAAAGTATGACCATTTAATTCAAAATTGCCATTATTTTTATTGAGACGACCTTCAATTAGGATTTCTCCGTCGCATTTTTCACTTAAAATTGATTTTAGCTTTTTGAGATTAGGGAGTTGATTATTAATGAAACCAACTTTTGAACTATCGGAGATCACTATGTCTTTTAAATTTGAAATTTCAATTAAATAATCGCTGTTTAAACCCCTGGATTTTAAATCAATGCGATTATCAAGCATTGAAATTTGTGCAATACCTGAATTAATGTTGATCTTTGAAACTGCTTCTTTTCCATTAAATGTTGTTTCTGTTTTTGCTCTAACCGAAGTATTATTTACTAATGAAAGTCCAAAGAGTTTTAAAAATGTTGATGATTTTTCCAAAACTATGCTATCAGCCGAAAAACGTACAGTACCAAATGTAGGTCTTCGATTTTCAATTAAAACATCACCGCTTAAATTAGCAGTACCTACTATTCCATCCCCCTTATTAATAGCGGCCAAAACTCCTCCTACCTGAATGCCATTCAAATCAAAATTTATTTTCGAAATGTGACGATTTTGCAAATCTATCTGATATTTACCTGAACCCTGAAATATATTCGTTACACCATCCATTTTGATATTATTGATCCCTGAACCACTGATCTTTCCCGAAGTTGAAAATCCAAATTTTTCACCAAATCGCTTACTAATTTTATTTGCATCGAGTATATCGAATTTGTAATTTCCTGATAAGGAATCGTTTGTTTTTTTTAAATCAAAATGAACATTAGCAACCGAGGTCATACGTAAATCGGCGTATACATCTTTTGTTGAAAATCTTAGTGAATCAAACTGAACGGTTGTATTAAATCTCTTTGTTAAATAATTAGTTAGCCTATCTTTAACAATTTCATTGCCTTTTGGTGTGAACAGAAACCATGTTCCTCCAATGAAAAGCATAACAAATATAATTGAGGCGACTAAGAATATGTGAAAAGTTAATTTCTTTATTCTTCTAAATCTTCCTCTGATTTGCTCCGAGGAAGTAATTATGCCTTCTCGGAACAGAATGACAATAAATAGGATAATAATTAATGGATTTATTATTACAGAAATACTTATCCAATCACGAATAATATAATAATCCTTTGGAATTAGTAACAAACCAAATAGAATGGCATATACTACATTATAATTGGTTTGTTTATTTGAATTTATAAACATCCACAATGGAATAAATAACATTACTAACCTATAATCAGCTGTTACATAGGGGCAAATAATTAAAATAAAAGTAACTAATGCAACTCTTTTCCATGCTTCTTTTTCAAAAAACAATAGGTGAAGCGTAGTTGCCCCCGCGATTAATAATGTAACAGGGAGATATAAATAGAATAGGACACGGACAGGAATGTTGCCAGCTTGAATTCCTGGGAAGAGATAGTATATGATGGCTTTTAATCCTCCATATAGACTTGAACAATATGCTGCTCCGCCATCACCTAATACGTAAGTGTTATTATACCAGTTTCCGGAGCTAACAGCACTTTTTAAAAATATAAAAATTGAATCTGAAAATTGTGTTGCAGGGAATACCCATTTATCAATTAAAAAAGCAAGAATTGGCAAAATAAAAAAAAGAAAAATTACAATACCCATTTCTCTGTATTTTTTATCAACGAAATAAATCAGAAGAAAAACAACAAAATATATTTTTAGGTGAATTGCTAAACCAAGGAGTATGGCACTTATTAAGAATTTTTTATCGTAATAAAATAATATAGATAATGAGATAAGGATAAAAACATACATTTCAGAATTTCCGCGATCGATTGCTAAAAGAACAGGGTAAGTCATAAGTGTGAACACAAATGAATTTCTTATTAAACTCCAATCCATACTGCCAGAGTACCCATTCTTTTTAATTTGAAAATAATTAAAAAAGAATAAATAAACCACAAATACTCCTGCATATAATGTATAAGCGAGATACCTACCGTGAAACGAGAATAGAGAAGGCAAGCATAAAAAATAATTAATAAAATTGTGATCAACAGGAAACACCTGTTTGTCTCCAAATATCAGGTGATCGTAAACATTTAAAAAATCTTTAAATTGATCATCGGGTGTAAATACAAAATTATTGAATGGGAACCCAAAACCCATGACAGAACCCATTAAGTAATGATAGAATACTGATACTGTGAAACCTACAATAATTATTGTGGAAACTATTTTTAATTTCTGGTATTGTAAATGATTTTTCATAGTTTATACTCTAATCATCAAAAAATATTTTTGGCTGAATGTTTAACGTTCAGTGTCTGTAATTTTTATTGTTTATAAGAAGAATGGAGCGTTACCTTCTTATAAACAATAAGAAGAGGATTTTATTATCCGTTTTTCAATATTCCCATTAGTTGGAAAGTCTCCTTAAATAGGTTTGAAACGTATAAGGTTTACTGTTGGCCAACAATTAATAAAAAATCTTGTTTTAAAGATCATTTATGTACGAGCTTGCTATATTGTTTATAATTAGAAATATGCAAGCGATTAGCTTAAATCAAAACCTGATATTTGGCTATTTGTATGTTATGTTTTAGATATCTGACTTATTACTTTCATTTGATTTAAAATCTCATTTTGCCATTGCAGAAGAAGATCATTACTATTTACATTTTTTATAAAATATCTGATTTCCTCAATAAAGTGATTAAATGGTTCCATTAAATATTCTTTTTTAAATCCCTGTTTTTCAAGTGTTAATATTGATTCAATATCAGGAGGTATGGCAAATGCTCTATCAAGGGTAATGACTCCCTTTGTTCCCCAGATCATATATTTATTTTGATACATATTATTAAATCCAAAAACCAGATGTGCGGTCCTGCTTTTCCCAAATCCTAGCATTGTAGAACCTCTGACTTCAACTTCATGGCCTTCTTTTTCTAAAATTGAATGAATACTAATTGGTTCGCAATTAAAAAAATGTCGTGCTGAATGTATTGTGTATGCACCAGAATCCAGGATTGCACCACCGCCTAAAGATTTATCATATCGGAAATCTTTAGGCGAAATTGGAGGAAAGCCAAACCATGCCTGAAAATGGAAAGGAGTACCAATCTCTCCGTTATCGATTAGGTTTTTTACAAATTTATGTTGCGTATGAAATTGATACATGAAGCCCTCGTACAAAGCTACCTTATACTTTCTGCAGATATTTACTACCTCATTGGCTTCTTCTAAATTTATAACAATTGACTTTTGGCATAAAATATGTTTTTTATGTGCAGCTGCACTTAATATTATTTCTTTATGTGTAGCGTTTGGAGTAGAAATGTAGACTGCATCAAAACTATATTTATTATATGCTTCTTGCAATGAGGTTTCAAATGGTAAACTAAACTTTTCATTTATTTCCTTCTCCCTTTGTGGATTAATGTCTATACAGACACTTATGCTCGATAACCCGGAATTAATAAGACCAGGTATTGCTGATCTCTGAGCAATATTTCCACATCCAACTATAGCAAATTTCATCATCGCTTATTGTATATCTGGGTCAATACATAATTCATTGATTCAACACAATAATCCAATCCAATATCAGCTAATTCTGTATAGAAAGGTAATCTTACTATTCTATTCGCCAAATTCTCTGTTATAGGTAAATCCTCCGCCTTATTACCCAACTTTAAACCCATAGGGGAAGAATGCAGCGGTAAATATCCAATATAAACAAAAACCTCCTTCTCACGAAGTTTACTCATAAATAAGATTTTATTTTCTTCACTATCAAATACTACCCAAAAAGCATGATGATTCAGTATATGATAACTCTTTGGTTCAAAAATATTTAAGTTCCCATTCTTAACGTATGGACTAAACAGCTTCATATACTCAATTGTTATTTTCTCTCTTTTATTCTTAATCTCATCTTCCTTTTCAAGTTGTGCTAATAGCATGGCCGCTAAAATATCTGATAGCAGGTAACTCGATCCTTTGTCCACCCAACTGTATTTATTTTTTACTCCGTTTAAAACCAGTCGACGGTCGGTTCCTTTTTCCTGAAGAAAGTAAGCTCTTTCTTCCCACTCTGGAACATTAACTACTAATGCCCCGCCTTCTCCTGCATTGTAGTTTTTTGTTTCATGAAAACTAAAAGTTGCCAAATGAGGTATTGTTCCGCAAGCTTTACCTTTGGATAAACTGCCGTAAGATTGAGCGCAGTCTTGCATTACTATAAGGTTATACCTGTCTGCAATTTGCATTATGGTATCTATTTCACAAGGGACACCTGCATAATCAATTGGAAGAATCATTTTCGTTTTTGAAGTAATCAATGATTCAATTTTTGTCACATCAATATTCATTGTAGAGGGTTCCACCTCGCAAAAAACGGGATTTGCGCCAAAAAGTACAATAGCATTTACTGTTGAACTAAATGTGAAAGATGGTAATATAACCTCATCACCGGGACCAATATTGGCTAGCACAGCGCCCATTTCAAGTGCTGCAGTTCCTGATGGTGTTAGAAATACATCTCCAAAACCATATTTGTCTTTCATTAATTGAATTACTTTTTTACCAAAGCTATGATTTCCACAATGAGCCCCTGACCTTAATGCTTCAAGAACATACTTTTCTTCATTTCCAGCAAAATAAGCTTTGTTAAATGGAATTTTCATGTTTAATATTAATAAAATTAATTGATGATAGTAAGCTACGTGCTTGAATATTAAGGTAATTATTGAATTTCAAAAAAGTATTTAATTGATTTAAGGTTACCCAAATGTAATTTTCCGGTACTTCAAGAGGGAAGTTGTCATCAACTTCAATTATTATATTTCGGTTTTGTTCCCGGAAAAATCTTCCCCCTTCTTCTGACTGCAATGTATCAAACCTGATATGATCTGGTTTTGCTCTCAGAACATCAGTCAGAAATGGCAAATCAATTGAATTCACGTAACTTCCAGTAAGGCATTGAACGGTTGGAGCTATTTCCAAAATGTCAAAATTTCCACATTCAAGTTTTGCCTGCACTAAAAAATGACTTATATTGTTTATTTTTTTTACAATAAATGCAATTAATCCCTCCTGCAATGGTTCTACTAAAAGTTGCGTCCAGCTTTGAACTTCACGGTTGCTTATTTCTATCTTAGCTGCAATTACCTTAAAATAATTGTTGTTCTTATGATAAATACATTCATCTGATATTATCCAATCTTTGATGTCAAAAAGTGACACAGGGCTTATTTCCAATTCATATCTACATTTAAGTGCAGTGAGCCAATTTAATATTTCATCAAAAGTGTTTAAACTGGAGTTATTATCAAATGCAGATAACAACATTCGATTTTCAAAAGAATTGACTAAGAGTTTATCCTGTAAGTAGGTGGGTACATTAATAATGATGTCGCTTCCAAAGGGAATCCCCGAAATCACGGTGCGGGTATCCATATTCACAAGATTATTATGTAGGATAAGTTTTTTGATCTGACCGAGAGTTACCCAAATAAAGTCCTCATAAACTGGAATATCTTCATTTACTATAATGATGATATTTCGGTTTCTTTTTTTCAAAAACCGGGCACCCTGTTCTGATTGAAGTTGATCCAACAGAATTTGATCTTTTTTGGTATTTTGAAAGTACTCTAGATACAAAGGCTTTTTACCTTGGTGTACTTGCGAATAATTGCTTCTTGTAGCCTGAAGTGTTGGCGAAAGTTGAACATTATTAACATTTCCAGGTTCAACTTTTGCCTGAAGTAAAAAATAAAGTATTCCATTAAACTTCTTTGTAATGATACCCAAGTATCCTATTTCGGGTTGATTGATAATCGGTTGTTCCCATTCTTTCACTTTTCCCCAATTAGTCTTTACATGTATTCCTTCGATCGTAAAAAACTTCCCGGAAATATGTTTAATTAAGCCTCTATTCTCATCAAACGACCATTTTTCAAGTTTGCTAAAAGATATTTTTTTAACGGTAACACTAATTGCATTGTTTCTTTTCTTTACCCAATCAATAATTTGTGATGTGGAAATAAACGGATTGAAATCAGTTAAGGCAGAGGTGAGAAAATCGTTTTGGATACTCATGTGGATTTAAATATTTGAATCGTAGGTTGAATTTAGTAGAAGCGAAAAATAAGTTTAATGGGTCACTATCTTCTCGATTTGCTGATTTACATTCCTTTGGAAGGGAAAATGCAATTAGGTTTGCTAAACGATAAGATGATACTATAAATTTATCGTACTGGTTAATATCAAATAATACTTGTCTTATTTCGACCGCGATGGATCGTCAATTCTCAACATTTATTGGTTTTTTTATTATGCTCCTTTATAAATTTTAAAAATGTATATTTGGAATTCTATATAAAAAGGAGCTGGATACCTTTCATTATCTACAACTTAAAAGCAAGCGGTGACTAAGTTTTCTGGTGTTGTTATCGAGGGCGCTCTTGTAAAGCTCTTCAAGTGCTTTTATCTCCGCTGTTTTTATTGTTATATATCTCATAATGAGATATATGTACTGCTATTATTTAACATCACCAAATAAATACGACATTATATTATTTCACTGTTGTCCGGTTAAGAATTTAGAAAATCTCTAGAACCCTTATATATAAAGGGATAGAGGTACGTTCTTTGATTTTTTGATTTGAAATCTTGTTTTTTGATCTTTGCGGTATTAATCCGCAAGACCATGAACCAAGGGAAGACTGTTTTATCACAACTGATGTCATTTTTGCCTGAGTATGAGTTCAACAAATGTGTTGACACTTATAATGGTAATTA
>Ga0209430_1000859_pt1 | contig 25924 bp, 22 predicted proteins | sample BarGraIncub1133A_FD_184504 | JGI IMG/M metagenome (GOLD analysis project Ga0209430, IMG submission 184504) | Arctic peat soil microbial communities from Barrow, Alaska - Barrow Graham LP Incubations 11-33A (SPAdes) (version 2) | ecosystem: Environmental > Terrestrial > Soil > Wetlands > Peat... | reverse complement strand
TCTGCAGAAACCGATCAGGCTGTACAGCGCCGGTTCCAGTGAATGCTTTGGCGATACCGGCGGCGCCCCGGCAGATGAAACCACATCCTTCCATCCGCGCAGCCCCTACGCCGTAGCCAAGGCAACTGCACACTGGGAAGTCGCCAACTACCGGGAAGCATACAACCTGTTCGCTTGCACCGGCATCCTCTTCAACCATGAATCTCCCCTGCGGCCCGAGCGTTTTGTCACCCGCAAGATCATTGCCTCCGCCTGCCGCATTGCCGCCGGCAGTGCCGAAAAACTGCAATTGGGCAACATCTCCATCGCCCGCGACTGGGGCCTGGCTTCGGAATACGTGGATGCGATGTGGCGGATGCTGCAGCAGGAAACCCCCAGCGATTATGTGATCGCCACCGGCGAGACCAACACCCTGGAGAGCTTTGTGGTCGAGGTTTTTGCCCAGCTCGGGCTCGATTGGCAGGTTCATGTCAGCACCGATCCCTCATTATTACGCCCATCGGAAATCATGGTCAGTAGAGGCAACCCTGGGAAAGCATATGCAGAGCTCGGCTGGCGGGCAGAGACTCGCATGAGAGATGTCGTTAGGATCATGATTGCCGCACAGCAGGAAAAACCTTGATTACTCAGGATTCCTGTGCTTAAAGCTTTTGACGTTAAAATCCCGGGTAATCGTAGTAATCCCGAGGCTGAAAAGAAGGTTTTAGCTTCAGGATTACTCTGGATTTCTCAGGATTAAAGCTAGAGGCACAGCTTTTGACGTTAAAATCCCGAGGCTGAAAGAAGCATTAGGCATAAACCACAAACAAAGTAATTGCTTGTATGGCCCCGGAATATTTATGATTACTGCACAGCAGGAAAAAATATGACCACGTTGAACAATCTTCCCTGTTTCAAGGCATACGATATCCGTGGGAATGTCCCCGAAGAGCTGAATGAAGATATCGCCTATCGTATCGGTCGCGCCTATGCTGACCAGTTTTCTCCCCGCACTGTAGTCGTAGGGATGGACATCCGCCTGGAAAGTCCGGCGCTGGCCGCAGCTGTGAGTCGCGGTCTGAACGAGGGCGGTGTCGACGTGATCGATATCGGCCTGTGCGGTACAGAAGAGGTCTACTTTCAGACCTTCAACCGCCAGGTAGACGGTGGCATCATGGTCACTGCCAGCCACAATCCCAAAGGGCACAACGGCATGAAACTGGTGCGGGAAGGCTCCCGGCCCATCAGTGGCGACAGTGGCCTGTTTGCCTTGCGTGACAGAGTCCAGTCGGGCAGTTTCAGTGAACCTTCCACCACGGGACGCGTCATCTCCGCTCCGGAAAAAGATGCGTATAGAGATCATCTGCTTGGTTATGTAAATCAAACCGAGTTGAAGCCGTTGCGCATAGTTGCCAATCCTGGCAATGGCGGCGCCGGCCTGATCATCAAGCTCCTCGAAAAGCACCTCCCGTTCGAATTTATCATGGTCAATCAGGAACCGGACGGCACATTTCCCAACGGCATCCCAAATCCGCTGCTGCCGGAAAACCGTGACGCCACGGCACAGGCCGTGATTGATCATAAGGCCGACCTCGGCATCGCCTGGGATGGAGACTTTGACCGTTGTTTTCTTTTTGATGCTCACGGGCGGTTTATCGAAGGCTATTATCTGGTTGGCCTGCTGGCAGAAGTACTGCTGGCCAAGCATCCGGGAGGGCGTATCATTCACGATCCGCGCCTTACCTGGAATACCATTGACCAAGTGCAAAAAGCCGGCGGCGTTCCGGTGCAGTCAAAAACCGGGCACGCTTTCATCAAAGAGCGGATGCGACTTGAGGATGCCGTTTATGGCGGCGAGATGAGTGCCCATCACTATTTCCGTGACTTTGCCTACTGTGACAGCGGCATGATTCCCTGGCTGCTGATCACCGAGCTCATGTCGCGCAGCGGACGATCACTGGCGGATCTGGTGGAAGAGCGGATGGCAGCATTCCCCTGCAGTGGCGAGATAAACTACCGGGTGAATGATGTAGCAGCGGTACTAAAACAGGTCACGGACCATTTTGCGGATCAGAGCCCATCCATTGACCATACCGACGGCATCAGCATGGAATTTTCCGACTGGCGCTTCAATCTGCGGGGATCCAACACCGAACCGCTGTTGCGGCTGAATGTGGAGACGCGGGGCGATGTGGCCGCCCTGCAAAAGCACGTGGCAACCATTGAGCAACTAATTGAGGCAGGAGTATAATGCAGATGCTGCGTACAATCTGGGCGTACCGGGGGTTTATCTCCGGCAGCGTCAAACGCGAGTTCCAAATCAAGTATCGAAACTCCCTGCTGGGCGCAGCCTGGACAGTATTAAACCCTCTCGCAATGATACTGGTCTACACCGTCATCTTCTCACAGGTCATGCGAGCAAGACTTCCCGGTGTTGATACTCCGTTTGCCTACAGTATCTACCTCTGTTCAGGTGTCCTTACCTGGGGACTGTTTGCCGAAATCACCGGAAGGGCACAAACCGTTTTTCTCGAAAACGCCAATCTTATAAAGAAAATAAATTTCCCCCGTATCTGCCTGCCTCTTGTCGTGGTGCTCAACGCCCTGATTAACTTCTCTATCATTTTTGGTTTGTTCACAGTTTTTCTGATCTTCTCCGGCAATTTCCACGGCTGGTCATTTTTCGCAATAATCCCGATTTTGTTTATTCAAACAGCCTTCTCAATCGGCCTTGGCATCACGTTGGGAGTCTTGAACGTTTTTTTCCGTGATATCGGCCAGTTTTTCGGAATATTTATCCAATTCTGGTTTTGGTTCACCCCTATAGTCTATTCAGTCGATATATTGCCGGAAAGAGTTAAATCACTGTTAGTCTTAAATCCCATGGCGGCTCCGATAATGTCGTATCAACGGGTGTTGGTACAAGGGCTATGGCCTGAATGGAGAACCCTAGCACCCATTAGTTTGATGGCACTTCTGCTCTGCATGGTTGGCATGCGCCTTTTCCGTACTCATGTTGGCGAAATGGTGGATGAACTCTGATGGGCAGCATTCGCGTCGAAAATCTAGGCAAAGCCTACAAGCAATATCCCACCCGCTGGTCCCGCTTGGCCGAATGGATACTGCCCTTCTCCAAACAACGCCATCAGCAGCACTGGATACTGCAAGATATAAGCTTCAATGTCCAACCTGGTGAAGCGGTTGGCATTATCGGTATCAACGGCGCCGGCAAGAGCACCCTGCTCAAGTTGATCACCGGCACCACTCAGCCCACTACCGGCAGCGTGGAGATGACCGGACGTGTTGCGGCGATGTTGGAGCTTGGCATGGGGTTTCACCCGGACTTTACCGGGCGGCAGAACGCGTACATGGCCGGACAGCTGTTGGGACTAACGTCAGAAGATATCTGCAGACTCATGCCGGAAATTGAAGCCTTCGCCGAGATTGGCGATTACATAGATCAGCCTGTGCGTGTGTATTCAAGCGGCATGCAGATGCGCCTCGCCTTCAGTGTGGCAACTGTCGTACGACCTGACATCCTGATTGTTGACGAGGCCCTTTCTGTTGGTGATGCGCATTTTCAGCACAAAAGCTTTGACCGGATCCGTCAGTACCGTGAGCAAGGCACAACACTTCTCATCGTCTCTCATGACAAGCAGGCTATCCAAAGTATTTGTGATCGGGCCATATTGCTAAGCGCGGGTCGGATTGCCACACAAGGTGAACCGGAAGCGGTGATGGACTATTATAACGCGATGTTGGCAGAACGTGAAAACCAGACCGTTCATCAGCGAGTAACCAGTGAAAACAAGGTACAGACCATATCCGGGAGTGGTGAAGCGACGATTGCAGAGGTGGTGCTGTTAAACGAGCAGGATGAGCGGATCGAGGTTGTAAATGTCGGCCAGACGATCAAGTTAAAAGTAACGGTACGAGTTGTTACAGATATTCCTGAACTTGTTCTGGGTTATATGATTAAAGACCGTCTAGGACAGCCGGTGTTTGGTACAAACACATATCATCTTAAGCAGCAGCTTGAAGGATTAACAAAAGGTATGGACGTTGTTTATACCTTCAAGTTTGCAGCAAATATGGGAGAAGGTACCTATTCAATGGCAATTGCCCTGCATACTGCAGATACTCACATCAGCAAAAATTTCGAGTGGCTTGATTTTGCACTGGTTTTCAGCATCGTTAATAGTAATAAAGATGTTTTTACCGGTGTTAACTGGCTACCACCCAGTCTAGAGTTGACGCTATGAGCACCGATTTTTATCGTGCATTTGAAGAAAAGTATCGTGGATCACGTGAGGTTATCAAAACACGGCTACGCACCTATTTACCATTTGTTGAGCCTCTTAAAGGTCTTTATTGCGAATTGTCAGCTGTCGACCTTGGCTGTGGCCGCGGTGAATGGCTGGAATTGATGTCAGAAATCGGCTTAAAGCCTTATGGGTTAGATCTCGATGAAGGGATGCTTAGAGCTTGCGTTGAGCTAAATCTGCCTGCACACCAGGGAGACGCAGTTTCTTATCTTGCTTCCCTTGCTGATGAAAGCCAGACAGTTGTTTCGGCTTTTCATGTGGTTGAGCATATAGGATTTGATCAGTTAAAAGCAGTTGTTACCGAGGCGTTCCGTGTACTCAAACCAGGCGGCCTCCTGATAATGGAAACACCCAACCCTGAAAATATTATAGTTGCTACTTCATATTTTTTTCTTGATCCGACACATACCAGACCAATCCCCCCCCAACTTTTGTCATTTTTACCTGAATATGCTGGCTTCTGCCGTACCAAGGTTATTCGTCTGCAGGAATCTGAAGAGCTTGTTGAAAATCTGACGCCAAATTTTTTGGATGTGCTTACTGGTGTAAGTCCAGATTATGCAGTGATTGCCCAGAAAAAAGCTCCAGAAGATATTCTAATCCATTTTGATGCACCATTTACCAAGGAATATGGCTTAACACTAACTACATTAGCCGACCGCTTTGACATGAGAGTTCAACAGGCAGAAGCAACGGCGCAACAGGCAGAATCAACGGCGCAACAGGCAGAAGAAAAGGCTCAACAGGCAGAAGCAAAGGCTCAACAGGCAGAAGAAAAGGCTCAACAGGCAGAAGAAAAGGCTCAACAGGCGGATGTTAAGGTACAGCAGACGGAAGAGGCGCTGATTGCTATCTACAACAGCCGTTCGTGGCGGACAACCATGCCATTGAGGTCGATGGGCAAGGTGTTCGTTGGTTTGTACAAGGAAGCATTGTCTGGCTTACATTTGCACCGATGAGTCGTCCCCGCCGTGCCCTTAAGGGTTGTTTGTTTCTCTTAAACATACGATAATACCCATCCAGACTTCAAGATGTTAATGCTATGACTGTTGTCATGCTTTTCAAGTTTAAAGTACGACTTGAAAACTTAACGATACTAACTAATGATGAATAAGTAATTAGTGCTACACGTGGAGGTGTTGTGAAAAGTTTATCTTTTGGAATAATTAATTATTGTGTGAAAATAGTTTTAAAGTTTCCCTGGATGGCAACAAACATAAGACGTGTACTCAATCGTTTGCCACGTTTAAAGTTATCTATAAAAAACTATATGGGAATAGAGAGTACTCGTTCGGGTGCGAGATGTTTTGATGACCTTACATCAGTAAGAATTATGAATTCTATGTTGGATTTAAGTACAGACCCTTCAAATAATTATTCGGTGGTTTTTTTAAAGGTGCCAAATGAACCTAGAAAATAATATTACAATTGTAATACTAACGTGGAATGCTCTGAATTATACACGACGTTGTATTGAAAGTCTTAATATATCATCACTTCCACCTTGTGTTGATATCATTATTGTTGACAATTCTAGTACTGATGGAACATTAGAATACTTACGTAAAATTGACAGAATCCAATTGATTGAAAATAAGGAAAATCTTGGATATTCAAGGGCAGTTAACCTAGGAATTAAAGCTGCAAAACCTGATACTGACATAGTTTTATTGAATAATGATATTGAAATTATTGAGCCCGACTGGTTAATTAGACTAACTGATGTGATATCAACAAATAATGCAATCGGAATATTTGGTGTTAAAATTGTTCAAGATGACGGTACGCTACAGCACTGTGGAGCTTATTTACCGCTCGATACATATTGGGGGCAACAGATTGCAGCGGGAGAAGTTGATTTAGGACAGTATTCCGGACTTTATGAATGTGAAAGTGTCGTTTTTGCTTGTGTTTATATAAGGCGATCGGTTTTTAATTCAATCGGCTTTCTGTCAGAAGATTATTTTGCGTATTTTGAGGATACTGATTTTTGCTTGCGGGCTAAACGCTTTGGTATAAATGTTGCCGTATGTGGTGATATCAGGGTTAGGCACACAGAAAACTCTAGTACTAAAGCAAATGGTGTGAGCCATAATAACATTTTTCTGAAAAGTCAAGAGACTTTTAGGAAAAAATGGGGGGAAATTCTCACGGATGAACGATATACCATTTCTGTGGATTGGCATTCAATAGTAAATTTCCCGTCAGGGTACGCCGGTTCTTGTAGAAGCTTTATAGAGTCTCTTGATGCACAAGGAGTCTCTATTGCATATAAATATGTGTATGGACCAGGTACTGTTTTTCCTGTTGTGGAGCCTGAACTTTCAGATTCATACATTGTGAATATGATACGTGGAAGGCAGTTTGGTAAATCTAAAGTGCAGATTGTTTATGCTCAGGGAGATATGTTTGAAAGAAATACTGGGCTGTACAAGATAGGTTATACAATGCTTGAGGTAGATGGCTTCCCAAAGGAATGGGTCAGGCAGGCTAATCTTATGGATGAAATTTGGGTGCCTTCATCTTTTAACAAAGAAACATATTCTGCTTCAGGTGTAAAGGTTCCTATAAATATAGTGCCCCTTGGTGTAGATCCGGCATATTTTTCAACTAACATTCTTAGTAAAAAGGATGATCGCTACTTTACATTTCTATCTGTTTTCGAATGGGGAGAGCGTAAAGCCCCAGAGATATTGCTACGCGCGTTTTCAGACGAATTTAGTTCAAACGAACCAGTCAGGCTGTTGTGCAAAACAAACAATTTTGATTCTTCAGTAAATATAGGTGATCAAGTATCGAAACTACATTTAAAAAAAGATGGTGGACATATTGTAATCGCTGAAAATCAGATATTGCAGCGTTATGAGTTGGGAGTTTTGTACTGTTCCACAGATTGCTTTGTCCTCCCATCGCGAGGTGAAGGTTGGGGGATGCCTATTCTGGAAGCTATGGCGTGTGGATTGCCGGTTATCGCAACAAATTGGAGCTCTCAAGCTGATTTTATGAACAATAGCAATTCACTTCCTCTTGAGGTTGAAAAGCTAATACCTGCTGTTGCTAAGTGTCCGTACTATGAAGGATTCAAATGGGCACAGCCTTCATATGAGCATCTTCGCTATCTGATGCGCTGGGTGTTTGAACATCAAGATGAGTCGCGTGCAATTGGACAACAAGCAGCTCAAGATGCTGCTACGCGATGGACTTGGCGTCACTCCACCGAAAGTATGATTAAGATTGTATCAGATATAGTGTCACAATAAGGCATAATCAAAGTTGTATAGAATGATCGGGGTAATGATCCGTGATATTTACCAGTACCAGACAGCGTTCTCACCAATTGCTGATTCAAATATAGGAGTTGTTGATGTTAAACAAAAAGGAAACCCCTGAGATATGTGTTGATGAGATTAAAGCGAAGATCAGAAATGAAGTGAACCGGAGAAGACAAGCTATCCCTGAGGCATTTCTGGCAAGCTCACCTTCTATAAGTAGTTTTTCTTCTATAAATACTGCTGGAATTCGTTCCCTCATTTCACAGGCAGCAACATTCGCCGACGCCGGTGCGGCTGTAAGTCCCATGATAAAGTTTACCGGTCTAAAACGAAAACTGGCGCTTTTCATTGGGAAGATAGTTGTATATCTGGCCAGTTTCATTACTACCAAACAGCGCACTTTCAATAACCTTGTCATCAATTCTTTGCAGGAAATTACTGACCACCTTGATACGCTGAACGACACACTAGCAGAAATAAAAACTGTTACTGAAAGTTTGAGTGAAGAACAAGTGGAAGAAAAAACCGAGATTTGCCAACTCAGACGGAACATTTTGGACCAGCAAAATCGCTTGGTAATACTTCTTGAGGCAAGAAAGTCGATGTGATATTCAAGAGTATAAAGATGGCGAGTTAAATTTTTTTTAGTAATCCCCCACCTTTGGTGGGGGACTCACAAAGTTTGACAGTTCCTGAAATATGTAGAAGCCTCCATAACGTGAACCGCTCAAAGTACACGAAAAGGAGGCTTCAATGGACGACGCACAAAGTTTATGTCACTCAGTGTGGGATTGCAAGTATCACGTGGTCTGGATTCCGAAATGCCGTCGGAAAGTGCTCTATGGCCGCATTCGTAAAGATCTTTCAGAATATTTGCATGAGTTAGCTCGGCAGAAAGAGTGCAAGATTCTGGAAGGTCATTTATGCCCAGATCATATTCATATGCTGATATCGATACCACCAAAAAACTCCGTTGCCCAGGTAATGGGGTTTATTAAGGGCAAGAGTGCAATTCACGTTGCCCGTACATATCTTGGTCAACGCAAGAACTATACTGGGATGCACTTTTGGGCAAGAGGTTACTACGTATCGACCGTAGGAGCAGATGAAGAGTCAATACGAGAGTACATACGTAAACAAGAACACGAAGATAATCGGCTGGACCAACTGTTGCTTTTGGCCGAAGGTTGACCACCAACAGTGGTCAGATAATCTTTTGAACAAACCGCTTTGAGCGGATCACGATCTTGAAAAGACCCCACTTTTGGTGGGGGATGCTTACTTATTCCAGTAGTAACTACGGAGGAATGTACAATGATTAAAATACCGGTTTATCAACCTTCCTTATCTGGGAACGAGAAGAAATATGTCAATGAATGCCTTGATTCAAATTGGATCTCTTCAAAAGGTAAGTTTGTATCGATGTTTGAACAACAATTTGCCCAATATACCGGAATAAAATACGCAACAGCAGTTAGTAATGGCACAGTAGCATTGCATTTAGCCTTGGTCGCACTGGGAATCGGCTTCGGAGATGAAGTGATTGTTCCAACGCTGACGTATATTGCTTCGGTGAATGCCATAGCGTATACAGGGGCAACTCCAGTTTTTGTAGATTCCCTGGAAGATAGTTGGCAAATCGATCCAGAAGATGTAAAGATCAAGATTACCCCTCGGACTCGAGCTATAATGGCGGTTCATCTTTATGGGCATCCCTGTGAAATGGATGAACTAGTGGCAATTGCCAAGGAGAACAAGCTCTTTCTAATAGAAGATTGTGCAGAAGCAATAGGTTCTCTTTATAAGGGAAAGCATGTGGGTTGCTTTGGAGATATTTCTACCTACAGCTTCTTTGGCAACAAAACTATAACCACCGGAGAAGGGGGAATGGTTGTCACCAACGATGATACACTTTACGACCGTGTTATGCATTTTAAGGGCCAAGGGTTGGCCAAGCATCGTGAATACTGGCATGATGTGATTGGTTACAACTATCGGATGACCAATATTTGTGCTGCTATTGGGCTGGCTCAGTTGGAACAGGCTGATACATTCCTTGCTAAAAAAAGACAAATAGTGAAATGGTATAAAACTGGCCTTAAGAATACGCCTACCGTCCTTCATCCAGAAGTCGGCGATATAAAGCATTCTTACTGGATGTGTTCGATTCTTGTGAACGACCATGCACAACGTGATCCCCTTCGTGCTGCATTATCTGAGAATGGAATAGAAACAAGACCGCTCTTTTATCCTGTACATACCATGCCAATGTATTCTCATAAATATCAAAGACATCCAGTTGCTGAAAACTTAGGCTGGCTTGGAATTAATCTCCCGAGCTGGCCAGGATTGCAAAAAGAACAAGTGTTTTTTATTTGTAACATAATAGATAAATTTTATAAGGCTGCATAATATGGATGACAAAATTAAAAAAATAATTCTGTTTGGATGTGGAGGACATAGCCGAAGTGTCGCTGACATTATTTTACAAAATAATCCTAACGCGGGATTATTGTTTGTAGATGATAATGCAAAAGAGCATGAAAAACTTTATGGATTCGACGTTGTAAAGCAGGCGTCGATTGCTACTTATCCATATTTTTTTGCAATTGGTGATAATACAAAAAGAAAAAAAAAGCTTATTGAAATTGGAGAGGTTAAGCTTGTCTCCGTAATTTCAAAAAACTCCCATGTTGGATTCAATAGCACTATCAGAGCTGGGTGTTTTATTGGCAATTATTGTCATATAGGTCCAGAAACAGTAATTGGTAAAAATACTATAATCAATAATGCTGCAATTATTGAACATGAAGTAATAGTTGGCGAGCATTGCCACATAGGTCCAAATGCAACCATTTCAGGAAGATGTAAAATTGGAGCAATGGTATTCGTCGGTGTAGGGGCGACAATAAAAGATTATATTACTATATGCTCTAATGTTGTAATAGGTGCAGGCGCAACAGTGGTAAAAGACATTAATGAACCCGGCACGTATGTCGGGACGCCGGCACATAAAATTAATGCAACTATCCTGTGATGTTTTTGTCCTATTCCAGCAAAAAAGGATTGGATTAGATTTATGCGAATAATTATTACAAGCACTATTGTTCCTTTTATAGAAGGTGGTGGAACTTTTATTGTTGATTGGCTGGACATTGTTTTAAAGAAATATGGCCACACTACGGAAGTTCTAAAAATACCGTTTCATTCAGATTATCATCAAATGTTGCAACAGATGCTTGCATTAAGACTTATGGATGTTGCTGATTCGGCGGACATGATGATTGCGATTAGAACTCCCAGCTATCTTATCCGGCATCCCAACAAGGTGTTGTGGTTCATTCACCATCACCGTGGTGCTTATGACCTCTGGAATACGCCTTATCAGGATATTCCTAATACAGAAGAAGGTTTGCAGATTAAAGATGCATTTATTAATGCAGATAACTTAGCATTTCGAGAGTCAAAGAAAATATTTACAAATTCCCAGGTCGTATCGGAGCGGTTACTTAAATACAACAATGTAGATTCAACGGTGCTTTACCCGCCACTTATGAATTCTGAAAAATACAGTTGTAAAGAATGCGGTGATTATCTTTTTTATCCCAGCAGACTCACCCACCACAAACGACAATATCTCGCAATTGAAGCTATGCGTTACACAAAATCAAACATAAAGCTTGTAATTGCCGGGAGTCCTGAATCCCCGGGATACTTGGAGCAGATGGAATCTGTTATAAAGATAAATAAACTACAAGATAAAGTTAAAATTATCGCCAGATGGATATCTGATGAAGAAAAATTTGAATTATTTGCAAATTCATTGGGTTGTATCTATATACCGCTAGATGAGGACTCTTACGGCTACCCATCCTTGGAAGCTTACCACTCAAAGAAACCTGTAATAACTTGTAATGATTCTGGTGGAACATTGGAAATTGTTGAGCATAAAATAAACGGATATATTACGTCACCAGATCCAATCGCTATGGCCGAATATTTTGATGAACTTTTTTCCCAAAAAAATAATGCCATTAAAATGGGGCAGGCAGGTTATGACAAATTAATTTCTATGAATATCACTTGGGAAAATGTTATCGAGAGGTTTGTCGGATGAAAATAGCGATCGTAAATAATTGCGTTCCTTTTCTATATGGCGGCGCAGAGTACTTAGCTGACAGTTTGAAAGATAAGCTAATAGAGCATGGTCATCAGGCAATAATTGTAAAGCTCCCATTTGCATGGGATCCTTCTACCAAAATAATCGATCATATGCTGGCTTGCAGGCTTTTAAAGTTAGAGGGTATTGATAAAGTGATAGCCTTGAAATTTCCTGCTTATTTTGTTGACCATCCTGATAAGGTTATATGGTTACTACATCAATTTCGTCAGGCATATGACTTGTGGGGGACCACTTATCAAGGCATCCCGTCAACACCTGAAGGTTTAGCCGTCCGGGAAGCTATAATTAGTGCCGATAATCGCTATCTCAAGAGCGCCAAGAATATATTTACAATCTCAGATGTTGTAACCGACAGGCTCAAAAGTTTTAATAATATCAATTCTACAGTCCTACATCCTCCCTTGACTAATACGGAAAAGTATTATTGCAATGAATATAGGGATTATTTCTTTTACCCTAGTAGAATTAACAGTTCAAAACGACAGCATTTGGCAATTGAAAGCATGCGCTACGTAAAATCAGATGTTAAATTAGTAATTGCAGGTAGTCCTGATTCAAAAAATGACATTGATGCAATAGAATCTCTGGTACAAAAGTATAATTTACAAGGCAAAGTTAAAATAATTAAGGAGTTTATAACTCAGGAGCATAAAGTGGAACTCTTTGCCAATGCTCTAGGTTGTGCATTTATTCCTTATAATGAAGATTATGGGTATGTTGCACTCGAAGCCTGTTATTCGAAAAAGCCGGTTATATCTTGTACTGATTCAGGAGGCACGGACCTTTTTGTTAAAGATGGAAAAACTGGATTTGTTGTCCCACCGGACGCTCACGCTATTTCAGATGCAATGGATAAGTTGTTTTACAACAAAAAATTAGCCGAGGATCTTGGTAATAATGGTTATGATAATATCATCTCATTAAACATTACATGGGATAATGTGATAACGAGGTTATTAAAATGAAAATTGCCTGGTTTACGCCTTTTTCTAAAAAAAGTGCAATTGGTAAGTATAGTCAAATAATAACTGACGAACTAAAGAACTATTGTGATGTTGATCTTTGGGTTCCTCAAAGTGATGACCTACTTGTATCAAATCTGAACATTAGAACCATTTTTTTGCAGACTGAGTTGTTTATAGAACTAACTAGCTATGATCTTTGCGTTTTTAATTTGGGGGATCATTTAGATAACCATTTAGACATTTATGAGATTTCAAAAAAAGTAAAAGGTGTAGTGATATTACATGACTTTATTATGCACCATTTCTTTCTTAGTTATTATTTATCATATAAAAATAAACCAGAAGAATACATTAGAGAAATGGGGCGGCTCTATGGACAGATTGGGAGGGAAAATGCTGTGGAATCTCTTAATGGCACATGTGTTCCAATCTGGGAGACTGATTATATTACTAAATATCCTTTTTTTGAAAAAGCTATAGAAGGAGCATTGGGAATAATAACACATTCCCACTTTTTAGCGGATATGATCAAATCATACACTACAGAAATGGTAAAATTACTATATTTCCCAAATTGTTTCAGTGGCGAGAATATTCCAATACCTACTGATATGGCTGATAAGTTAGCATTAAATGGTAACAAGTTGCTATTATTGACCGTTGGTCATGTAAATTCGAATAAGCGAATTGATAAATTTATCAGTATGTTAGGTAAAAATCGTAAACTTGCAGAAGCTGTGCGCTATGTTGTGATTGGACCATATGAAGAGAATGCTTATTTTAAGGAAATAAATGATTTAATTAAAACATATAATCTTAACGAAACTGTCTGTTTTATGGGATATCAACCTGACCATGTTCTTCATGCTTTTATGCAGCAAGCGGACGTTATGATAAACCTCAGGTTCCCCGCAATGGAAGGTGCATCCTGGTCCCTTCTTGAACAGTTATCTATTGGCAAACCAATCGTCGTAACCGATAATGGTTTTTATAGTGAGCTTTTATGTGAAGGACTTGTAAAGACTAATCCGTTAAATGAATTAAATGATTTAGACATTTCATTGGATCAGTTATGCACTAATAAAGAGCTTAGAGAGCAAATGGGCGTGAAATCAAAAGAATTTTACCGCGATAATTTCAATACAGATAAATATTGCAAAGAATTTATTGAATTCTCAAATATTGTTATTTCGCGGAAACCAATAGTAAATCTAATTGATAAAGTTGCAGAGGAATTATTTCTAATGGATGTCAATGTTGAATCTTTAACAAGCGCAACAATTGCTACCGAAATACATAATCTTTTATGCTAAATAATCTATTTTGCACAAGATTACATGATTATCTTAATCTCTGGCTTAAAAGTATTTGGACTAACCAGAAATTTTGACAATTAGGCCACTATTCATTCTCAGATATCTAGGAATATGTTCTCTATTTACCATATTCTCGTTATGAACATTAGTTCGCCAGGCTCTCGCGCCCTTGTATTCACCGGGAAAGTTGACAATGAGGAAAAACAAACTGACGGCCCATCATTACATAATCAAAATCAAATACGCCTGCGAGATTGCATAAAAACCCACTCAAGTTGGCTTGTTTTTTTGTGCCGTCTATTGTTATCGTTCTGGCAATTTGGGTTCCTTTTGGTTTACATTAACGGGCCTAATAGAAGAATGGGACATTCTAGGCGTATTTACCATACACGGCCCTTTAGCGCTCCAAGCAATGAGACCTTTATCAGATCTCCCGTTTGCAATAGCGTATTTTCTTGATTTCAACTCGTTCTATTATTGGCATGTCCTGCTGATACTTGCGCTGATCATTAAGGTCCGTAATCCAGCTATTTCCTCTGGAGAGCAACAGGCTCACCAGTGTGGGCAATGGTTATGGGACTATTGGCTCTGGTTTATCCAGCAGATACTGTGCAGCTTTCCTTTCGAAGTATTCATATCAATTGGGCGCTTGGACTTTCACTTCTGGCAAGCGCAACTTTGTGGTATTCCAAGGATATAATACCTTTTAAAAAAATTATATGGTGAATTTCTCAGTAGTTAGAAGAAGTCTTCTGTCAAAATACCTACTATTTTACGAACAATATATCTCCTGTGATTTTGGTTCAAGCAATCCAGAATTGGCTGCAGTTCTTTGAAGAGGTAAAAAGATATATTCCCATGGTTACCTGGGAGAAAGTGCTACCTAACTGCTTAAGGCAATCTTGCCTGAAATGCAAGTGACTAACAAAAATGAGCAGAGCAACTGAAGCATGAAGATTCCAGAATTTGGCGCCGGTTATGTCGCTATTGTGGCTGCGGCCTGTTATGCCGAGAGTGGCAACACCGTCATCACCGTTGATGTGGATGAGACAAAGATCGAGGGCCTCAAGGACAGCATACTCCCGATCTACGAGACGGGATTGATGGAACTGATCTTGCGCCGAAGGTCGCTTTTCATTTAGCACCAATATGGTGGATGCGGTCGAGCAATCACTGATTCAGTTCATCGCCGTCGGCACCCCGACCGGTGAGGATGGCTCGGCAGCACAGCATCAGTTGCCTATTATCGCTAGAGACATTCCCGTATTTCGAGAAGTTGCAGGAGATTATGCCTTCTATTTCAGCGGGGAAAATGCCGACGACTTAGCCCATCAGTAAAGGAATGGATTATCTTATTTAATGCTGACCGCCATCCTAAGTCGGATGATATTCCATGGCTGACCTGGAGAGAGAGTGCTGTGCAGTTGAAGAAAGCTATACTATCCGATTAATTGCAAAACAAAAACAATGATCTCATCAACGTCAGAATCAGAATATTGGTTGAATAGGAAAGACTTCATATGAATTGCTTGATACTCGGAGGGAATGGTTTCATTGGTTCCCATCTACTCGACAAACTTCTTTCTGAAGGTCATAACGTCCGAATCTTTGATAAATATGAAGAGATGTACCGCCCTGCAAACGTTAAAGTACTTGCTGTGTAGGCCTAATGCCTTGGCTTGTTTCATTGACAAAAATAATTAGGAGAGATGTCTATGATATTATCCACGGAAAGTGAATCAGCGATAATGCCGCTATTGTCTGTAGTTATTCCTTGCTACAACGAAGAAGAGGTTATTGGTGAGACAATCAAGCGGCTCAAAGGTTTCTGCTCTGAACTCATCAATCTCGATGTTGAACTCATTTTTGTTGATGATGGTAGCCGCGACCGTACCCGGGAACTTCTTAAAAGCTATGCCGCAGAGGACTCACGAATAAGGGTGATAGGCTTTGCGCGCAATTTTGGGCACCAAATTGCTGTAACTGCCGGCATTGATTCAGCATGTGGTGACGCGGTTGTGCTAATCGATGCCGATCTTCAAGACCCCCCTGAGGTTGTGCACGAAATGATTATCAAGTGGCGTGAAGGTTATGATGTGGTCTACGGAACTCGTAAGGAGCGCCCCGGTGAATCAGCATTTAAGCTCGCTACTGCCCGTGGTTTCTATCGTCTATTGAATCTCATTTCCAATGTCCCAATCCCACTTGATACAGGCGACTTTAGATTGATGAATAGAAATGTCGTCAACGCACTTAAGGCTATGCCGGAATGCGATCGATTTGTGCGGGGCATGGTGAGCTGGGTTGGTTTCAAACAAACCGCTCTTCCCTACAAGCGCGCCGAGCGATTTGCGGGTGTGAGCAAATATCCGTTAAGCAAAATGCTTCGATTTGCCACAGACGGGATTCTGTCGTTCTCCACTAAACCGTTACAAATAGCGATTGCACTAGGCATTATATCTGCCACCCTCAGCATACTTGGAATTTTTTACGCACTTTTTTTGCGGATATTTACCAATATATGGGTACCAGGATGGACTGCCTTAATGATTGCTGTGTTATTTATTGGTGGTGTTCAATTATTTTGTACTGGAATACTAGGAGAATACATCGGGAGAATTTACATTGAGGCTAAAAAACGCCCTCTTTATATAGTTTCAGAATACGTAGGTTTTGCATACACTGATTCCGAGCATTCAAAAAAACCTGGTTGTTGATAAGAAATGAGCACTTCCCCCTATGTTCTTTTGTGGTGTTTTACGATTTTTGTGAGAAATAAAAGTCTGAGATATCATTTGCCGTACTCAATAAATGTTTAATAAAAAGCGAGGCATACAACACCATTATTAGCTGACATCTCAAGAAGCAAGAAGAATATCTTTTATAAAAATCAATCTACAATTAGGATACTAAAATGAATCTTACCGCTCCAAATCGTGACAGAACTGATGTTACAATTATAGGTGCTGGTTTCTCTGGCCTGACAGCTGCCTATGAACTTGTCAAGAATGGAGTCTCCGTAACAGTTCTGGAAGCGGAAGCGGAGATTGGTGGTCTGGCAGCTGCATTTAATGTTGGAGAAGTAAAACTCGATCAGTTTTACCATCATTGGTTCACCAATGATTTGGAAGTGATTCAATTGGTTGAGGAGCTCGGTTTGAGCGACCAAGTAGAGAACAACCCTACCAATACCGGCGTCTATTATGCTAATAACTTCTTCAAGCTGTCGACTCCGTGGGATCTGCTGAATTTCACACCACTTACTTTTGCGGACCGAATTCGTTTAGGCCTGCTCGTTTTACGTGCCCGACGGGTTAAAGACTGGAAGGCCCTTGAAGGCAAAACCGCCCATGAATGGCTGAGGGAACTTGGCGGCGAAAACGTTTATCGCGTTGTTTGGCAGCCACTGCTCAAAGGCAAATTCGGCTCTTACGCCGAGCAGATTTCGGCGGTTTGGTTCTGGAGCAAACTAAAGCTGCGTGGAGGCAGTCGTGGTAAGGGAGGAGAGGAACGTCTGGCCTATTTCAAAGGAGGCTTCATTGGCTTGGCAGACGCGCTAGCGCAAAAAATTCGCGAATTGGGTGGGCGGATCGTAACGAATGCACCTGTTTCAAAGGTTGAACCGAGGGATGGCGTTTGGCAAACAACCTCTTCAAATGGTGTCATCACCTCAGACCATGTAATTGCAACGATCGCGCTGCCTTTGCTTGCGAGCATGGTACGCGGGTGGGCTAGCCCTGACTATGTGAAAGGTCTTGAAAGAATTCAATATATCGGAAATGTCTGCCTAGTACTAGAACTTGATCGTCCCTTATCCAAAACTTATTGGCTTAACGTCAACGATCCAAGTTTTCCATTTGTTGCGGTAATTGAGCACACTAATTTTGAACGACCTGAAACCTATGGCGGGAATCATATTGTCTATCTTTCAAAGTACTTGCCGCACACTGACTCACTTTATTCCATGAGCGCAGATGAGTTAATGGACTACGCGTTTCCTTACTTGAAAAAGATGTTTCCAAAAATGGAGCGCACCTGGATTCTACATCATCACCTATGGCGTGCCCGTTGGTCACAACCTGTTGTGGTAAAATATTACAGTTCTCTTATCCCACCAATAGATGCCCCCTTGAAAGGCCTTCATCTCTGCTCGATGGCCCAAATCTATCCAGAAGATCGTGGGACGAACTATGCGATTCGTGAAGGTAGAAAGGCGGGGAAACGTGTGGCTGCAATAATCTAAAAAGAGTTTCTTCTCCTTTATCAAAAACCCACAGAGTTGATCTCCGGAGTACTAATGCAGTTTTTACTTTATTGCCTCTGCGGTGGCATTGGCGTTTCCACTGATTATTCAATTTACTTTGTGGCACTCAAGGTTGGAATCTGGTATCAGGCCGCCAATGTTTTCGGCTATGTATCAGGGACCGTGGTTAGTTTTTTCCTTAACCGGAAAATAACTTTTGGTGTTCGTGACAAATTAGCTCATCGCCTTGCACTGTTTTTAGGGATAGCTGCAATTGGCTTTTCGGCCTCCGCTTTAATGCTCTGGCTTTTAGTCGCTTTTGGATCAGTAGATGCCAAAATTGCCAAACTGTTTACGTTACCGGTGGTGGTTATTTTACAGTTTTCCCTGAATCGACGGATTACTTTTAGAGAATGCACATTAACCGGTAATCCTGATAATTAGTCATATCATATCTTTGCTCTGCATCAGTTTTGAAAGGTACAACTTTAATGAATAATCAATTTGACGTCGTAATCGTTGGTGCCGGTTTCACCGGGTTAACCGCTGCTTATGTGCTTTCAAAACAGGGATATAAGGTTCGAGTTATCGAGTCTGACTCCACTGTGGGCGGACTCGCGGGTACTTTTGAATTTGCCGATGGCGTAAAACTTGAAAAATTTTATCATCACTGGTTCAATAACGACGTCTATGTCCCCGAGTTGGTCAAGGAGTTGGGGATGGAGGGTGATGTGATTACCCTGCCGTCACGTACCGGCATATACTTCAATGGACTCATGTGGAAACTTTCTACCCCAATGGATTTGCTGCGCTTCACGGCCTTATCTTTTATTGACCGTATCCGTCTTGGTCTCTTAGTACTTCAGGTTCGTAGAATTAAAGATTGGCATACGATTGAGCACCTCAGCATTCGTGAGTGGTTGGAGTCGCTCTGCGGCAAAAACGTTTACCGCGTAGTGTGGGAACCGCTGATCACGTCCAAGTTTTCAATATATGCTGAAGCGGTTAACGCGGTTTGGATGTGGAAGAAACTCGTACTTCGTGGCAGCACTCGTAACGAGAAAGGCGGAGAGGAGCTTGCTTACTTCAAGGGTGGGTTTGGGCGGCTTGCAGAGGCAATGGTTTCTGCGATTGAACGAGAAGGTGGCGAAGTACACCTTGGTGAGAAGGTGACAGGAGTTCATACAGAGGGTAATCGCCTGTTGGCATTGCATACGGACCGTGGTGTAGTAGCTGGCAGGCAGTTTTTGTTTACACCGGCTTTCCCGATAATTGCAGATATTTTTGAAGGTGCTGCCGATACAGCTTGGCTTGGACGCCTGCTCCGCGTTCGGTATCTCGGCAACATGTGCCTTGTGCTTAGACTAAAGCACAGCTTGTCGGATACCTATTGGCTTAATGTCAACGATCCTGGCTTTCCCTTTGTCGGCGTCATCGAACATACCAACTTTGACACATCGGCAAATTATGCTGGATCACACATTGCTTTCCTTTCACGCTATCTTGCCGTTGAAGACCCCGTCTGGGCATATAGCGATGAACAATATGTCGATTTTGCTCTACAACATCTACAGCGCATGTTCCCAGAGATGGATCCTTCCTGGATCGTCGAGCATCGGGTCTGGCGTGCCGAGTATGCGCAACCGGTGACTGAACGTGACTATTCTCAGTACGTTCCAGGCAGTGATACTCCTTTTAAAAATGCATATTTATCAACTATGGCGCAAATTTATCCTGAAGATCGAGGTACGAACTACGCTATCCGAGAGGGGCGTAAGATAAGCGAGAAGATTCTGAGTGAATTAAAGTAAAACATCATCAACATAAATAGATGACAATTTGCTGTAAGGGGAAAATGAAACTGATGATCGTGATTGATAATAGCAAATTCATACAAAAAAAATGTCCAGAATCCCTTTCAGTAATTTATCAGATTCGACCATATCTTTTTATTGCATTAGGGCTGGGGATTGTTTTTGCTTTTTTACTACAGCTTAAGCCAACGCGAGTAGGAGATGGCAGTGAGTATTATGCGTTATATCTGGCTTTTATAAAAACATTGCGACCTTGGATGACAGATAGTTCTTTTGCAGAATACGCCCGTCTGGTTCATTCTGGTCATATCCTGGGAATGGTTCCTTCGGAACATTTATCTCAAGCGTTTCCAGCACTAAAACTTATTGGTACTGCCGACTTTAATCATTTTTGGTTTTACAGTTTGCTGGCGGCTATGATTGGTTCAACTAGCGGACTAGTGGGTGCTCAAGTGGAGCCACACACAAGCTTTTTAATCCTGCACTGGCTACTCCTCTGCGTTCCGACGGGATTAGCATTTCGCTATTACGGCTGGAAGGGCGTAGCTGTAGTAGTTCTCATGACGTTTGGGTCGCCACTAATTTGGTTCACGGACAAAGTTCATTCCGAATTTTTTACCTATTGTCTTGCTTTAGTCTCTGTAATTTGTGTTCTGCGGGTTAATTATATTAGCGCGGCTGTCGGAATGGCTTTAGCGTCTACCCAAAACCCAAGCTTTGCCATAGTCGCTGGATTCCTTCTTTGTACACAGGTAGTTGTTGGTAGACATCGAAAATACGAATTATTGGAAGTTGTTGGCATTGCTGCTACAGTTCTAATAGTTTTTCTTCACCCATGTTATTATTTTTTCAGATTTGGTGTTTTAACACCTCAATTACTTGCTGGTGGCGCTGATTTAGGCGGGAATCTTTCATCATTTTATATTTGGATTTTTGATCCGGATTTGGGTTTGCTGCCAAACTGGCCTATGGGTATTGCATTTCTTGTGGTAGGCGGGATCTTTTTATGTTCATCTAATAAGAATAACGTAAAATATAAGTCTAATCTTAGCTTTTGGTTGTTCTTCTTAGTTTACTTTTTGAGTGCTATTTATGCGCACTCGTCTACTCAAAATCTCAATTCTGGCGCGACACCAGGTGTCGCTAGGTATGCGTTATGGTATTCCCCTTTAGTATTTCCATTTGCTTTATGGTCATTCACGTGGGTAGCTGAGAATAGAATTAAAATTGTGATAGCATCAGTTATGTGCCTTTTTTTATTTTCTTTAAATGTATATCAAAATTACCCGGCACGGTCAGAATCCTATTCAACTCCAACTAAACTGTCAAAATTTATTCAGAAGAAATTACCTGGTTTTTATAATCCCCCGGCAGAGGTGTTTCTCGAACGTTATTCTGGCTTGGGTGAGACACCTGGTGCGGCAACAGTAATGGCAGTTGTAGGACCAGATTGTAAAAAAGTATTATTGATACCTGGGATAGATAAAAATCGTGTGACAGCTCCTTCCTCTTGCAGGTTAGATGTTGAAGCTTTAGCTGTAACGCTTAAACAGAAACAATCCAACTTATCCGCAGCTAAGTACTTTAACCTTATTGAGGATGAAATTAGTAGCGCAAGATTTGTCCCTGCTCTTAATAAAGATTATGGTCTGAAGTCCGGAGGTGAGGGGGGACAGGTATTACTAAGTGGTTGGAGTGCTCGTGAGTCTTGGGGGGTTTGGAGCGATGGCAATGAGGCAAAACTCCAATTCCCTGCCCCTTCAAATATTAGCAATAAAAACGTTAAGATTTTATTAAATCTAGTGGCTTTTACAAATGGTAAGCGGTTGGGCACGAAATTAAGTATAAATGCAGGCTCGCAACAGCTGTGGAAAGGGGAGTTGACGGGCACTCCAACGGATGTTGTTATTGGAATCCCGATTATTGGAATTGTTGACGGTAGCGCTAATGTCTCTTTATTGATTGCGAACCCGGCATCACCCTTAAGTATGGGGCTATCTTCTGATGCCCGTAATCTTGGGGTTGGTTTACTGTCGTTCAAATACCTTGAATAATGAAATAGATGTCTCCGTGCTCTCTAGTGTCAGAGGTTAATAATGATTGCAGTCCGAGAGGCAACATATCGTGATGGGTTCACGTTTTGATTGAGCATAAACACCGGAGAAAGCTGAGTCGCGGATCTTACCGGCCTGATACATAAGTACAAAGCTGCAGTGACCTTCCCCCGACTTGTTGTACCAGGAAATTCCCACCAATTGACCCAACATAATCCATTTCAAAAACTGTTTCAGGTCGAAATCTGGTGAAAAGCAGGCTGGAAAGCCGATTATTAAGGTTGGTGACTGAACGTGGTTATTCGCAGTATGTGCCTGGCCGGGAGACCCCATTCGGCAATGTTTTTATCTCTACCATGGCGCAAATCTACCCGGAGGATAGGGGTACGAACTACGCTATCCGAGAGGGTCGAACAAGTGCCCAACACCTTTCGAAACTGCTTTCCAAGTAGGCATTATGAACATTATGAATAATGTCATCACTGAAAAAAGGTGATTGGCAGCAAAGTATCCAGCCAACTCAGTCTTGGAGGAATATGAAGTCTTTGAACGTGTCAAGAAAAGAAAACCCGATTGCCAGCTTAACAAGCAAATTGATCGGATCATATACGTTTGCCACTGTGGCAATGCTGTCAGCCGCATTCGCCGTGATGGTGCTGGTGGTTATGCGTGCTGGAGTCGTTGCTTCGGGTAGTGTCGATCTTGCCCACCACTATGCCTTGATAAAAGAGTTCCTTGATTTCGGTGGCCGTACCGTGTCACGACCTTATCTTGGAGAGATGAATATTTATCCCGCCATGAGTCACTGGACGATGGCACATCTCACAGCTGTTACTGGCAGCATAATACGGAGTATTTCACTTTCTCTGATAATCTGTACCACACTAATCTATATATGTTTTTTTATAATGGCATTAAGGAACAGTTTTGGGAAAAGCCTCATCACGTTATCGCTGTTCTCTGTTATCCTGTATCCGCTTGAAAAACTGCACTTAGCTGCTGGTTATGAGATTATTGGTAACTTCTTTCTTGCCCAGTTGTTTGCTGAAGCTTTATTCATGGTACTTGCTCTCCTTATTTATCGCTTGACCAAACCATTTTCTGTTATGCGTACCCTGACCATATGCATCGCGACCTGGATACTGCCGTACGCGCATCTGCTGCCAGGTTTGCGCCTGCTGGTTGTCTTTGGCGTTATCTTGATGCTTGATTTTTACCTTGTGGTGAGCCGGGAAAAGCACGAGGCATGGCGAAAACAGCTGCCCTACATGGCACTGCAAGGATTTGCATATGGGCTGATCGGGTTGCTGTTGGTATGGCGGCATCCCGCCTATGCCGCCTTCAAACAGCTTGCCACGAATAATGGAGGCTTGGAATTCGGCATATCGCTCACCGTTATTGGCATAGCCCTTGTCCTGTTCAGCGCTACTGTTATTCCGTTCCTGCTGTGGCGGACCATTAAATATCGAGAGGAGACCGGCACCTTTGACCGCCTGGCCTTGGCCATGGGGATTGGAGCATCTTTATTGCTACTGGCCCAACTGGCTGCGTTACTCATTGTCAAATCCGGGTCACCCTATGCTGTGGCAAAACATATGTTCTTTTTGTTCACCACAGATTCTTTGCTGCTGGCAATAGGCATTTCACGATTGCTGGATATGAGACCAGTCGGCAAGTTTTTTCGGAGCGATCCTTCGACTGCTAAACTTGAGGCACGACCGGAATTACTAGCAGCAATTGCCATACTCGCTGCGGTGTTCACCGTCTTTAGTTTCTATCCTGCACAGAGCATCTTTAATATGGATCGATTTGATAAGTTGCAGAAGCTAGTCAATTGTTTCCCAGCTGACAAGGTGGTGCTGCCAATGGACAGCTCACTACCCGGTGTGCTCAATTATCTGGTGGCAATCAGCGATCGGCACTTGCCGCGAAACAAGACATCGCTTGACTTGCTGCGGGACAAAACCGATGCTATTGTGAAGGATGCCTCGGAGGGCAAAATCAAGATTGACTATATGGTAATAGATAACCCTATTAAATATAAGGATATATTTCCGTCATTACCACACGTTCAGTTTGTAACGTATGCCCAAATGCCTTATGAAATTGTAGGTCAATATGACATGATTCAACGCATGGAAGTTGGAGATATAATTCGCTTTGGTGACAATCCGGTTGCTCTAAAATTTCTAGTGGGAGGGTGGTCAAATTTAGAGCCGTGGGGCGTTTGGAGCGACGCAGAAACGTCTACACTGATATTTCGAGTGAATACGCATGGTAAGGCTCTAAAGTATGCTCTTAAGGTAACTATGAACCCATGGATTGCTAAAGGCAGGTATAAACAGCAACTTGCTGTTTTAGTTAATAAAGCTAAGATAGCACAACGCGAATTAACAGCCCCTCTTGAATTGATACTGCCAGTTCATCCTGATGCAGATGATTCAGTTCAGATTGATTTTAAGATAAAAGATCCCATGTCACCAAGTCAGCTGGGGATATCTTCAGATAGCCGTAAACTTGGGATAGGTCTTATTTCCATGGAGCTTATAAAGATCTGATTTCTTCGCCCGAAAGAGTTTAAAGGTTGGTGAAAATGAAGATAGGCATTGATGCACGATTGCTTTCTCTGCCGGTAACCGGCATTGGACGCTATACCCACGAGATGTGCCGTCAACTGGTGATGCTGGAGGGGCAGTATTGCCTGTACACCCCTGCCCCGCCCATGCAGGATGACTGGCAACAGACGCATGTTTCAGTCCGTCACGCCGCTTGTTCAAGCCGCGTCAGCAGAATGCTGTGGTCACAAACACTTTTGCCGCTGTGGGCCGCTCAGGATAAGGTAGACCTGTTTTGGGGTACCTCACACCGCTTGCCTCGTTTTCTCCCTGCTGCTACTGCCCGCGTAGTGACCATCCACGATATGGTGTGGAAGATTGCCGGCGAGACCATGCGGCCTCTCAGCCGTTTTATGGAAGGGGCACTGATGCCCCAGGCTATACACATGGCTGACCGTGTTATTGCTGATTCACTGAGTACGGCTGAGGCAATTGAGAGCGCGTATCCCGCTGCACGGGGCAAGGTGCGGGTGGTGTATCTGGGTGCGACAATCCTGCCCGCCCCTGCTGCATTTTCAAGCCTTGCCTGTTTTGAGATTGACCGTCCCTATTTCCTGTTTGTGGGCACCCTTGAACCGCGCAAAAACCTGAAACGCCTGGTTGAGGCCTATGCCGGCCTTGATGAGGAGGTCAGGAATCAAACGCTGCTGGTGATTGCCGGTGGCAAGGGGTGGGGGGCGGTTGACCTTGCCGCCCTGGTGGAGAAGCTTGGAGTGACAAGGCATGTGCGGCTGACCGGCTACGTGAGCGAGTCTGAACTCGCCACGCTGTATGCCCACGCCCGCTTTCTGGCAATGCCTTCGGTATATGAGGGTTTCGGACTGCCGTTGGTTGAGGCGATGTCGCTGGGAGTGCCGGTTTTAACTTCGAATGTTTCTTCACTGCCTGAAGTGGCCGGTGATGCCGCTGTGCTGGTGGATCCGTTAGTAACCGCGTCGATTGCACACGGTTTATCATCCTTATTGACGGACCAGCAACTGCATGATCGACTGGCAGGATTGGCCTGTGCAAATGCGGCGCGCTTCAGCTGGCAGAAGGCGGCGGGTGAACTCCACGGCATCTTTGTTGAAGCATGTAATGAACGCAAGAAACGGAAACGATGAGAGTTCTTCACTTCTATAGAACATACTTCCCCGATACGGTCGGTGGTGTTGAGCA